>Ga0180432_10006112_pt1 | contig 15756 bp, 13 predicted proteins | sample SS_ome_10_FD_132414 | JGI IMG/M metagenome (GOLD analysis project Ga0180432, IMG submission 132414) | Hypersaline lake sediment archaeal communities from the Salton Sea, California, USA - SS_1_MS_2 metaG | ecosystem: Environmental > Aquatic > Non-marine Saline and Alkaline > Hypersaline >... | reverse complement strand
TGACAGAGCGACAACGTGAAGCGAAGCAACCCGCCGGCGAGGGCGGCCAGGGCCGCTGCGCCTCGCCCCGCCACGGCCTCAGCCGCCCGCACACGCTCGATAGCTCGCTTGTTTAAGGTCTAGGCCGACAAGGAGTTCCGGCAGCGTCATCTCGCGGAACTCATAGCGCACCTGGAGCTGATCGGCAACGTCCCGCCAGAGGTCGATGCTGATGCCACGCCACGTCCCGTCGGCGTCGCGCATGGCGAACGGAGGTACGTGTCGAGTTCCCACGACCAGCGGCCTGGAGCCGGCGGTCGAAGCTGCGGCAGGCGCGTCCGTCGCCATCACAGCCAGGATCGGCAATAGGCAAGTCAACCGCATATGCGACCTCTCTCAGTGGCCACTGCGAACCGGCCACGCTCGATGAACGGAGCTCCCGTCAGTATAATGCCTTCGGGCGCGACAGAACAGCCGCCGGCTGTACGCGAAGGAGCAACAGCAAGGAGCGACGACGATGGCTTGGAAGCTGTTGGGCAGAGCCTTTCAGACGCAGGAGTCCTTGTCCGATCGGGACTACCGCCGAGCCGGCCGGGGCTTGATCGCCGACGGCGTCTGCTCCACATCGATGGCAACGCTTCAGGGCGGGCCCTTCCTGGCGGCTTTCGCCATCGCCCTGGGGGCGTCGAACTACGAGGTCGGCTTGCTGGCGACGATCGGCTTCCTCAGCCAATTCGCCCAGTTGGGTGGCCTGTTCCTGGTCCAGAAGTTCCCGAAGCGCCGGGGGATCGTTATCCTCAGCGCCGGAGTGTCCCGACTGCTGTGGGTGTTCATTCTTCTGATCCCGCTGCTGTTCGTCAACAGGGGTGTCACGTTCCTGATGCAGTGGCTGTTCCTGGCTGCGATGGTCGGAGCCGTGGCCGGGCCGGCCTGGAACTCGCTACTGCGCGACGTGGTGCCCCAGTCGACGATGGGCAAGCTCTTCTCCACGCGAATGGTGCTGGGCACCGTCTTCGCCCTGTCGCTTACCTTGCTTGGTGGCTTCTTTGTGGACTACTGGAAAGGATGGTTCCCGGACCAGGCTCTGCTGGCCTATTCGATCCTGTTTGCCATTGGGCTCTTCTTCGGGTTGGCCGGTCTTCTGGCGATCAGCCGGATTCCCGAGCCGACCATGCCGTCGACCGACGGCCAGAAGATCACCAGTCTGCTGACCAAGCCGATCAAGGATAAGAACTTCCAAGGGCTCTTGAAGTACATCGGGTTCTGGAACTTCGCGATCAACCTCGCCGGGCCGTTCTTCATCGTCTACCTGCTGGAGCGGATTGGCATGTCCTTGGGCATGGTGACCACGTTGGTGGTGACCAGCCAGGTAACCAACCTTGTCTTTTTCAGAATTTGGGGCAAGCTGGCCGACCGGTTCTCCAACAAGTCGGTTCTCGGCGTCAGCGGACCGCTATTCCTACTGGCCATCTTGCTCTGGACCTTCACGACGATGCCGGACCGCCACGCCCTTACCATTCCACTGCTGTTCGCCATCCATATCCTCTCGGGCATGTCTGCAGCAGGAGTCAGTCTTGCCACAGCCAATATCGCTCTGAAACTCTCGCCGACAGGCCAAGCGCATTCCTATATGACCGTGTACGGCCTCGCTGGAGCGGTGACCGGCGCGATCTCGCCCATGCTCGGCGGCGTCTTCGCGGACTTCTTCGCCACGCGCGAATTGAGCATCCAGCTGAATTGGGCCCAGGCCGAGCAAACCGCAAGTGTCTACGCACTGAACTTGCGGGCACTGGATTTTCTCTTCCTCATGACTTTCCTTCTGGGACTCTTCTCACTGCGATTCTTGCGCAAGGTCACCGAGCAGGGCGAGGTCGAAGAGAAGGTCGTCCGGCAGGAGTTGCTCAACGAGACCTATAGCACGGTGCGGATGATCGGGACCATTCCCGGCATCCGGCAGATGGTTGCCGGCCCGATCTCGGCCGTTGGTCGCTTGCTGAAGGGGGGGCAGAACGTCGAAAAGGATAGAGAGGCCAAAGAAGCTGCCGAGAGCCCGAAGGAGGGCCCGGCATAAGACGCCGGACCAGAGGAACCAGCCATGTTCCTGCAATTGCTGCTACTGCTGGTTGGGATCGCCCTGATCATCAAGGGCGGAGACCTCTTCGTTTCGGCCAGCGTTCGGATTGCCGCGTTCCTTAACGTTCCCCGCGTAGTTATCGGGGCCACGCTGGTGAGCCTGGCCACCACCTCGCCCGAATTGGTGGTCTCCCTTGTCTCTGGGGTGAAGGGCGAGTCGGGCCTGGCCATTGGCAACGCGGTGGGCTCATGCATCTGTAACATCGGGTTGATCCTGGGGGTCATGGCGTTGATCAAGCATATCGACGTCCACCCGGCGGTCCTTCGCAACGGTCTGCTGGCGATGTTCTTCCTCGGGGCGGTGCTGCTTGGGCTGACCATGGACCTGGGCCTGAGCCGCTGGCAGGGGCTACTGATGATGGCCTTGGGACTGGCCTACTTCACCTACGACCTGGTCCGCAATCTCCGCAAGCAGCGGCCGGCTCTGCAGGCAGAGGCCGCCGCCATCGAGAAGGAATTGGGAGCGTACCGTCGCTTCCTGAAGACCAAGATGGGCACGGCCACTCAGTTCGCTGTTGGAGCCGCGGTGGTCGTGCTGGGCAGCAAGCTGCTGGTCGACTCCGCCGTGTTCATCGCCTCAGCCCTGGGAGTGCGCCCGATCATCATCGGCTTGACGGTGGTGGCCGTGGGCACCTCACTGCCGGAGCTGGTCACGGCCATCACCTCTTCGCGGAAGAATGTATCGGATCTGGCCATCGGCAACATCATCGGTGCCAACATTGCCAACCTCACCGTGATTGTCGGCACTGCGGCAGCAATCAACGAGGTGACCATGACCCGAGCCACGCAGTTGCTGAACTTCCCGGCCTTGTTGGCTATGATGTTGCTGCTGGTTCTGGTCATCTTCACCGCCCGCAGGGTTACCCGTCGTGAAGGAGTGGTGCTGCTGACGGCATATGCTGTGTACATCGCGGTACTGATCGGAATGACTGTGCTCTTCGGCGGGATGTAAGCCGGGTGCCGTTACGAAGCAGCGCCAACGCTACTCGAAGGTGGTGAGTACGCAATGCACTATCTCGACGAAACCAATATCTTCCTGTTCCTGACGCAGGTGGCCTTGTTGCTGGGGCTTGCACGCGGGGCCGGCCTTGTCCTTAGGCGATTCGGCCAGCCGGCGATCACCGGGGAGATCCTGGTTGGCGTTCTGCTGGGGCCGACAATCCTGGGCAGATTCCTGCCCGGCGTGCAAACGGCGATCTTCCCGACAGGCGTAACGCAGCAGACGATGCTCGACACGGTCGCGTGGCTGGGGATCCTCTTCTTTCTGCTGCTGACGGGTCTGGAAACCGACTTCGCTGCCGCCTGGAAGCAGCGACGCGAGGGCCTGACGATCTCGATGGCGGATCTGGTGATCCCGATGGCCATCGCCTTCCTGCCATCGCTCTTTCTTCCCGATCGCTACCTGGTATCCCCTGACAATCGGCTGCTCTTCGCCGTCTTCGTCGCCACGATCATGACCATCAGTGCCCTGCCGGTGACAGCCCGGGCGCTCCAGGAGCTGAACCTCTACAAGACCGACGTATCGCTGCTGATCATGTGCGCGCTGACGATCAACGACCTGGCCGGCTGGCTGGTGTTCGCGGTGATTCTGGGCATGGTCACCGGCGCGGGGATGCAGTTGTCCGGTCTTGCAGTGATTCTGGTCGGGACGTTGGTCTTCTCGGGCCTGTCCCTGACGGTTGGCCGTTGGGGCGTCGACCGAACGATCCGCCAGATCCAGAAGCGCCGCATGCCCGAGCCGGGCACGTCGCTGACCTTCATCTGCCTGCTGGGGATGCTCTTCGGGGCGATCACATTGAAGATCGGCATCCACGCGTTGTTCGGGTTCTTCCTGGCGGGCCTGCTGGCCGGGGAGTCGCGGTCACTGCCGGAGCGGACGCGGCACGTCATCGACGAGATGGTCCGCGCGATCCTCGTCCCGCTGTTCTTCGCCACGATCGGCCTGAAGATCGATTTTCTAGCCAACTTCGACTGGTTCCTGGTGGTGTTCATCCTGGCTGTCGGCGTGGTCGGCCGGTTCATCGGTGCGTGGGTGGGCGTGACGCTGACCAAGCACTCGCGAGAGAACCGCATGCTGATCTCCATCGCGCACACGCCCGGTGGCGAGATGCAGATCGTCGTCGGCCTGCTGGCCTTGGAGTACAAGGTCATCACGCCATCGGTCTACGTCGCGATCGTCTTCGGAGCTGTGGCGTCGTCGATCATCCTGGGCCCGTGGATGAAGTGGGCCCTGGCGCGGATCAAGCAGCCGCCTGTGATTACTTTCCTCTCGCCGACGAGCGTGGTGCACGCGATGACCGCTCGCACACGGGACGAGGCCATCGCGGAGCTGTGCGAGGTCGCCCAGCGCGAACGCCCCTCCTCCTGTCGCGCCAGCCAGGTTACCACTGCCGTGTCGGACCGTGAGAGAATCATGGGTACGGGCATCGGCTCACAGGTCGCGGTTCCGCATGCTCGTTTGCCCGGCCTCCGCCGTCCGCTCGTGGTCGCAGGGCTGGCACCGCAAGGCATCGAGTAAGACGCACCGGACGGTCGATCGGTGCGGCTGGTCTTCCTGCTGCTGACGCCTGAGGAACAGGACGACACCCAAATTCACGTCCTCCAGGCCCTGGCCAACTCACTGGGGGCCGAGGAGAACCGCGACCGGCTGCTGCAGTCCCCGGACGCCACCGCCCTGTGGGATAACCTGGAGCATGTGCTCACCCAGAACCGGAGGCGGGCATAGGGAGATCGCCATATTTTGACGCTCTGTTGGCCGCCGTCGCGCCGTTGGGTGGCCTTGGCAGCAGCGTGTTTGCTGTTCCTCGTCATGTTCACCGGGGGCAGACGCCGTTTGGACCGATGGGAGGGAGCGGTCCTCGTGGCGGGCTACGCGGAGTACGTCGCCGCCCTTCTTGCCAGGGGGTAGCACCGACGCGTGAGTTTGAGCTGCTCGCCACCGAATCTCTCGTCCATCGAGGCGTCAGTCGGTAACGATACCGAGCTGCTGGAGGGCCTGGCGCACCGTGAGGACTTGGGTCCACCGACCGTCCTTGCTGTCCCAACCAGCACGGTCAACCAGATCTCGTACGGGCCCTTTCATACCGGCCAGCACAAAGCGTATGCCCTGGTGAGCGTAGTCGGCCATGAACTGCTCCAGCGAAGTCACGGCCACGGCGTCCATATCATTGACGCCGCTCAGGTCCAGCACCACGTACTCCAGTCCTTTTCGCCTGGCGATCTGCGCCCGTAGCCAATCCTCCACGAACCGGAGATTGGCGAAATACAGACTGGCGTCGATGCGAAGGATGAGGACGTTCGGGTAGGTCCGTGCGGCCGGGAACCGCTTGACGTTGCGGAAGGCGTCCTCGGCCTCCAGATAGCCGAGCTCGGCCGCATGTGGATGGGCGCTGCGCCAGATGAACAGCAGCAGCGAACAGCCCATGCCCACAAACACGCCGGTCTCGACCCCAAGGGTCAAGGTGACGACGAATGTGAGGGCCAGCGTGCATCCATCCGTCCTCTTGAGCCGGAACAGGCGGATGGCCTCGCCCACATCAACCAGCCCGGCCACGGCCACGATCACGACCGCGCCCAGAATGGCCTTAGGCAGGAAGTAGAGCAATGGGGTGAGGAACGCCAAGGTCAGGGCGATCAGCGCGGCCGTGACGACCGAGGCCAGCGGCGTGCGTGCGCCGGTCTCGTAGTTGACCGCAGTTCGCGAGAATCCCCCCGTGACGGGATAGCCCGAGAAGAAGGCGGCGGCCAAGTTCGCCAGCCCCAAGGCGCGCAGCTCCTGGTTGGCGTCCACCTCATACCGTTCTCGGGCGGCCACCCACTTGGCGATGGCAATGGACTCGATGAAGCCCACGAAGACGATTGTCATGGCCGCGGGTGCCAATGCGACGGCCCGGCCCCACGCCAGCGGCGGGAGAGAGATCGGCGGAAGCCCTCTGGGCACCTGGCCGACGACGGAGACCCCGACGCGGTCCAGGCGGAACAGCCACGTGGCCAGGATACCAGAGCCAACCAGCACCAGGGCCATGGGAAAGCGCTTCAGAATCCGCTTGCCGACAGCCAGGACGAGCACGGCAACGGCCCCCACGATGGCTGTCGTCCAGTTGATCTCGGCCAGCCGGCGAGACAGCTCGATGAGAACACGATGCACGGCATGGTGGTCGGCCAGCGGAATGCCCAGCAGATGCTTGAGCTGACTCAGGCCGATGATGATGGCCGCTGCGGCGGTGAACCCCCGAATGACCGCGTGCGAGAGGAAATTGACGAGGAATCCCGCGCGGGCAAGTCCCAACAACAGCTGGGCGGCACCCACCAAGACCGCCAGCAGCAGGACGATGCCCACGTACTCGGCCGAGCCGGGCTCGGCCATTGTCGCGCACTGAGAGGCGATCAGCAGGGAGACGACGGCCACAGGGCCAACCGCAACGTGCCGGGACGACCCAAACACGGCGTAGACGGCGACCGGCACCAAGGAGGCGTAAAGTCCCACGACGGGAGGCAGCCCGGCCAGCATGGCATAGGCCATGCCTTGAGGCACGAGCATGGCAGCGATGACCGCCCCGGCCGACAGGTCGCCAGTTAGATACGACCGTCGGTAGCCGGACAGCCAACCCCAAGCTGGAAGTAGCTTCTTTAGCATAGTCTCTCTACAGGCCGGCCCATTCCAGCAAGGCCAGAAGGCCGACAAGCCCCGCTGCAGCGGGGGGCACGACGTACCAGGCATTGACCTTCAGCAATTGGGGAAGCGTAATGTCCCCGAAGTCGCCCTTGTTGAGGATCGTGGCTTGGAGCCTGGGATACAGCACGGCAAACAGCCACGCTCCCAAGAGAATGCCGCCCACGCCGCCGATCAAGGCATCGAGGTGGCCGTTGCCCACAGCACCGGCGACCGTGCCCGGGCAGTAGCCCAGCGTGGCGAAGCCGCAGCCGAACAGCAACCCGCCGATCAGAATCGATCCCCACGACCCTTGCTTGGGGTGGAGCTGCGCCAACCCCAGGCTCCGAAGCAGGTGGACGCCGATCATGCCCACGACGACGGCGGAGAGCATGATCTTTACCACCGTGAAGTCCTCGAAGAGGAGCTGGCCGATGATCACATCGTACTGGGTGGCACCGCCTTTCTGGAGCAGGAAGCCGAACACGATGCCCGCCAGAAGCCCAAGTGCGAGCTGCGCGCCTTTCTTCGAATGGAGACCTGTCAACATTGATATGGCTCCTCTCAGCCGCCCAGGACGTGGAAGATGAGCATCGCCACGGCCACGCCCCCGGCAAAGAAACATGCGACCGCCAACCAACTGCTCGCGGCGAGCTGAAGCGTGCCGCTGATGCCGTGCCCGCTGGTACAGCCCCCGGCCCAGCGTGATCCCAGGCCCATGAGAATGCCCCCGAGCACGGCCACGGCCAACCGCGGCGCAGCCGCCGGGCCGAAAGTGTCCGCCCACTTGTCGGGGACCCACGTCGCGGCCAGGCTTCCGGAGAGCTTCGCGGAGATCGCGGCACCGATGATGACACCGACCACGAGCGTCCACTCCCAATCCACAACCGGGGCGAACTTCTGGAAGTACGGACGCAGCGACGCCTTGCGGCCGCGGAAGATCCGCTCGATCATCCCGCTGCTGCGTGCAAAGGCCGTCGAACAGCCCAGAGGCTTGTCCGATAGAAGAAAAGTCAGGCAACTCAGCAGCCCGATTCCCGCCCCCACGAGATATGGCGACCACCTCGACATCTCCAGCCATTCCATGACGAACTCCTTCTGAACCGGGACCGCCTACTTGCCAAGGAACGTCGGACCGTGAGGTCCGACGCACACGGGGCACTGCGGCGCGTAGCCTGCCGCTGAATAGGCCGTCATGCCGCCGGCGACGTTCGAGACATCGGTGAAACCGTTCCGCCTCAAGATCGACGCCGCCAGACTGGACCGATGCCCGGTGTTGCAGATCACCACGATGGACGCCGACTTGTCGAGCCGCTTGTGCTTGGTTCGCAGATCGGGCATAGGGATGTTCACGGCCCCGTCAATATGGACCGCCTCGAACTCCCGGGTTTGACGGACATCCAGCAACACGAAGGCTTCCTTCCCGCACGTGCGGCCGTGGAGATCTTGCACGGACACCTGCGGGACGGTCTCGATCGGCAGGCTAGACCTCGCCCAGACGTACATGCTGTCCTCAAGATACCCCGCGACGCGATCCAGACCGACGCGTCGCAGCCAAGCGATTGCCTCGCTGGCCTGAGAACCGTCTCGAGCCACAAGCAGGAGCGCCGTGTCGGGCGGCAACATCCACCCGGCGAACGTCGCGAAGTTGCCCCCGAAATCAATGTGCCAAGCACCGGGCACATGCATGCCGCCGAATGCTTCGTACGGACGGATGTCCAGCACTAACGTCTTCCGCGCCTTTCGGCGTCGGTCGAACTCGGAAAGCGGCATCGCCGCAGGCTCGGGCAGTTTTCGAGTCAGAGCGGGCCCGGCCCCGTTGACCGCGCTGCACCGGCTGAAGTGATCGGGGGCCGCGGGCATGTTCGTCGTCAGCGACTTGACGAACTCCGATCGATCCCTGATCTGAAGTGCGGCGTTGTACTTCCGCTCGTAGCCTATCGTGCTGGTGCGCTTCGCGCCCATGGCCCGGCCGCACAGGGAACCCGCTCCGTGGGCTGGCAGAACTTCGCACGCGTCGGAGAGCTTCAGCAGCTTCTTGTGGAGGCTGTCGTACAGCTTGGATGCCAGTTCCTCGGCTCGGCCCGGGAACAGGTCGGGCCGACCCACATCCCCGACGAACAGGGTGTCTCCGCAGAAGACGGCGACTGGATCTGGGCCGCGAGCCTTGTCCCTCACCACATAAGAGACGTGCTCCGGTGTATGTCCCGGCGTGTCCATCACGCGGATCGCCAGGTCCTCAATATCGAGTTGGTCGCCCTCGGCCACAGCCGTGTGCTTGAACTGGCACTTGCCCGCCTTAGGCGCGTAGACCGTCGCGCCGGTCTTCTCCGCCAGGTCCAGGTGGCCGGAGATGAAGTCCGCATGCAGGTGCGTCTCCAGGATGTGCGTGATCCTCATCCCCATTTCCTTGGCAGCGTCGATGTACACCTGAACGTCGCGACGGGGGTCAACAATCGCGCAGGTGTTCGCCGCTCCCAGCAGGTATGAGCTGTGTGCCAAGCCCTTGATGAAGAACTGCTGCACGTACATATTCGGCTCCTTTCAGATGCGCCGGAAAAGGCCGCAAGTCGCACAATGAGGGCGCTGCCAGGAACTCTATCCGGACCTCCCCTCGAAGTCAACTCGCTCGTCCGACCATCGGGGGGCAAGCAGCTCGTTCGTGCCAACCCGTTCCCGCCACCGGCCGCATCCATTGCCGTGAGAACGAAGATGCTTCACAGGGCGAGGGCCTGGGGCGGTGTTTTCTCCAGGTAGTAATGATGGACCGGGCCCAGATCCTCGTCCAACTCGTACACCAACGGGACCCCCGTCGGGATATTCAGCTCCACGATGTCCTCGTCGGACACGCGGTCGAGGTACTTCGCCAACGCGCGCTGGGAGTTCCCGTGAGAGACTATCAGCACGCGCTTGCCTTCCTGGATGGCCGGAGCAATCGCCTCTGTCCAATGGGGCATGAAGCGGCCGACCGTGTCCTGGAGGCTCTCCGAACGGGGCAGCGACAAAGGGTCGATATCCGCATACCGCGGATCATGACGGGGATGTCGCGGATCGTCCTCTTCCAGCGCGGGTGGTCTCGTGGAATAGCTCCGTCGCCAGAGCTTGACCTGCTCGACACCGAACTTCTCGGCCGTTTCGGCCTTATTCAGGCCCTGCAAGGCCCCGTAGTGCCTCTCGTTGAGCCGCCAACTGCCATGGATCGGTATCCACATGAGGTCCATTTCTTCGAGCACGATCCACAGAGTGCGGATCGCACGCTTCAGTAGCGACGTGAAGGCCATGTTGAACTGGAAGCCGGCTTCTCTCAGCCTGAGCCCGGCTGTCCGAGCTTCCTCCACGCCCTTTGGCGACAAGTCGACATCCGTCCAGCCGGTGAACCGGTTCTCCTGGTTCCATTGGCTTGCCCCGTGCCTAAGAAGAACGAGTCTCGTCATGGTCGTGCCTCCCTGCGAGCCGCCACGGCCGCGGGCGGCCAGGTCTGGTCCATGATCCATTCGGCAACATACGTGGCGATGAACGGCCGACTGGTGCCGATCACGTGCGGGTCCGAGCCGTGGTAGACCATGTCCCGGATCATCTGCACCTGGTAGAGCCTTTCGTAGGCCGGCCGCCGTGTTGCGCCGTCCGTTGCACCGGGCAGCCTGAACCCGGATCGACCAGCCGACGCGCTTCGCCCGCCATCGACATTGCCCAGCAACGTCGTGCCTATCCCCAGGAGGGCCACGTCGCGTTCGTTATAGAAGTTCACGATGCCTTCACGGCTTCGGCTCAACGCGGCCGTCAGATCGTAGTCGCTGGAGATGCTGGCGCAAAGCAAGACTGCGCCGGTGATCGGCCTGGAGTCCGGTATCCGGGCCAGGTGCTCCAGGGCGAACACCCCGATACCCGCACCTCCGCTGTGGCCGATGACGTACATGGGCCGGTCGGGATGGCCGGTCTGGTACGCGGCAAGCTGCTCGGCGATCTTCCGTCCCGCCTGCCGGTTGCCCGGCACGTTCACCTGGTTGACAAGCAGCTTCGCGCCCGGGATCAGGAAGCCCCATTGGCGGATTTCGACCGCGCACTGAACGCCCGACCCGATCAGGGCTTGGCGGATGTCCTCGTTGATCGAGCCATTGCCCTGGATGCCGGGCAGGATGATGACCAAGCCCTTGTCGCGATCTCCGAACGCGGAGACGCCCGTGTCGGGCTCGACGGCGCAGCCGCCGAAAATGACGGAGGCAACCAGCCCCATCAGGAAAAGGCGAAGCTTGCATCCCATCATATCATCCTTCCTGGCAATCACTTGCCCCAATGGAGCCCTCCGCCTTGGCTGGTCGAATGGTCTCAGCGATCTGGTTCTTTACGGAGCTGCGCCGGCTTCTCAGGAGGGCCTCTGGCTTGCCGCATGGTAACGCAACGGCTGCGCATGGGCAACCCGACGACGGATTGCTCCGTTGCCGCCGGCTGACCTCGGGCGTATGATGCGGGCCATGGAACCGGCGCTGCAACAGACAGTTCAAACGAGTCGCTTCCGCCAGGCGCTCAGGTTCTTGCGGCCGTACCGCCGATCGTTGGTCACCGCGTCCATCCTGACGGGCGTGCTGACGCTTATCGGCATGGCCCCGCCGCTTCTGATGCGCAGCCTCATCAATGACGTGGCCAAGGAGAACAACTGGGGCATCTTCCCTCTGATCATGGGCCTGCTGATCGCCGTACCACTCTTCCGGGCCCTTATCAACATCTTCAACAGCATCATCCTTAACAGGACGGCCTTGGAGATCATCTCCGATGCGCGCAAGGGCCTGTTTCGGAAGTTGATGCGCCTGTCCATGCGGTTCTATGACCAGACGCCCACCGGGGCGATCAACCAGCGCCTCTTCGGCGACGTCGGCAACGTGTCGGGGCTGGCGGGTGGGAATCTGGTAGCCCTGCTGGGCGATGCGGTGATGGTCATTTTCGCCGTCGTTGTAATGCTGAAGCTCAGTTGGATGCTGTCGCTGCTGACGTTCGCACTGCTGCCCCTGTATTACCTGAACACCTGGTTTTTCTCCCATCGCATTCAGACTGCGAGCGTCCAGCTTCGCAGCCACATGGACCACATCTCCTCGATGCTCCAGGAGCGGCTCAGCGCCCATGAGCTCATTCAGGCCTACGGGCAGGACCGCCGGGAGGCCACACAGTTCTCCTCGAAGGCCAAGCAGGTCATGGACTCGGCCGTCAAGGGGCAGGCCTACTCGATCACGTTCAACCAACTCGCGGACTTTCTGAACCGCCTTGGCAACACGTTGATCTACTGCGCAGGCTGCTATTTCTTCATCAAGGACCAGATGGGCTACGGCGACGTCATCGCCTTCGCGGCGTACTCGACGCAATTGCTGGGACCTGTCGTGCGCTTCTCGCAGATGTCCAGTCAGCTTGCTCAGATCGGGGTCTCGGTGGACCGGATCAACGAGATCCGCAACCGTGAGCCGGCCATCCGGGAGGATCCCGAAGCCCGTCCGGTCGCCGAACTGAAGGGCGATGTTCGGGTCGAAGGAGTCACGTTCGGCTACGACACCGACCGATCTGTCCTGAAGCACCTACACCTGGAGATTCCCGCCGGCTCCAACGTGGCCATCGTGGGCACGCCCGGCTTCGGCAAGACGACGCTGGCGATGCTTGTCCGGCGGTTCTACGACCCTTCCGAGGGTCGTATCGCGGTAGATGGTGAGGACATTCGCCACTTCAGGTTGCAGGACTACCGTCAGGCCCTGGCGCTGGTGATGTCCGAGTCGGCGATCTTTGACGGCACGATCCGGGAAAACCTCTGCTACGGCAAGCCCGAAGCTACCGAAAGCCGGATGATCGAGGTGGCGAAGGCCGTCGGACTTCACGAGTTCGTCGCGTCGCTGCGGGACGGGTACGATACCAGCCTGGGTGCCGGCGGTCTGCGTCTGTCTGTTGGGGCCCAGCAGCAGATCGGGGTGGCCCGAGCCCTGATCTCCGACCCGATGATCCTGATCCTGGACGAGGGGACCGCTGCACTGGACCCCGATACGGCAGAAACCGTCCACCAGGCCATCTACGAGATGACGCAGGGCAAGACTTGCATTCTGATCGTGCACCGCCTCCAGATGGCCAGCACGGCCGACAGCGTCATGGTGCTCTGCGATGGCCAGGTGGTCGAGACGGGCCTCCACGAGCAGTTGCTCCACACGGACGGGACACTCTACCGAGACATCTACGGCCAGCAGTATGGTGAGGATGAACTGCCGCCCACAAAGGAGGTCAAACCATGAACCTCCTTGGGCGAGTGATTCGCGATCATCTCCCGGGCCACTGGAAAGGTCTGCTGGCAAGGTTCATCATTGCCTCGGCCGTTGCATCGACGCCGTATGCGTTCAGCATGCTCGGCAAGTGGCTGGTCGATGACATCCTTCAGGTTACGGGTAAGCCGAAGGTCACACAGGTTCAGGCCGATGCCGGCCCCACGGTAGCGCAGGACTGGGTGCCGAAGGGCGAAGACGAGAAGATTCGCTTGCTCGTGGTGTTCGTGCTGATCAGTGTCGGCATACATGTAGCGATCACGGCCGCCAGCGCGGGAAGTGAACTGATCAACTCCCGGATCAACGAGAGCCTCGCGCTCGACTTGCGTAGCGCCGTCAACGACAAGCTCTCCGCCATGGAAATGGGCCTCTTCACGCGCGAGCAGGTAGGTCAGTTGATGACGCGGACGATGGACGACACCGCTGCGATTCCCGGGAACCTGACGAACCTTGCTGTCAACCTCTTTACGCAGATCGGAATGCTCATCCTCGGTCTGGTTCTTCTGGTCCGGCTCAATGCCACGATGACGTTGGTCGTTCTTGGAGCGTTGCCGTTCTATGCCGTAAGCTGCGCGATCTTCCTGCCGCGTCTGCGTAAGGCCGCCATCGAACAACGAGATCGATGGGCGGCCATGGGCGGATACGCCGTCGAGCGATTGACGAACGTTGCCACCGTGAAGAACTACGCTCAGGAGCTGCGGGAGATCCGAACCTTCGAGGGATGGGTCGATCGGAATCTGGCCGTAGGCCGACGCCAGCATCGCCTCAACCTCTACTTTGGCACGCTGACAACCATCATCACAGGTGTCGGTACACTCATCGTACTGTGGATGGGCTTCGTTGGCATCAAGTCCGGCACCATGCAGTTGGGCGAAGTCCTTGCCTTCTATGCCGTGGCGGCCCAGCTCTTCGTACCCGTCAGTGCGTTGGTCGGTCTGGCGACGGTCGTGCAGACTATTCAGATTCACGCCCAGCGCGTCTACGGCATTCTGGATATGCCGGAGCGACTGCAGAACGCATCCGATGCCGTTGACCTGCCCGAGCCGGTGCAGGGCGAGATTGAGTTCCGTGACGTTGCGCTCCAGTACACGGAGGGCGGACCATTCGCCGTTCAAGGGGTCGACCTGAAGATCCCGGCCGGCAAGACGGTCTGCATCGTAGGGCCCACCGGTTGCGGCAAGAGCACACTGCTTTCGCTGGCGACACGAATGTATGACCCCACTGACGGGGAGATACTACTGGACGGGATTCCCTTGCCCAAGCTCCGGTTGCGCCGGCTACGCCGGGCCATTGGCAACATCCTGCACGACTGTGATGTCTTCTCCGGGACCATCGCAGACAACCTGCGGTTCGGCGCTCCCCAAGCGACGAAAGAAGAGCTTCAGCAGGCCGTGGAACACGCAGGCCTGACCGAGTTCATCTCCGCTTTGCCCAAGGGCCTTGACACCCTGGTCGGCAGAGAGGGCTTGGGCTTGACCGAGGAGCAGCTCGTCCGACTTGCCGTAGCGAGGGCCACGGTGACCAAGCCGGCCGTGTTGACTGTGGACGACACATTCTCCGCAATCCAGCCTTCCGCCGAAGAGGAGCTGCGCCAGGCCATACGCAAGGCGCTGGCCGATCGCACGGTTCTCATCGCCACGTCGAGGCTCTCAATCTGTGAGGACGCCGACCTGGTCGTAGCTATGCAAAAGGGTACCGTCGTCGACCAGGGAACCCATGACGAACTGATCTCCAGGCCGGGAATCTACTGCAGGATGTACATGCGTCAGGCCGGTCGAGACACGTCGGGTCCAGCCAAGTAGTGCCTGGGAAAGCTCCAATGAAGAGGCGACCTTCCTGTGGTGTCTGCATGCGTTATGGAACTACCGCGGCGATGATCTGCATCCGTATATCGTGTACGACGATACGCCCAACCGCAAACGCGATGGACCGGCCGAGTTCCTGGAGGGTTCCGAGGCTACCTGCACACCGACGCCTACGGGGACTATGAGGGCATCTACGCCGGCGAGAAGGGGATTGAGATGCTTTGCCGGCCGAACGCTTGCCAACGCTCATCGAATCGCCACATCGTCGGAATACTACATGGATGTAAGGTGGGGGTGTGCCGCTCTGCTGCCCAATGCGGCGAGCCGGTCGGCGAGAAAGCATTCGACGGGAGATTCACCTACTGGCATGGCATCCTCAAGGTGATGCGAATCTGATCTATCGGAGACCGGCGCACCTTCCACTTTCCCATTCACGTCGCCAGCGCGCCATGCACCTTGAGGCGTTTGAGGACTTCATCGACGATCAGGATCAAACTGCTCACCGCCACGATCAACGCCCAGTCCAGCACGCCCAGCGGCTCGGTGCCAAAGAGCAGGTGTCCGAAGGGCGTGTAAACCACCAACAGTTGAAGCACAACGGCGGCCCCGATTCCCAGCCACAGCCACAGGTTGCTCATCAGGCCCACCGACAGGATCGACACGTAGTTCGTACGTGCATTGAGAGCGTGGAACCACTGGAAGGCCGCCAGGGTCGTGAAGGCGACGGTCTGGGCGTGCTTGGCGCTGCCGGTGTAGAGCTCATATGCGAACAGCCCCAGCGTGCCGGCCGCCATGAGCGGAGCCAGGATCAGCATGCGGCGGATGAGCTTCATACCCAACACGCCCGCTTCCGGGGGACGCGGCGGCTGTTTGAGCACATCCCAGTGCTTCGGCTCGACGC
>Ga0180432_10006111_pt1 | contig 15756 bp, 8 predicted proteins | sample SS_ome_10_FD_132414 | JGI IMG/M metagenome (GOLD analysis project Ga0180432, IMG submission 132414) | Hypersaline lake sediment archaeal communities from the Salton Sea, California, USA - SS_1_MS_2 metaG | ecosystem: Environmental > Aquatic > Non-marine Saline and Alkaline > Hypersaline >... | reverse complement strand
GAGCTGGATCGAGAGCACGAGGCGCCAGATTCTAGGGCTGGATGATCCAAACATGTAGCCGGATCACATCCGATGAGGCAAACGGTGGGTGTACGTTGGTCGAGCTAGAAAGCTACAAGGAGCAACACGCATGTCTGCAACGGAAGGCTATCCCAGCACCACTATTCCCGGCTATGTCAACGAGACGCCGGGCATTCAGATCGGTACGCAGATGCGGCCCGACGCCAGCGAAGAGGAAATGACCTTCGCGCGCCAGTTGGGCGTGCAGTGGGTGATGACCGGTTTCGATCGAGACGAGGATCACAGCCTCGAGAACTATCTCGCGCTCAAGAAACGGTTCGAGGATCACGGTCTGAAGATCTACCGACTGCATCATCACGGTTGTCACAACATGGAGGAGGTGCCCCTGGGCCTCCCCGGTCGCGACGAGAAGATAGCGACCTATCTGCAGTACATACGCAACTTGGGCGCCGCCGGCATCCATTACAGCACGTACGCTCATATGGCGAACGGCATCTGGAGCACCGGCCGGGAGGAGGTGCGTGGGGGAGCGATGGGACGCGCCTTTCATCTGGAGGACGCCAAGGAGGGTTGGTGGATCACCAAGCGATGGCATGCACCGCTGACCCACGGCCGACGCTATAGCGAGCAAGAGCTGTGGGACAACTATGCCTATTTCATCGAGCGCGTCGTGCCGGTAGCAGAAGAGTCTGGTGTCTATATCGGCATCCATCCAGACGACCCGCCTGTGTATGACCTGGGGGGCATTCCGCGTTGCATCTTTGGTAGCTTTGAGGGCTATCGTCGCGCGCTGGAGATGGCCGATAGCCCCAACGTCGGCATGTGCCTCTGTGTGGGGTGCTGGCTCGAGGGCGGCGAGGGTATGGGCAAGAACGTTGTCGAGACGATCCGCTACTTTGGCTCCCGCAAAAAGCTGTTCAAGGTGCATTTCCGCAATGTGACGCAGCCCATGCCCGAGGGGTTTGTGGAGACGTTCCTTGATGATGGGTATGGGGACATGCTGGCCGTCATGCGCGCCTTGCGCGAGGTCGAGTTTGATGGCGCGATCATCTCGGATCATCTGCAGGCAATGGCCGGTGGCCGGTACGCGGCTGAAGGCTATGCCATTGGCTACATGCGAGGCTTGCTGCAAGCCGCGAACTGGGCATACGCTGACCGATAGCCCCGCTCGAGGTTGACGCTGGGGGCCGTGCTGCGGTACCATCGCCGTAGCTCGGCCTCAGCCTTTCCCATGATCGAGGGAACTCCTCCGAGGCAGCCTACGTCCGTAGGGTGCCAGGCCTTTTCGCTAGCACGATCGGGGCTGCCGTGCACCGCGAGACGCCATGAGACGCATACATCGCGTTCGTGCTTGGACGGCGTTGTCTATCGGGAGCTTGCTCCTTCTGGCTCTAGGAGCGGCGAGCGCCTGGTTGACACGGCCTCTGCCGGCTGAAGGAGTGCTGTCGGCAAACACTGCGCCCATCGGCATCATCACGGCGCGAGACGGTCGACTCCTCTTCCAGCTGATCGATGAGGATCGTGGTGTGTATCGTCCCGCGACACGCGACGAGATCCCCCAACCCGTGCTAGACGCGGTTGTGGCAACCGAGGACGCGCGCTTCTACGAGCACTGTGGCGTCGATGCGCTAGCTGTGTTGCGGGCTGCCCATGCGAACGTGGTGAGCGGGCGCATCGTCTCTGGTGCGAGCACCATCTCCCAGCAGGCGGCCCGCAACGTGTTGCTAGACGAGGAGGAGCGCCAAGAACGCACGCTCTGGCGCAAATTGCGAGAGGCCGTCTTGGCGGTGCGCCTTGAGCGCACCCTCAGCAAGGAAGAAATCCTTACCTTGTACTTGAACACCGCCTACTATGGGCGGCTCGCTACGGGCATCGCGGCCGCATCAGAGGCCTACTTTGCCAAGCCGCTCGCGGATCTCAGCCTCGCCGAGTGCGCGTTTCTGGCGGGCCTGCCGCAAGCGCCGGCGCTCTACGATCCCGCCACTGACCCCCAGGCTGCTCGGCAGCGTCGCCAGACGGTGCTTGATCTCATGGTAGCTTCTGGCTACCTAACGCAGGAAGAAGCTGAGGTGGCGATGGCACAGCCTCTAGCTTTTGCGCCCTATCGGTTGCCTCTGGAGGCGCCCCATCTGGTGGCGCTGGTGCGCGGGGAGGTGGAGGAGCTCGTGTCCCCCGAAGAGCTAGGCCGCGGGGGACTCGTCGTGGAGACAACGCTCGACCTTGATCTGCAGCGGATGGCAGAGGAGGCCGTCCTACAACAACTGAAGGAGCTGAACCAGCCCGAGCCCGGGCGTTTCCAGCGAACAGTCAGGCATGCGGCGGTCATGGTCATTGATGTGCAAGATGGCGGCGTGCTGGCTCTGGTGGGCAGTCCCGACTATGCGGCGGGCGATGCCGGCGCGGTCAATGGCGCGCTGGCTTTGCGACAACCAGGTAGTGCCATCAAGCCGCTTCTCTACCTCGCGGCCTTTGAGCGCGGCTACCTGCCGTCCTCGATGTTGCTGGATGTGGAGACGGGGTTCCAGACCGCAGACGGTGTGCCGTACGTTCCCGAGAACTATGATATGCGCTACCATGGACCCGTGTCTGCACGAACCGCACTGGCGTGCTCGTACAATGCGGCGGCTGTTCGACTAGCGGATAAGATCGGGGTGGAAGCGCTCGTTGAGATGGGGCGGCGCCTTGACATCCGATCATGGGATCACCTTGCAGGCCGTGACTTGGCGCTGGCTCTCGGTGCAGGAGAATTGAGTCTTTGGGAGCTTTGCCAGGCGTATGGCACGATGGCTCGTGGCGGAGGGCGGCTCGCCGCGCATGCGATCAACCGTATCTATGCGGCGGATGGTAGGCTTCTCCATGAAGCGAGTGATGGCCCACGCGAGCAGGTGGTCGATGCGAGGTCGGCCTATCTCGTCACGCACGTGCTGGCCGATGATAGCGCACGTTCGCCGGCCTTTGGATCGGGCGGCGTTCTGGCGCTGCCTTTCCCAGCGGCCGTCAAGACTGGGACGACCACCGACTGGCGTGACAACTGGACGGTAGGCTATTCGACCGAAAAGGTAGTGGGCGTGTGGGTGGGGAACGCCGATGGAACGCCGATGGAACACGCTTCCGGCCTTACCGGTGCTGCGCCCATTTGGCGCGACGTAATGCTCGCTGCGCATCGGCAAGATCCTGACTCATTCGAGCGGCCCGAGGGGCTGGTCGAGGTCAAAGTGTGCGCCCTTTCGGGTCAGCTACCAGGGCCTGGATGCACGCATCGTCGGATCGAGCTCTTTCCAGAAGAGGCAGTGCCTGCGACAACTTGCGAGATGCATCGCCTCGTCGCTGTGGATACTCGCACGGGATTGAGAGCCGACGGGGAGACACCGTCAGATCACCTAGGTTACCGCGTCGTGACGCTTTGGCCCCCGGAGGCTCAAGCTTGGGCGGCGGACGAAGGGCTATTGCTTCCTGGGGCGCTGGTCTCTTTGGCAAATGCGGCATCTGCCGATAGAGGCAGCGTGCAGGATCCGCAGCCAACGCTGCGGTGGTTGGAGCCAGCTCCCGGCACGCGCTATCATTTGAGTGAGGAACTACCCCGGGATGTGCAGCAAGTAACGCTGGTGCTCGCCGTGACTGCTGCCGAGCGCAGTGGAAACGCGCAAGATCCGGTCGCGATCATGTGGAATGGGGTACCATGGATGACACTGGCAGAGGCTCCCTATCGCGTGCGATGGCAGCTGGTGGAGGGACATCACTGCTTTGTAGCAAGAGTCAGTGACATGACGGGCGAGGTTTGGAGCACATCGCCGCTCTGCCTCGATGTTCTAACAGAGCGGTAGCAGCACAGTGAGGCCGTGGGGCGTGGTCAGACTCGGCCGACTAGAGGAGGTCGCATGCATCGGACGTACAAGAGGGCTGTGCTTCTGTTGGGCGTGGGCGTGCTGTTGGCTCTGTCCCTGGCCCTCGTGGGATGTGCGGGGTCGACCCCTACGCCCGTTCCTGGCCGTGTCGCCGAGAAGCAAGAGGCGAGGGTAGCCGAGGCCTCGGCCGCAGCTACGACCCAATCCGCTGTGGAGCCAACGGTGGTTCGGACTGCGGCTGCTACTGCTGTCCCAACCGCTGTGATCGCGCCAAGGCTGCTCCGCGTCGAGCCTGCACGGGGCGAGGCCCTAGTCGGGCGTGCCCCCATTGTGCTCGCCTTCGATCAGCCCATGGACAAGTCGGCCACAGAGGGGGCCTTTGCTCTCGATCCGACTGTCGAGGGTGAGCTGTCCTGGGACGATGCGCGCACGTTGCGATTCACGCCCGATGGAGAATGGATGCCCGATCGCAGCTATTCGCTCTCACTGACGGAAGATGCGCTCAATGCGCACGGTATGCCTCTCACAGCGCCGGTGAGTGTCCGGCTTGATACGGTGGGGTACCTAGAGGTGGCGCGCGTGCAGCCCGCCGCTGATAGCGCGGAAGTGGCGGTCGATTCGGTCATCCGCGTGGCCTTTAACCAGCCGGTCGTGCCCCTTGCCGTAGAAGAGCTACGCCCTGCTATGTTGGACCCCCTTCGGATGGAGCCGATGATTGCGGGCAAGGGACGTTGGGTGAACACGGCCCTCTACGAGTTCGTCCCCGACGAGCCCATGGAGGCTGGCGCGCGGTACCAGGTGAGCGTCGATTCGTCGCTGACGGACGCGCTTGGGGCGCCGCTCAAGGAGCCGTATGCCTGGGGCTTCACGACTGTCCTGCCGCGCGTGGTGGGAGTGTCGCCCGAGCCCGGCGCGCGTTACGTGGATCCCTCTGCTGAGGTCGTCGTCACGTTTGACCAACCCGTAGTCCACGCCGATGCAGAGGCACGCTTCTCGCTTCGGGATCAGTCGGAGCGACTGGTGCAATGCGACTATGCCTGGGAGGATGCAGAGACGCTCGTCTGTACACCAGCAACGCGGCTCGCACGTGGTGCATTCTATGCAGCTCTGGTCGAGGCAGGGGTGCCGGCTCGCGCCGGAGATGCGCGCACCGAAGAGGCGCGTGGTTGGCAGTTCGCAGTCGCGCCGCTTCCCAAGCTGGTGTCTTCTACGCCTCGCGATGGTGATGTCGGCGTGCCCTTGGCGGACGAGATCACGCTGCGTTTCTCCTGCCCCATGAGCCGCACGACGCTCGCCGAAGGCCTTTCTATCACGCCGACTGTGGATGTGCGGTCCTACTGGACCGAGAGCGACACGCAGCTCATCCTCTATGGCGGGTTGGCGCCATCGACTGGCTACACCCTCACCTTGACCGATGCCATCCAGGACGCGTGGGGCGTCCCTCTTGAGCGCAGGGAGATAGTGCGGTTCGAGACCGGTCCCAGGCGCCCAGAGATCAGCCTTGATGTGCCAGATCGTATGGGGGTGTACGATGCTGCAGGTCCCCTCGCTGTCGGGATCCGACACACGAACATCAGCCGCCTGGATCTGGCGCTCTACAGCCTTGCCGAGCGCGACTTGGTGCGGATGGGCGGCGACGATGGGTGGATCGCCTGGGATCGGTATGAGCCAGCCCGTGATGCGCTGGTGCGGAGGTGGTCCGTTGCTGTGGAGGCGGCAAAAAACGCCTACGCTCTGACCGATGTGTCGCTGCGTCCGGAGAACAGTGCATCGCTGGCGGCGGGCTACTACTTTCTGGAGGTGACTGCACCAGAGGTGACCAGGCGCGAGCGGCATCTTCTGGTCAGCACTGACGTCAACCTGATGCTCAAGACATCCGGCAGTGATGGCCTTGTCTGGGCTAGCGCGCTGCAGTCTGGCGAGGCGGTGGCCGACGTCGAGCTTGTGGCGTGGGATGGCAGCGGAAAGGAGATCGACAAGGCAACCACTGACGCGAGTGGTCTGGCCGAGCTCGATCTTGGACCGCGTGACCCCTGGGGGTCTGTTGTCGTCACCGGGAACTACCAAGGTTCGCCCTGCGCGGTCATGCGGATGTGGCAGCAGGGCATGACGGCTTGGGAGTTCGGGCTGCCAAGCGAGCGCCCCGATCTCGACCACCTGCTCTATCTCTCCACCGATCGCCAGATCTACCGGCCTGGGCAGATCGTCTACTTCAAGGGGGTATTGCGTCGCGATGATGATGCCCAGTACGGCTTGCCCGACGCTGACGAGCCCGTTCGCGTGCTGGTCAATGATGCCCAGGGCCGCCCGGTCTATGAGGAGGAGTATGCCCTCAATGAGATGGGCAGCCTGGCGGGGGAGTTTGCTCTCGGTGAGGCCGCTTCGTTGGGCTACTACCAACTGACGGCCTGGGTCGGCGAGGAGCAGTTTGGACAGACGTTCCAGGTCGCGGCGTACCGGAAGCCCGCCTTTGAGGTCTCGGTTGCTGCCGGGCAGGCTGACTATGTCCAGGGCGACACGCTACGCGCAACTGGATCCGCCAGCTACTTTTTCGGGGGCGACGTCACGGATGCGCCCGTGCGTTGGCGGGTCCAGGCTGCGCCTTATGTCTTTGACCGCTACGATGGAGAACGTCGCTACGCATGGCACGATGCGGATAGGCTAGAGACCTTGTATGGCGAGGGCCGTCCACTCAGCGATGGCTTGACACGCACGGATGCCAAGGGCGCGTTCGCGTGGGAGATGCCCGTGGACCTCGGCGAATTGGGCGGTAGTCAGCGGCTCACGCTGGAGGCCTCTGTGACGGGGCCGGACAACCAGCAAGTGAGCGCACGGGCGCAGGTGATCGCACACGCGGGCGAGCTCTATGTGGGGATCGCTACGGAGCGCTATGTTGGTGCCTCTGGGGAAGCCCAGCCCGTGCACCTGATCGCGGTGGACACCGAGGGCGTCCCCCTGCCGAATCGTGATGTCGAGCTGATCGTGTATCGCCGAGAGTGGTTCACGGTACAGGTCGAATCGCCCGCTGGCTTTACCTACTGGAGCAATGAGCCGCGTGATACGGCTGTGTTCACGGCTGCGCTTGAGACCGATGGGATGGGGCGTGTCAGTGACAGCTTTGTCCCTGAGGAAGGGGGACTCTATCGCCTGGCGGCTCGTGGAACCGATCGTCGAGGAAACAAGGTGCGAAGCGCCACCTACCTGTGGGTGAGCAGCAGCGCCTATGTGAACTGGGGGCGCGAGAACCATCCGCGGATCGATCTGGTTCCCGACCGCGAAAGCTACCGTCCTGGCGATGTTGCGAGCATCCTCGTGCCCTTGCCGGTGCGAGGTCCTGCAGAAGCTCTTATGACGGTCGAGCGGGGGGGCGTTCTAGAGCAACGCGCTTTCACCTTGGATGGCAGCAGCGATCGCATCCGTCTTCGGATCGAGCCCGAGTATGCCCCCAACGTGTTCGTGTCTGTGTGCGTGGTCGTGCCAGCCACAAACGAGGCCCCAGCTCGCCTGTTCCTAGGCTACACTGAGCTGGTCGTATCCACCGAGCAGAAGGAGTTGGAGCTACACGTGACGCCCGCTAGCGCGGGACCCTATGCGCCTGGCGAGACGGTCACCTATGACGTGAGCGCAGCGGATTGGCGGGGATCGCCGGTGGATGCAGAGGTCTCGTTGGCGCTGGTGGATCGCGCTGTGGAGATCTTGGCTGGGCTTCAGGCTGCCGACATTGTGCAAGCTTTCTACCGAGAGCGAGGGCTCGGCGTGGAGACCAGCGCCACCCTGGCCAACTCGGTGGATCAGTACAATCTTGACCGTGCGCGAGGTGAGAAAGGCGGCGGCGGGGGCGAGGGCATGGACACGATGGTCCGCAAGGATATGCCCGACACTGCCTTCTGGGCACCGCAGGTGCGCACGGGCGAGGATGGCATTGCCCAAGTCGACGTGATGCTGCCCGACAACTTGACGACCTGGCGCATGCGAGCGGACGCCGTCACGGCAGCCACCGAAGTTGGCTCGGCCCATGCCGATATCGTCAGCACGTTGGATCTGCTTGTGCAGCCGGTGACGCCTCGGTTTGCAGTAGTGGGCGATGCGCCCACCTTGGGCTGCTTGGTCTTTAATCATACGTCGCAGCCGGTCGAGGCTGTGGTGGAGCTGGAAGCGCGCGGCATTGCCTACAACGACGCGTCCCAGCGGGTGACGGTGCCAGCGCATCGCCAAGCTCGCGTCACGTGGGAGGCGCAGGTGTTGCCCGCGGACGAGCTGCTCTTGCGCTTCCGTGCGGATGCAGGCAGTCTCGCGGACGCCGTGGAGATCAAGCTTCCCGTGCGCCCGCCGACAGCGCCCTCCGTTGCTGGCACCTCAGGGGAGTTGCCGCCGGGTGGCGGTACACGCATCGAGATCGTCGAGCTGCCAGAGCTCGCCAGCACGTCTCTGGGTGGGTTGCGGGTGACGGTGGAGCCATCGCTGGTGGCGGGGCTCGGAGACGCGCTCACCTATCTCCGCGACTATCCGTACGCTTGCATCGAGCAGACCGTTAGCCGGTTCTATCCTGAGCTCGTGGTCGTGCGAGCGTTGGAAGAGAGCTTTCCTGAGGCGGATGCGAAGCGCGCGATCCAGCAGGCTTCGGAGGCACTGCAGCGTCTGTATGCCGAGCAGAATCTCGATGGAGGTTGGGGGTGGTGGTATGGGCTCGATAGCTCTCCGGTCCTGACGGCCTATGTGCTCCAGGGGCTGGCGGAGGCGCGTCGCACCGATATGCTCGTGGCGCAGGATGTCATCGACCGGGGTGTGCGCTACCTGCAAGAGTGGCTCTCGACACGCGAGGATGCACCAGGCGTGCGGGCGGACATTGAGGCGTCGGTGCTGCTTGCCCTGGCCGAGGTCGACGCTGGAGACGTCGGACGCACGGCTGCTCTCTATGAGCGGCGCGATGACTTGTCTCTCTCTGCCAAGGCTGAGCTTGCTCTGGCGATGGCTCTCTTGCTGCCAGATCAGACGAGTCGCCTGCAGACGCTCACCAATGAGCTGGATGCCGCGGCGATCCTGAGTGCCAGCGGGGCCCAGTGGCACGATGATCGTTCTGGGAGATGGTGGCTCGGCGCTGACGCAAGAACGACAGCCTTGGCGCTGCGCGCTCTGCTTCGGCTGGACGATGACAGCGAGCTCGTTCCCATGGCGGTGCGTTGGCTGATGGCCTCCCGTCGTGAGGGTGTTTGGGCTACTACTCAGGAGAACGCCTGGGCTATCGTCGCGCTGGCAGAGCACGCCGCATCGCTGCCAGGGGGCGATCTGATAGATGCGTACGCGGTGGATCTGGATGGACAAGAGATCTGTGCGGGTCCAGTGGACACGGCCGGATCGCCTGTGGGCTGTGAGGCGCCGTCCAGCGACCTGACCCCGAGCGAGCCGAGTCGGCTGCGCCTAGCGACCGACGGAGGCGATGCTACGGCCTACTACAGTGCCTACCTGCGGGCCTACCTCCCGGTCGAGGAGGTCGGCGCAGTGGCTCGTGGCATTGCCGTCGCGCGCACCTATGCCCATCTGGATGCTCCAGAGCAACCCGTGAGCAGCGCAGGCGTCAATGACACGTTGCTTGTCCGCCTGACAGTGGTGGCCGAGCGTGACCTGAACTACCTGGTGCTCGAAGACCCGTTCCCGGCAGGTACCGAGCCGGTCGACACGAGCTTGGCAACGACGAGCATGTCTGCGCCGTGGCCAACGATGGAGCGCGTCCTCTCGGCTCTCAGTGGGGGTCAGAACTGGGCGTGGTACGGGAACTGGGCGGATCACACCGAGTTGCGCGATGACCGCGCGGCGCTCTTTGCCGAGCATTTGCCGGCTGGGACCTACGAGTATGTGTACGCGGTGCGTTGCACCACGCCGGGAGAGTATCTCGCTCTGCCGGCGGAGGCCTACGAGATGTACTTCCCGGACACATTTGGTCGGAGCGAGAGCGCACGCATGGTCATCATGGAATAGGACGGGGCGCCCGCGCTATCCCTGGCGCGGGCGCCGACTCTCTCCAAGCTAGACACCGTCCCGGGGGCGGGTCAGCGTCCGGCTCTCGATGGCAAGGGCGAGCCAGTCTACGGCGCACCCCACGCCCCGAGGCGATTGCGCGATGGCTCCCACCTTGACCGATGGCTGCATGGGTAGTCGGCACAGACGCGCCATGCGCCAAGTGGTCCCATCCACCGCATAGTGCAAGGCGAACACGTCCCCGACTCGAGCTAGCTGCAGCCAGACGGAGCGAGCGTTGAGATCGGCCCCGTTGGCATCGTCGGATACGCCGTTGGTGACCACGCTGACGATGGCTGGGTTACCAAGATCGGTGTTCTCGTAGGCCAGCTTGATCCAGTGTTCGCCGTCCTGACGGGCGAGCAAGCCACCGGCATCATAGTCTGCCTGGAAACCGGGCTGGACGTGGAGCCTCGCGACGAAATCGCCGCTCATCTCGACCCACATAAAGGGGGCGGAATCCGTGCTGCCAATCTCTAGCGGGTCGACGAACAGGTCCGTGTGGCTCGGCGCATAGATCCTCAGACCGTCGTTGGGCAGGCAAGCCCAGGCGATCGGCTCATTGTCCCAGGCGAACGGCGCGTATGCCTGTGGGGCGATCCCATGTAGTGTAGCCATGCCATCTCCCTCCTCATCAGCGTGCTAGGTCGCTCCAGCAATTGCCAGCACCGTCCTATTCTATGCAAAGGGCGCATCGGCTCAAGGGTGGCGCGCTTGAGTCTTGCGCCGCGCGTGGTACGATGGTAGCTGGACTGTGAACCACAGGCGCAAGCGAGAGGAGCAAGGCATGGTATCGGTTCTGGAGGATATGGACCTGTTCCCGATTCTGCCGTGGGATCCCCAGCATGGATGGGATGGCCAGGTGGTGCGGCGGCACGGCCTCGAAAGCATCGCCGCATGCGGATTCACGTTGGCTGGCTTTGTGCAGTCGAGGGATCTGCCAGCGTGTGAGCGGCTGGGTTTGCGAGGGATCTATCTGGACGAGGTGCAACCACGGGTCACGACGGCTCACTGGAACGAGATGAGCGACGACGCCATCGACGCAACGGTACGCCGCTGGGTGGACAGCACGGATGGCAGCGATGCCGTCTATGGCTACTATCTCGGCGACGAGCCGGGGGCCATGGATTTCCCTGGGTTGGCTCGGGCGGTCGAAGCTGTCAAGCGGCATGCGCCGGCCAAGCTTGCCTATATCAACCTGTTCCCCGACTATGCGACGATCGGCACGCACGATCTCGCCACGGATCTGTCGCAGCTTCAGACGGACTCGTATCGCGAGTACTTGGAGCGCTTTGTGCGGGAGGTGCGGCCACAGTTCATCTCGTGGGACAACTATATGGTGCAGTTCTCTCAGGATATGCGTGAGACAGAATCGGCCCGTAGCTTCTATCAGAATCTGCTCGAGGTGCGCGAGGTGGCTTTCGCCCATGACTTGCCGTTCTGGCAGATCGTCTCGTCGAACCAGATCCGTCCCTTTACCACGATCCCTTCCATGGCCAATATGCTACTGCAGGCCTATGCGACGCTGGCTGCGGGCGGGGCTAGCGTGGGGTGGTACACGTACTACAGCCGTGGCTATGGATACGCACCCATTGATGGCGATGGCCAGCGCACGGCTACCTGGCACTATTTGGCGGAGGTCAACCGTCAGCTCAAGGAGCTGGGCCCGATCATGAATCGCCTCCGGTCGGTGGATGTGCGGTTCAGCGGCGGCGGCCCGGTGCCGGGGCTGCCGTCATTGCCAGGGAAGACCGTCCAGTCGGCCGCGTGCGCTGAGCCGCTCATGATCGGCTGCTTTGTGGACGATAAAGGCACCGACTATGCGCTCGTGGTCAACACGAGCTTGGAGCGCTCCGCCAAGTTCCGCCTCGGGCTTACCCCTGGGCGTGGGGTGGAGGCGCGGTTCAGTACTGCAATGGGGGCCTTTGCGGCGATGGAAGCTGACGAGGAGCGCTGGTTGACGGCGGGCGAGGGCGTCTTGCTGCGCTTGCAGTAGAGACTTTCGCGCTGGCCGTTGTGGACACAGTCGCTTGTGAGGGGACGAGGATTCGCTCGTCTAGGAGGACACATGGCCACGTTTGATGACCCGACGTTCTACCCGATCTTTCCCTGGGATCCCCAACGCGGATGGGATGGCACCACCGAACATGCGCAGGGTCTGGAGTCCATCGCCGCCTGCAACTTTTCCGTTGGCGGATTCGTCGAGCCAAGGGACGTCCCGGCTTGTGAGGCCGCGGGGATGTCGGCGTTGCTCTACGATCCCGGGTTTTGCGGGGGAGCCCAGCCCGACTGGGCCAGTCTCTCCCAAGACCAAACGGACGACGTGGTTCGGGGCTGGATGGCCCACGGCGGCGTTAGTCCTTCGGTCTATGGGTTCTACATCTATGACGAGCCGGGCGCCAACGACTTCCCTGGGTTGGCGAGAGCAGTGGACGCGGTGCGACGGCTCGCTCCGGGCAAGCTGGCGTACATCAACCTGTTCCCGAACTATGCCACCATGGGCGGTGAGGACTCGCAGCTTCAGACGGCAACCTTTGAAGAGTATGTGGAGCGCTTTGTGAGCAAAGTGCGCCCGCAGGTCATATCGTGGGATCACTATATGCCGCAGTACTCGGACGACATGCGCGACATGGCCAAGGCAACGCTCTACTATGCCAACCTCGTGCAGGTTCGGGAGATAGCGCAGCGGCACGGTCTGCCGTACTGGCATATCGTTTCGTCCAGCCGCATCTTTGAGCGCTCCACTGTGCCCACGCCCGCCAGCCTCGCCTTCAAGGCATGGACATCCCTGGCGGCTGGATGCAGCAGCGTGGCATGGTTCTGCTACTATGACCATGGCATGCGCTGGTCCCCAGTCGATGATGAGGAGCGTAGGAACCTTACGTGGTACTGGCTGGCCGAGGTCAACCGCCAGCTCAAGCTCGTCGGGCCCCTGCTGAAGGGCATGCGTTCTACAGGGTTGTATCTGACGATGGAAGGGCTCACGGAGCCGATGCCTGCTCCACCTGAGCCGCTAGCCTCAGCGGTGACCTCTGCACAGCCGCTGATGCTAGGTACATTCAAGGACGGTGACGGTGTCTGCTATGCCGTCGTCGTCAACCTGAGCTTGGAACGCACGGCCGTGGCTAATCTGGACTATCCCGTGGCGGTCCAGGAGCTATCGCTTACCGGCGCCGGGTGGCTGGCTCGCGAGTCGGACGAGCCTCTGTACCTGCCGCCGGGTCAGGGTGCCGTCTTGCGGGTGGACGCTCGTTGCTAGGTATTGGGGGCCAAGCTCTCAGCCAAGGTAGCAAGGTCACAGTACTGCACGACAGCGTCTGGGTGCTCGCGGCGCACGAGGATGCCCCGAATGCCCAGACGCTCGGGTCCGGCCACGTCCGCCTCATAGTTGTCCCCGGCCATCCATGTCTCATCGGGGGACGCCAACCCCTCGATCGCAGCGCGATAGATGGCCGGGTTTGGCTTTTCCCATCCCAATAGGGCCGAGGAGACGACCCTCTTTACACAGCCGGCCAGGCCCAAGGATTGCACGAGTTGAGGCAACTCGGGCACGTGATTCGAGCAGATCACATGAACCCAGCCGGCATGCTTGAGCGCGTGCAAAGCGGGAATTGTGTCGCCATAAACGTGCCAGCGTTCCATGTTCAGGTAGGCTGCGCGGAATCTGGTAGCGAGCGTGTCGGCTAGCCTGTCTTGGAGACCGCAGGATCGGTAAGCGTCCGCGATGCCCGCAGACATGCGGGTCCACCAAGCATCGGCCTCGCGAAAAGATCGGTGGTCCGCCTCGGGACGATCCCAGGGAAAAGCCCCGGCCAAATGAGGACGGACATCGTCGGGATCTAGCGAGACTCCCTCAGCGGCGGCAAGCTCGACCATGGTGGCACTCCAGCCGACATCGCGGTAGGCCAGTGTCCGGTCGAAATCCCATAGCATCACGCGCGGCATATAGTTGCGATCCTCCTCTCGATGCGGTCGTCTGCTCCATGCTCTGGCAGTCCGCTTGATCTCTTTGCGACGCATTATCCAAGAGATGAGACTACGGAGCAACTCGCATCCGTCAAGGAATCCCGACGCGAGATTTACGTCAGCCAAAGGCACCATTGTCGTAGAAACCGCCATAATAGGGTGGGATAGGCAAGTCTCGTTCGGACAGACGTATCGCGGGAGATGGCGTGTGACCGTTTCGATGCGCAAGGCGGAAGGTCAGGATAGCCGCGACGTTGGGCGGCCGTTTGGGTCTGCGGACAGGGCCGACATCCACCATACCGACGCGGCGGCCTATAGACAGCTCGCTCGTCACCTGAGCATGCCGTACATGGAGCTTCGTTGGGTGAGGGATGGAGAGTCTCGGGATGTTGGTGCGATGGAGGTCGTCTGGTGCAACCAGGCCATGGCCGGCTATGCGGGTGCCCTGTCGCCTGAGGACCTCGCAGGGCGTACGGTCAGCCAAGTGGCCCCACTCCTTCTGCCCGACCTCAGGCTGGCGCACGAGCAGGGACTCTGGCGCACCGATGACTCTGGCCCAGTTGGGCTTCTCGGCGATGGCAGCGAGCAGGGCGTGGTAACGTTCGGCATTGGCGACCCGTCCGTGGCGGATGGCTGCAGGGTCGGCGTGCTGGTGGAACAGGCAGCTTTGCAACAACAGACCGTGGAGGCCTTGGCGCGGCGGGCGCGCGAGCTGGCAGCGCTTCACGAGACATTGCTCCAGCTTAATGCTCAGACGGACCTTCACAGTCTGCTGGCGACCATCGTTGCGCGAGCTGCCGGCCTCCTTGATGCGCCCAGGGGTGGGCTCTATTTGACGCGTAGCGACGGAGCCCTGTTGGAGCTAGCGGTGAGCCACGGCGCGCCCGGCGACTATGTGGAGACGACGTTGCGCCTCGGAGAGGGCGTATCCGGTCGAGCAGCGGCAGAAGGACGGGTGGTCCTAGTGGGTGCTGAACGTTCCTGGGGAGACCGCGAGCGGGCCTATCCAGATGCTCCCATCGGTCCAGCCGTTGCCGTGCCGCTGTGTCTGGATGGCGAGGTGATCGGCGCACTGTATGTTGGCGATGACGATCGCCAGTCCGCCTTTGACCACGCCGATGCGCGCCTGCTCTCTATGTTTGCCGATCAGGCAACCTTGGTGATCCAGCGCACGAGGCTTCTCGAGCAAGCACAGCGCGACGCGGAGCAGCGCGCTGTGCTGCTTCGCGAGGTGAATCACCGCGTCAAGAACAATCTGACGGCCATCATTGGTTTGCTCTATGCCCAAGGGCGGTCGGTTCTGCCCGAGCACCACGAGGTCTACCAGCAGATCTTGACCGCTCTTGCTGCGCGCATCCAGGCTCTAGCTACAGCCCACGAGCTGCTCTCTCGTACGAGGTGGGGGCCCGTGTCGTTCCAGGACCTTGCCTCCCAGGTAGTGGGTTCCGTGCTCGGCTCTCCTGGAAACGATGTGAGTTGGCGAGTGACGGGCTCGGACGTGGTGCTTGCTAGCGAGCCAGCTCAGCATCTTGCGATGATTCTGAGCGAGTTGGCCAGCAACGTGTTGGAGCATGCCACCGTGGGCCGCGACTCGGTCGCGTGCGAGGTGACTTGTGAACGCGCCGAGGAATCTACGGGGCCCCGGATCATCGTCACGTTTCGCGACACTGGCAACGGGTATCCTGCAGACGTCATAGCAGGCGAAGGCGACGGTCTGGGTGTGGAGCTTGTGCGCAATCTGGTTCAGCGAAGCCTACGTGGTACGCTACGGCTTTGCAATGATGGCGGTGCAGCAGCCCGGATGGAGCTCCCTGCCCCTTGGCTAGACGAGGAGACGGCATGAGCGCAGACAAAGCTATGACGGCAGAACGGGCCCGAATGCTGAGGGTGTTGGTTGCAGAGGACGACT
>Ga0180432_10006107_pt1 | contig 15770 bp, 12 predicted proteins | sample SS_ome_10_FD_132414 | JGI IMG/M metagenome (GOLD analysis project Ga0180432, IMG submission 132414) | Hypersaline lake sediment archaeal communities from the Salton Sea, California, USA - SS_1_MS_2 metaG | ecosystem: Environmental > Aquatic > Non-marine Saline and Alkaline > Hypersaline >... | reverse complement strand
CGAAGTGGCGAGACTACTCACGTGGCGCGCGGCAAGCATGCTCGATACCGGCGAACGAAACAGCCTCGAAGCCTCCATGGCAAAGGCCAAAGCGGGAAGGGCCGCAACGCTTGTCACGCAGAAATGTGTCGAGCTGCTCGGACCAAAGGGATACTCTTGTGAGTGGCTGGTCGAGAAATGGATGCGAGACTGCAAAATCAACGACATCTTCGAAGGCACCGGCCAGATACAAATGCTCATCATCGCCAGGAACATACTCGGATACGGGCGGGATATGCTGAAGTAAAATGTGGAATAATATTTCCCACTATCCTTTCGTACGATAAGTGAAGTTAAATTCAGGATGACGTCAACAAACTCCAGGCCGATATTTTACGGCTGGTACATCGTGGGTATTGCCTTTATCGCGAACTTCATGTCCACCGGCGTGGGGTTTTATATATTCAACGCCTTCATGAAGCCGCTTTGCGACGAGCGGGGATGGACCCGGGCGGATATCAACCTCGCCCCTGTTATCGGAGGGGTGGTCGGTCTTTTAGGCATGCTTTTTTACGGCACGTTGGTCATGCGAGTGGGTCCCCGTATTCTTATGGCCATAGGCGCCGTCATTTCTGGAGTCGCTTTCGCCTGCCTTGGTCAGGTCAGTGAAATATGGCATTTTTACCTGTTTTTTATATTGCTCTTTTTCGGAAACGGGGCAATGGCGGGGATAGTAGCCAACACCGCCGTCAATAACTGGTTCGTCTTAAAACGCGGCAAGGCCCTCGGACTGGCCACTACCGGCGTGTCTTTCTCAGGCGCGGTACTTCCTTTTATCGCAATGATTTTAATCGAGCGTACAGACCTGGCTCACGCTTTCACCTGGATCGGAGTGGCAATCGTGGCGATGGCCCCTGTCGCATGGCTGGTGGTGAGGAACCGCCCCGAAGATCACGGTATGGCCCCGGACGGATTTCCCGGGAGGACGGTTATTGAGAAATCCGACGAGATTCCTCCGGCGGATGACCCTATTATGGGAGGCATCGAGGCGTCCGGGACCCTGAGCTTATTGGAATCCGATACGCGCTTGTGGACATTTCCCATGGTGGTTCGGTCGCCGACATTTTGGAAGCTGGGGCTGGTAAATGCGATGGCGATGATGGGCGTGGTGGCGGTTATGTTCCAACTCGCGCCTCGGTTCGAGGACATCGGCTTCGACAAAAGAAGCGCCATGTACATGATGTCGTTGACCGCGTTTATCGGCGCCTTGGGGAAATACTTCTGGGGAATGCTCTGCGACCGGTACGACCCTAGAAAAGTGGTCGCCGTGCTCATAGTCGCCAACGGATTGGGGCTGGGCCTCGGGTTGATTCAGAACTCATTCCCGGCTCTCATGCTCTTCATCGTCATCTTCGGTTTTGCCATGGGTGGAGTCGTTTCCACCGGCCCCATCACAATCGCCTTTCTATTCGGCCGCGACGCCTACGCTTCAGTGGCCAGATTTCTGGGGCTTGTGGTACGCCTGCAACTTATCGGATATTTCATAACCGGCCTGAGCTATGACCGAACCGGCTCCTATGACACCGCCTACGTCATCTTCATCGTCCTCGATCTTATCGCCGCCGCCCTTATCCTCACCACCAAAAAATCCTCCATCCCACTTTCGAAAGAGTGACGCACGAAGTGACATTACTTTTTCTTTAGAAAAAGAAACCTACTTACCGCTTACTTCGTTCACGGGGTCCTCGGTAATCGAGGCCGCCAGTGCAGCGTAGCGGAACGAAGCGGCCCGCTGCTGAGGCTAATAATAGCCGAAGCAGCAGCTTGCCACCGGCGGCGACGCCGGTCGGTCGTCCCTACGAGAAGATTCTTCCAATGATACCTTTCTTTTCGCTTTCGCGGCGCGATTGCAGGTCTTTCAGGTTTCTGCGGGCGAATTTGCTTCGAGGGTTGAACTTTAACGCACGGCGCAGCTCGACCTCCGCGAGGTCGAGGTTGCCCTGGTCGAGTATTATCGCGCCCTTGAATGCGAAAGCTATGGCGCAACGCGAATCCGTTTTTAGCGCAGTGGCGATTTCTTTTTTGGCCCTGCTTACGTTCGATGAGTTTTCGGTGTTTTTCGAGTATATGGCCCAACCCAGCCACGCATGGTAGGCGGCAACGTTGGGGTTAAGATCGATAGCCTCCAGGAATGCCTGTTCCGCGCTGTTATATTCTTCCATCTCGACGAATGCCTTACCGCTCTCGAACTGCACCTGCGCCTGAAAGCGATCCTCTTTCCTGTCCCCGGTGACCTTCGGCATGGTGGATTCAAGCAGCTCGTCGTACTTCTCCTTGCTTACGACATTCGAGAGCGTGTTGTAAGCCGTGTTGAGCTGTGTAAGCACTTTTTCCGCAAGGGATATGACATCGCCGCTCGCCCACTCGATGAAACTTTCGGGAGAGAATTTCTTGCGTTTTTCGAAATACGTCTTTTTTACCTCGTCGATACGGAAGCCGGCGAGCTTGGTGTGGAAGAATTCGTAGTAATTGATATCTTTGAGCCGTTCAACCTCGTTTCTCAATTCCTCTTCCAGCCGCTTGTGTTCTTCATTGACCTGGGCCTCCCGGTCGGGTATGTCCGGTTCCAGATCGCCCAGTTCTCCGGCAAGGTCACCGAGTTCGTCGGAAAGCGCATCTCCGAGGTCCTCGAATCCGCCCGGTTCTTCGGCGGCCTCATGTGTCTCTCCCGCCTCGCTCACATCGGCCCGGGCGGCGGGTGTCTTGCTGCGGATGGGGTAATGCAGCTCCACCCGTTCCTCGCCGGGAACGTCCGCCGCTTCGACCATTCCCAGGGCCAGGAGGGTAGCGGTCGCCTTTAACACTTTGTGGAAGTCGCCGCTTTCGGCATGGTCTTTCAGCATTTTGCTGCCGGTTATTTCCTCGAAGAATTTTATCTCGCCTTCGTCGAGTTCAAGGCTTGGCAGGTGGTCGTAATATTGTGCGGTGTGGCGAAGATATTTACCGGCCAACTGAGTGAAGATCGTTCCGAGCCGGTTTTCGGACAGATGCCTTCGATGTCCCTCATGCACGATCCGCGGTATGTTCGCCCCCGCCACCGCTCCGACCTCCAGGTCGCTCGGATCGAATCTGAACCCGCCCTCACCGAGCGTAAAACACCCGATCAACAATTCCTCGAGATGCCGCACCCGCTCGACTATGAATCCGTCGGGCGTGAGGCAACCCATACTGATGAAAATATTTTCCGGATCATGCCCGCCACTCGCGAGCAAGCGCTGGTATTCGCGATTCTCCTCGGGGGTGGCCATCCCTCTGCTGACAAGGTGAGCGCCGAAATCTTCACTGCTCGCATCCGACCGGCCCAGTACCGGCCGGCCACTTAAAAACGCGAATTTGCGCTCGACCGTCTCTCCGTCCTCTTCGTGGCTGGTGACCTTCAAACTTCCGGTAGCACGATTTTTCCACAACTGAAGCAATAAATTATCAAAAGGCTTTTCGGAAAGGCTTCCTTGAATAATCTGAGGAGCGGACTTCGCTTGCACCGCGCCTTGCACCGCGCCTTGCACCGGCGCGGCGGGATGTGTTTGGATGGGCGGTTCCTGCCGAGGGGGCGGCGCGGCCGATCGGTTTTCAGCACCAGGTTCTAAAACTGCGGCATTTGATTTTTCGGGTTTCGCCGGCGCCCGATCTCTTCGGGCCGTCAGCGTTTTGTTTATTTGACCGATTAGGGTCTCGATCCGGAACGGCTTTTCAATATAACCGTTTACATGAAAAAGGTCGTGGGCTTTTTTGGCGTATTCGATGCCCTTGTAGACACCCGTGATAATTATTACGGGCATATCACTTCCTGACGGTAAAGCCCTGAGATGTTTAAGCACGTCGATCCCGTTCATACCGGGCAGATGTAGGTCCAGAACGAGCAGGTCCGGCGGGGTTTGGCCGGCCAGAATCTTTATAGCCTCGATCCCGTCACCTGCTTCGTCCGTTAAAAACCCGGAATCATTCAAGTACCAAACTACCCATTCCCGGGTTTTTTGATCGTCCTCTACAACTAATACTCTGTTCGCCATTATAATTTAGTGTCCGCAGGTAAAGAGGGTAAAATAATGAAAAACATCGCGCCAATTGCATTGGAGGGTAAAATTCAAAAAAATGATGAGTTCGTAAAAAGTGAGAAATCGCCGTTTCTGTCGTTTCGAGCGTAGCGAAGTAGAGATCCGCATGGAGAATCTAGTGGTTTCAACAGGTTATGAGATTCTTCATCACGCCGCCGGCTTGATTCAGAATGACAGATCGGGATTTTTTGCGAAACCATTTTTTACCATAAGTTTATAAATAACCTGGATTAAACGAGTGATCATGGCAGCAATGTCGTTTTCTCCATACGGATGCATACGCACACGTCTGTGTCCGCAGGACAGGCGGTAAAAAATACCTCTACGGACACTACATTCCACCAAAATATCGCAAGCCCTGCTCATTTGACATCAAAAACGCCGTGTGTGACATTCTTTATCAGGGAGATAACCATGATCAGGAAAATCGCTATTGTCTCGACGCTGATTTTGTTGCTATTTGCCGGCGGCGCCCTGGCGGTGAAAGTCACTGTAGATGACGTTATCAAGCTTCATAAGGAAGGCTTGAGCGCCGAGGTGATAAAATCCTTCATCGAGACTTCCGGGCAAGTTTTCGAACTGACCGCCGAGGACCTCGTAAAACTGAAAAAGGCGGGCGTTCCGGATGAAGTAATAAAAGTGATGATTGAGACCCGGAAAAAAACGGATCCTCCCGAACAATCCGCGCCTTCCAATGGTGAGGAAACCGCCACTACTCCCGCACGACCGACTATTACCGAAAGAATCCTCGGTGTACGCAAGGTCGGAGACAAACGAGTTGTGCTGGAACCTAAAAACGTATCATACCGCAAGAAATTCAACAGTGTTTTCTACTTGTGCACTTATCGGAAAAAGTTGCTCAGACCCATTCGATTGGCAAGAGTGGGACGATACGACCCATTGCGAAACACCGCTTACAGGGCCGGAACGCTCTTTCTTACCGACAAAGAAATACTAATGTACGACACGGACGGCGATCTGAGATTCAGGCTTTCATACAGGAAGATAACCCGCATTAAGATAATAAACCGTTATCCTGACGAGGTTGAGGCGCGCTATCATCCTCTGGATCGCTACCAGCTCAGAATCGAGTACAATCATGACGGCAGGCCGCATTTCTTTACCGCCTATGCACTGCCCAAACCCGAAAAGCCGGGCAAATTCTACGGAAGCGTCATTGACATTGCGAATGCCGTATACGAGATTGGACGTCTAAAGAACTCTCGGCTGGGAAAACCGGTATTAAATTAAAAATAGCGGAGCCGCTTAAAACTTTTCAATTATTTTCGCCAAAGCCATGGCGGATATACCGCCCTTCCATAAATATCCATCGGCGCCGACCTGTTCTATTATCACCTTGATTTCATTTTCTTCTTTCATGGACACCAGGACAACCGGAATATCTTTCGTTTCGGGTCTGCTTTTCACCAATTTACAGAACGACCCCCCATCCATCCCGGGCATCATCACGTCGACGAGGATGACATCAGGCCTGTCATCCGAGTTGATAATATTCTCAGCCTCCCGGCAGGAATTGGTCAACGATACGTCAAATCCGCCGTCCTCCAGGTCATCCTTGATGACCTGCAACGCTACTTCGCTATCGTCAATAACCAAAACCTTTTTCGCCATTCTTAATCCTCGAACAACAAGCCTTCCGATATTCGCCTCCGAATCTAAAATCGAAGACTTAATAATTCTAAACCGATAATCGAAAAAAGCAAATCGGCGATTATCTCCGGGTCTGCGACATAAAAGTGGGTTTTTAAACGGGTAATGATGAATCGTTTATTGCAACGCAAAATGTGGTTTTGAATTGTGATTGAGTATTTTAGCAGGTATATTGCCAATATCTGGCAATACGGTTCATCCGTTCTCGCCGGGGGGCGGTTCATTTTGTTTTTCGTCGTTGGAAGCGGAAAGTTTGGGCGGCTCTTCTTTTTCCGTTATTGCTTTTTTGAAGCTTTTTATTCCCTTTCCGAGCCCTTCACCTATTTCCGGCAGTCGACCGGCGCCGAAGATTATAAGTATAACGAGGAGTATAAGAAGCAACTCCGTTGGTCCCAGCGGACCGAGGAAGAACATCATTTTTATTTACCTCCTTAACCGGTCGTTGTTCAAGCGGTCTCTACGGTTGCGTCCGACGGGCCCATAATAAGGTATAGCAGGCATGCGGCGCCCATAGCCAGATCGCCGAGAACTATCGGGATAAACATCCACGAAAGATTCAAAGGCCCCATGGCGTAAACCATGAACCCTACAAAAATAAACTTCTCCGCGATGGCAAGCCCCAACAGAGGCTTGTTGGATTCCGGATCGCCCATGATAATCAGGAACCAGAAACCGACTATTATTATCATTAAAGAGGTTGCGTAAGCGAAGAATCGACTCTGGTCGGTTATGTCTATCGTCGTTCCCGCCAGTGCATCGACGATACCGGGCGTCAAAAGCCCCAAGGCGCCGAAACCGCTTGTGAGCGCAAAGCAAACGAGACAAACCAGCTTAAACCTGCTCCGAACAAAATCTATCATCTAATCTCCCTCCATATACTATTGCTATTTGGATTTAGAATAGCCAATACGGACGGCGCTTTCAACCATGCGTTATCTTCTACAATCGACATCCGTTCCGCAAACCGTAATTTTCATGCCGGCGCCATTGTGTGTTCCCGTTGATTGCAATAGAACGTAGGATGTGATAAATGAAAGGATATAAATGAGGGCAATTTCGACGATACATAAAAGATACCCTGTGACCGGACGAGTTTTGCTGGTTTTTGCGATGCTGTCGGCTCTGCTTGGGTTGTCACAGCAAACGGCGCAAGCAGGACGCGATTCTCGAAAGGCCGAAAAGCCGAAAGTCGAGTCCAACTCGCTGCTGAAGTTGTGGGAGGAACACTCAAGACTCATCAATGCGGAAAAGATCGACCAAAGCGATTCAGTGGTGGACGCCATGGTTCTGGAGCGAATCAGGCGAGGCATATCAAACCTCCAGGTTTACTCGACGACGCTCATCAAGGAATCTTTGGAACTGGCGAATGAAGACAAAAATAAAAACGCGTACCGTGTTTTAGCCCAGGCTCGCAGACTCGCCCCCGATTTCTATGGCACATATTATCTCGAGGCGCGATACATGCTTGGCAACGGGCGTATACTGGACGCCGTGGTCGCCTGGATTGCAGGGATCAAAAGGAAATATTCCACTTTCGCTACCGCATTCCCGGCACTGTTCAACTATATGTTGGTTGTTTTGGGGGCATACTATTGGGCACTCCTGCTCTTTGCCCTTTTCCTTGCTATCCGGTATGCCAAACTGGCGGCACATGATCTTCAGGAGCGGGTACCCGGTTTCGATAAGCTCGGGGCAACGGTTATGGCCGCGGTCATGATCGTTTTTCCCGCCGCGTTTATTCCAAACGTTATGTTTTATGCCTTCGTGTTGATATTGCTTTTGTGGATATATAGCAGCATGAGGGAGAGAATAGTGGCTGCCGTACTTGCGGCGTTGCTGTTTGTAATTCCATTGCCTTTCAGGTTTATCGGTAACGGCATCGCTGCAAAGACCGAATCTGATTTCAATGCGGTCATACAACTCCGGGAAGGCGAATGGGGCGAAAAAGAAATTAAAGTTCTAAAGCAGGCCGTAAAATCCGAAGAAAGATCATCCGCTTGGGAAAACTCAATGTTATCACTGGCGCAGGCCCTCGCACACACCGGCAAATATGAAGAAGCGTTGTCGACCTTGGACGAATTGAAAGCCGCCGCAAAAACGGCCCCGTTGGTAAATTTCCTGAAGGGTAATATTTACTTTCGATGGGAAAAATACACTGACGCTTTGAGCGAGTATAAAAAAGCCGCTAAACTGCTGCCCGCCGATCCCGCGGTACATTTCAATCTCGCCATGGTGCTCAGCAGGCCCGAGATCGTGGACATTAGCGCCGATAGCGTGGAGCGCGCCGAGCAGGAAATACAACTTGCAAAAGATTTAAATCCCGAATTGGTGGATACCTGGACAAGCTACAGATCGCTCGATCCGGGGAGATTCGTAGTGGTTATGTCCATTCCAATGGATCGGATATGGGATAACCTGCGGATAAACACTCCTGATCGTACCAAGGCCGGTGATACTTTGTTCCGCTCTTTTTCGGGAGAAATTTCACTTGATGCGATTCCGTACATCGCCCTGTGCTTCTTGGTTTTGATGGGCATATTGACATTCGTCGAGCCGTTTCTCGGGCATGCTCGAGCTTGCAGTACTTGTGGAGAACCGTTCTGCTCGAAGTGTCGGCCCGGAGATAATTACAAAACCGTTTGCACAAGATGTCTGAACATCTTCGAGGCGCGCACCGGATTGGACCCGCGCACAAGGGAACGCGCTCGAGCGGAAGTCAGAATGAAGCACGACCGCGCCGTGTTGGCTGCGGAAATAATGTCCATAGTGTTGCCGGGCAGCGGCCACTTGCTTCTCGGGAAAAGTGTGCGCGGCGTGATGTTTTCGATTATCTCCCTCACATTCCTGATGGGAATGGCATACCGCCAGGGCGTTTTGCGCAGTGAATGGTTAATGCCGGACTACTCGAACCTCGTGGCCGTTCTTCTAATTGCTTTTCTCTATATCGTTTTTGTCGGATTCTCGGTCTGGAACGTCAGCCTGGAAAAATAACCGGCAATACCGCAGAGAAAGCAGTATAACCCAACCGTAGTACAAATATCGCAAACGCCACGGCGCCGGCACCGCTATTCGGAATATTCCGCCCAACTGTCATCGCTTTCCCAAACCCTCACGCCGGTGAGCTTTACCGGCTTGTCGGCAGGCAGCCGCGAGGAAACCTCATCCCAGATATATCGAGCTATGTTTTCGCTCGAGGGGTTCCGGTCACGGAAAGGCTCCAAATCGTTGAGAAAGCTGTGATCGAGCGAATCGATCACTTCTTTGAGAGCTGTTTTTAGCACGCGGAAATCGATAACCATTCCCAGCTTGTCGACTTCGTCGGACTGACATTTCAGTTCGACGAGCCAGTTATGACCGTGAAGGTTTTCACAATTACCACCGTATTCTCTCAGCGAATGCGCTGCGCTGAATCGCGCTTTTACACCTATGGAAAACATCTATCGATGGTGTATCGCCTTCACTCGAGTGTCAAGGCGCGCCGCATGGGTTCATACGGATCTGTAGGATAAGCAAAGCATATCCTGAGCGAACACGGACGTGTCTGTCCGGAGTCGAAAGGAAAAGTTGTTCCAGAATTGTTCGAGTTTTTTATCAAAACGGGCCGTTTTATCCGGATAATCGGCAACGATCGTTAACTTACCACTACGTTAACCAGCTTACCGGGGACATATATAACCTTTTTGATATTTTTTCCTTTTGTGTGTTTCAAGACGCCTTCTTCCTTTTGCGCGGCGTTTTTGATTTCCTCCGCATCGGCGTCCGCCCCTACGGTGATACGGCCGCGCAGCTTGCCGTTGACCTGCACCACTATCAGCATCTCTTCCCGCTCGAGCGCCTTCGGGTCGGCCTCGGGCCACGGCGCCTTCGCCACACTCGGCTTCTCACCGACAGCCTCCCACAACTCCTCCGCGAAATGAGGCGCAAAAGGCGACAGCAACACCACCATCGTCCGAACGGCATCCGCCAACGCCGCGCGGCCCGCTTCACTTTGTGCGGCTTCCGGCGCAAGCTCTCCGATGCGGTTGGACAACGTCATGATCTTGGCTATAGATGTATTGAAATGGAACCTTTCCTCGATATCGTGAGTGACGCCGTCGATAGTCCGGTGTGTTTCCTGCCAAAGTTCCCGCGCGGGGCCTTCGAACTTTTCGGGGTCGATATCGCCGGCGCCGCGAATCGCATCGAGGTTGTCGTAAACGATACGCCACACTCGGTTCAGGAATCTCTCGCTGCCCGCAACGCCCTCGTCCGACCAGTCGAGGTCTCGCTCCGGAGGCGAGGCAAACAGGCAAAACATTCTCGCGGTGTCCGCGCCGTATCTATCGAGCAACTTTTCGGGATCGACCACGTTGCGCATGCTTTTGCTCATCTTCACCTTGCGCCCCACCTCGACCGGCGCGCCGCAATGGGAGCATTTGCCGCCCTTGTTTTCTTCGGGGTACAGGTATCCGTGAGTCGGGCAACTGAACGTTTCCTTGCAAACCATCCCCTGGGTAAGGAGGTTTTCGAACGGCTCATCCACATTCATCAACCCGAGGTCGCGCAGCAGCTTGATATAAAATCGCGCATAGAGCAGGTGCAAAATCGCGTGCTCGATACCGCCGATGTACTGATCGACGTTCATCCAATACTCGGCGCGATCCCTGTCGACCATCCCTTCCGTGTAGTCCGGGCAGCAGAAGCGAACGAAATACCAGTTGGACTCCATGAAAGTGTCGAAGGTATCCGTATCGCGTTTTGCCGGGCCGCCGCATTTCGGGCATGTGGTGTTTACGAACTCGGGAACTTTGGCCAGCGGGCTGCCGCCCTTGCCGGTGATCTCGACGTTTTCGGGCAACTCGACCGGCAGGTCTTTTTCCTTAACGGGCTGCATGCCGCACTTGTCGCAATAAACTACGGGGACCGGCGCGCCCCAGTAGCGCTGCCGGCTGACAAGCCAATCGCGTAGCCGCCAGTTGATCGAAGGGCCGCCCTTACCCTTGCGCTCGAGATCGTCATTGATGGCCGCGCGGGCCTTATCGTCCGTCATGCCGTTGAACCTGCCGGAATTGACGAGTGTGCCGGGGCCTTCCCACGCTTCGGTCATCGTTTCCGATTCGAGAGGTTCGGCGTCCTTTGGCTGAACGACCACTATTATAGGGAGGTCGTATTTTTTGGCGAACTCGAAATCGCGCTGGTCGTGGGACGGAACCGCCATAACGCAGCCGGTGCCGTATTCCATAAGCACGAAATTAGCAACGAAAATCGGCATACGCGCCCCGGTCATCGGGTTGATACAGTATGCTCCTGTAAACACCCCTTCCTTTTCGTAATCCTGAGAGGTGCGCTTGATCTTATCATCGGCCTTCACTCGAGCGACAAACTCCTCGACCTCTTTCTGCTCGGGCTTGCCATCCGCAAGCGCCAAACATAGGGGATGCTCGGCGGCCAGACTCATAAAAGTGGCTCCAAACACAGTATCCTGGCGCGTTGTGAAAACCCGTATCGCCTCCATTCTCTCCCCGCTCACAACAACAGGCTCCTCGATCGCAAAATCTATATCCCCGCCTATCGACTTCCCGATCCAGTTACGTTGCATCGTAAGCACGCGCTCGGGCCAGCCGGTCAGTTTGTCGCACCACTCGAGCAGCTCTTCGGCATAGTCGGTAATTTTGAGGTACCACTGATCGAGTTCCTTCTCCTCGACCATGGTTTCGCACCGCCAGCACAACCCTTGCTCGACCTGCTCGTTGGCCAGCACCGTCGCGCACGTCGGACACCAGTTGACGGGGGATTTTTTCTTGTACGCAATTCCCTTCTCGATCAAACGAATAAAAATTAGCTGCTCCCACTTGTAATAGTCCGGGTCGCAGGTGGCGAACTCGCGCTTCCAGTCATACGATAGGCCCATGCGTTTCAGTTGAGCTCGCATGGTGTCGATGTTTTCGCGCGTCCATTTGGCGGGATGCACCCCGTGGTCTATAGCGGCGTTTTCGGCGGGCAGGCCGAAAGCGTCCCAGCCCATCGGGTGAATGACGTTGTAGCCGCGCATGACCTTGTACCGAGCCACCACGTCCCCGATGGCGTAATTGCGTACGTGCCCCATGTGGATGCGGCCGCTGGGATACGGAAACATCTCCAGCACGTAATACTTCTTATCGCTAGGCGCACGCTCGTCGACTTCGAAGAGATCGTTTTTCTCCCAATATTCCTGCCATTTCCGCTCGACGTTTTTATGATCGTACCTGGCTTCCACGTGGGTCTCCTTTTTAAGGCGGCAGCGACCTGCAATTATACCCCCGCCGCCCGAATGTCCATATAATAAAGTATCAACTTGTTGCCGATTTGAAAAATCAGACGCGCCCCTACCCTACTTTGAGCTTTTGGCGATTCGGTCGAGTTCTTTGATCAGTATTTCGTTCTCGGTCGAATCGCTTACGTTTCTACCGTAGTGCGCCCATTCGATTTTTCCATCCGGCGCTATGATAAAGTCGGCGGGCTTTTGGAGTTCGTCGCCCTCGAACTTGCCGTGCATGTATCCCTTAAGCGTCGCTTTGGCCGACTCCTTGAGCACCTTCGGCGCCAGGAAAGCTCCGATCCCGCCGCGCTCGACGCCCCACATTCCGTATATCTTCTTTTCCTTGTCCGCCACGAGAGATATTTTGAGGTTTTTTTTCGATGAGAACGACTTGACCCGTGCGCCGGTACCTTGGACGATTACCATAATTGACGCGTTCAGGGCGTCGAACCGCGCCGCGTCGGCATTAAGCTCGTCTACTTTTCTCAAGCACAACGGGCAGCCAAGGTGCCTTAAAAACACCAGCGCCAGCCGGCGGCCTTCCAACCCTTCCGGAATTTTCCACACCTTACCGCTTGCGTCCTCCACCTCAAACGACGGCGCCGTTGATCCTGCTTTATACTTCATTTCTTGTCTCCCGTTTCATACGCCCGACAGGAGTGTCGGGCCTGCCGATTCATACTTCATCCTTTATCAAAAGCCCTTGTATAAACTTCGGGTCTATGCTTTCGGTCGGGCCGATTCGGCCAAGTTCGCTTTCGAGCGAATTCATGCAATGCTCGACGAACTCGTCTCTGATTTCGCGTTCGATATCGTTTGTGGCAGCGCCCTGTCCTTCGAGATACGCGATCATGTCCGCCCGCGCCGTATCGATTATCTTCCGCTTGCCGTCCGTGGCCGGCTTTTCGTCAAAAGCTTTTTCAAGCAGTGTCTTCAAATCCGATTTTGCGAGCGGCTTAAAAATAAGTCCCCGCCCCACCGCCGCGTTCGCGAACGCAGTGCGCAATACCGTCACGAAGGTTACATCGACCGGATGGACGCGCTTATGCCGCCACGACGAAGGATCGGCCTCCAGCAGTTTCAGGCGGTGGAAAAACAGTTCGCCGAGGTATTCGATTTTATCGAGCGCCTTAGACGCTTCAGCGACTTCGCCGAGCGACAAGAAACTCCGATACGGCTCGCTGCCTCCCACGAACCACATCGGCCTCTGCCTCTTGACTCCGTCGAATATTTGCGCCAACGGCTCGCCAAGCAGCTCGACCGCGTCGGGCGCATCGGCGATCCAACCCCGGCGCGTCATGCCGTACGCTCGCCGGGCAATATCCAGCGCGCGGCTGTAACCTACCTGAAAAATATTCAGCAACCACCTCTCGCGCGCCAATTGGGCGGCACGGTCGGCATCACCGGAAGCAAGAGCCTCGAGACCCATGCTTACCGTCGCCCTCACTTTTACCGCAGCGTTCATGATTGCATCGGCGTCCGCCAGGTCTTCATGATCCGCAACCATCACACGGTTAACAAGATGCGCCAACTCCTGAGCTATCCCGTCTATCGCCTCCGGGTCGTCGATCCTCGAAAGGGCATCCGACAGAAGCAGCCTTTCCCCTTCCGCTACGGCCAGCGGATATCGTATCGGAACCTCGTCATCGCCAAACTTAAGCGGCGCTTCCTTGGGCGGCAGAGTCGAGAAAGTTCGCTCGTCGAGCCGCCGGTACACCTCGATCGCCTCGTCGATGTCCGGGATGCCGACGTCGCGCAACCTGCCGTTGCGCCACCTGATCGCCAACTCCTCGGTCTCGGGCCCGGCCTCCCAAACCAACCCTTCCATCAAACGCTTGTAAAGGTCGTAGCGTCGGCTTGCAAATAACACCAGCACGCGACTCCAAATGCGCTGCGCGTCGTCGCTGAAAAAATGAAGGTGGTAAATGTTATCGATGGTGTAAGGCGCCGCGGTGTCGGCAAGTTTTTCCGGTTTGGTCCCCTCGTCGGGCTTGGTCACGAGAATGAACTTGCGCAATATGGTTACCAGCAACTCGGCGTCAACCACGCGCAGCCATTCGATAACCTTCTCCTCGCCGCATTCGATGAAAAGATCGATCCATTTTAAAATACGCTTCGTGTCGAGCGCGTCACCGATCCACCACTCGACATCGGTGAAAAACCGCACCTGCTCACCCGAAGCCATCTCGACAAGCTCCGCAGCGTCCGGCTCGCCTACCTGCTTGATTGTGATAAGCAGCTCCTGCGGCGGCATGGCCCTTACCAGCGCCTTCGCATCGCTATCGTCAATAATGGCCCGCAAGCGCGCAGAAGGCTCAATATCAAGCACGCGTCTGACCCGTCGCTCGAGCGCGCTGATCTTCATCGAAGAAGAACCCAACTCTATAATCTTCTCATCTTTCATCGAACCGACGAAAAGATATGATAATACCTTTTGGATAACCTCCCAAACGTCAAGGCGCGTGTTATAAACCGGGTGGCCTGTCTATGAGTGCTGAAAGCGCGAGAGAACGAACCCAAACCTCTCCACACCATTTTTACGGATCAGGACACCTTTGGAGGTTGAGTTAATACATCCATCGGATTGCCGCTTTCGGAACCGGAAATCTCGATGTATGCATGAGAAATCAATATCAACGCGAACGGAGCCGTGAAAAGCGCGCCTATTCCCGCAGCGGCGCTGCCTAATGCGTTTAACACCCATGCGATAAGCACGATCACTAAATGATTTATAAAACCGCTCTGCATCACGGCATCACGGCTGGCGCCCATGGCCTTCCAGTACCCCATATCCTTGTCCACGAGATAAAAAAGAGCGTAAAACCAGACCACCGTCAAATAAACGCCGGGTACGATCAATAACGCAAATCCTATCGCAGTGAGTATTCCCATAACTATCAACAGTAACACTATCGGAATAAACTTGTCCCAATGCGACCACAAATCGCTGAATTCCGGCTTTCGGCCATCCCTTACATAGCCCAGGAAACCGACAACAAACCCCTTCATAACTGCCGGAATGGTTATTATGAAAATACACAAAAACCCTCCCACCAGCGTAAATAACACAAGTTGTATTATCTCCTTCAGGTATTTTTCCCAACTGTCCCTCAGCAACCGCTCTATGTCCATAACTGATCCTCCTGATGAATTTTACTTTGGATGGTAGCATTTTCTTCCCCTTGCTTACAAATGAAATCAAAATTGATTAACTGTCGTATTCTGCTGTCTGCCTTAAAACCAAAAATGCTTCCTTGAGAGACTGTTTCACTGCCGAAGCCGGCTCTTTTAATAGCAGATCTTGATAAGCGTCCAAAAATTTTATTCTTAATCTATGAAAGAAATGAAGAAAATGTCTTAAAAAACCGATGCAATCCAATACAGCAATTTCAACTCCACCTGTCTTTTCATAAATACTTAATGCATAATCAGCAACTTGGTCTCAATAATGTCAGTTGAAATGAAAATGTAATTGTGAATTCTTTGCTCAGCCCTTGCTATCTTTTCCATCGCAAGATCAATATCTTCTATATTTACTTGCTTAAGCTTCATTTCATAGGCAGTGACAATATTATTTTCCCCTTCAAGACAAACTTCTACATCGCCAAGTGATCCAGTCTGTAAATCTGCAGCTGTATGAGAGTATAATGATTTAATTTGTTCCCCAATCTTCACGCCTGCTACTGAGTAAGCTGCTGCAACTATAAGTACGGGAAGACGACTTGCAT
>Ga0180432_10006106_pt1 | contig 15772 bp, 10 predicted proteins | sample SS_ome_10_FD_132414 | JGI IMG/M metagenome (GOLD analysis project Ga0180432, IMG submission 132414) | Hypersaline lake sediment archaeal communities from the Salton Sea, California, USA - SS_1_MS_2 metaG | ecosystem: Environmental > Aquatic > Non-marine Saline and Alkaline > Hypersaline >... | reverse complement strand
CATCGGAGGGGTGCGACATTGGTGTAGGAGACGATGCCGAGGCGCTCCTCCCCGGGCCGACGTTCGTCAGGGAGATCGTCGACGTGGACGAACCCCGGCTCGTTCATGCGGGGGTATGTCGGGGGTGCACTTCGAGTTCGTTGTAGAGCGCGTCGCGCTTGACGGGAATGCGTCCAGCATCCTGGATCAGCCGGATGAGGGCGTCCTCGCTGATACCCGTATCGGTCTCAGCACCGGACGCATGCGCGATCCGTTCATCCTTGATGGTGCCGTCGACGTCACTCACACCCGCACCGAGGGACACCTGAACGAGCTCGGGCGTAATCATGATCCAGTACCCCTTGATGTGGGGGATGTTGTCGAGCACGATGCGGGCCACCGCGAGGTTCCTTAGGTCATCGAGTCCTGTTGTGAACTCGGTCTTGCCCAACTCGCGGGCGAGTTGATTGTTGTCGGGCTGGAAAGCAAGTGGAACGAAGCTCATGAATCCAGGTGAGTCGTCCTGCACTTCGCGTAGCCGCATCATGTGATCGAGTCGTTCCTCGAGGGTCTCGACGTGACCGTACAGCATGGTGGCGTTGGTGGGGATCCCGAGTTCATGGGCGGTGCGGTGCACGTTCAGCCAACCACCAGCGTCGACCTTGGCGCGCGCAATTCGTTGCCGGACACGCTCGGCGAAAATTTCGGCTCCACCACCCGGCATGGCCACGAGACCTGCATCCTTGAGTTCCTGTAGCACCTCACGGTACGAGACCGGCGTCGTCTGGCCCGCAGGGCGCGCGATCCGCGTGAAGTGATGGATTTCAGCGGCAGTCCACGCCTTCACCTGGTAGCCGCGCTCGGTGAGACCCCGTGTGAGGTCGAGGTAGTAGGCCCAGTCGCGCTTGGGGTGGTGGCCTGAGCTGATGTGAATTTCGATCAGTTCGGGTGTGCTGTGCTTCTCGACGTACGCCCAGACGTCGGAGAGATCCATGTCCCAGACGCCATCCTCATCCATCTTGCGTTGGAAGCCGCAGAAGGTGCATCCGACGTAACAGACGTTGGTTTGCGAGAGCCTGAGGCTGTGTACGTAGTAGGCCTTGTCGCCGACCTTTTCAGCGCGAACGGCGTCCGCGAGAGCGGCAAGGCCGGGCAGATCGCGTGTCTCGTAGAGTTGCATGCCCTCTTCGAAGGTGACGCGGCCCCCGGACAACACCTTGTCGGCGATGCGTTCGAGCGCTGGATCGCGAATCGGGAGCGTCATCCCCGACGGAAGGGCGATCTGCATGCTGGACGTGATGCTGGGCACGGAACCAAACGCCGTCATGAGCAAACGGTAGCAAGGAAACGCGTCATCGACGGTGACTCAGAAATGCATTCACGCGACGACTAGATGTGCAGGGCTGAATCGTTCACGGCGAGGGCCGCTTCCTTGAGTGTCTCAGCCAGCGTCGGGTGCGCATGCATGGTTCTCGCAAGATCCTCCGAGCTTGCTCCGAAGGTCATGGCGGCCACGGCTTCAGCGATCAGATCGCCCGCGCGGGCCCCAATGATATGCACACCCAGAAGCCGGTCGGTCTCCGCGTGCGCGAGCACCTTCACGCTTCCGCCCACGCGGTCGATGGCCCGAGCTCGTCCATTGGCCTGATAGGGGAACACGCCCTTCTTGAAGGGTGTGCCTGCCGCCTGCAGGGTCTCCTCGGTGGCGCCCACCGTCGCGATTTCGGGTTCGGTATAGACGATGCCGGGTACCAGACCGTAGTCCACGTGCCCGACGCCGGTCACGATCTTCTCCACGACGGCGACCCCATCCTCCTCAGCCTTGTGGGCGAGCATGGGACCCTCAATGACGTCACCAATCGCGTAAATGCCTTGGATGTTGGTCCGGAAGGCGCCGTCGACCTGAATCCTTCCGCGCTCGGTGAGGTTTACACCAGCCTCCTCCAGACCGAGTCCTTCGGTATTGGGTGTTCGACCTACCGCAAGGAGAACGCGATCGGCTTCGAGGTCGTCCTGGCCGTCGATACGGACGACGGCTCTTCGCTGCTTGCCTCGACCCTCGAGTTTCACGCCGGTGACCTTGGTTCCGAGCTGGAAGTTGAGGCCTTGCTTCTTGAAGACCTTGAGGGCGTCCTTGGCGAGACCGCCGTCCATACCGGGGAGGATCCGGTCGAGGTACTCGACGACGGTGACGTCGGCACCGAGGCGTCGCCAGACACTGCCCAACTCGAGTCCGATGTAGCCGGCCCCGATGACGACGAACCGTTCGGGTACCGCATCGAATGCGAGTGCGCCGGTGCTGTCGACCACGATGGTTCCATCAACTTCGACGCCTGGCAGGCCGGAGGACTTCGAACCGGTCGCGATGATGATGTGCTCAGCCGCAATCTCGGTGGCACCATCCGCGTTCTCGACGGTGACCATCCCTTGGGCGGTGATGCGACCGGACCCCTGGTAGACGGTGATGCCGTTCTTCTTCATCAGGAAGGCGACACCATCGGTGTTGGCCTTCACGACGCCGTCCTTGCGCTTCATCATGGCGGCGAGATCGAGGCTGACTTTGCCGAGCTTGACCCCGTGCTCGTCCATGCCCTCGCTCGCCTCGTAGTACCGCTCACTGGACTCGAGCAGTGCCTTGCTGGGAATGCAGCCGACACGGAGACAGGTGCCTCCGAGCGTGGGCTCTTTTTCGACGATGCCGACATTGAGGCCGAGTTGAGCGCCGCGAATCGCTGCGACGTAGCCTCCTGGGCCTGCTCCGATGACGAGAAGATCGTGGGTGGCCATCGCTAGACCTCAATCAGCATGCGTGCAGGATGCTCGATGGCGTCCTTGATGCGTTTGAGGAACGTGACCGCCTCACGGCCATCGACGATGCGGTGGTCGTAGGTGAGCGCGAGGTACATCATGGGGCGAATCACGACCTGACCATCGATGGCGACCGGCCGTTGCTGGATGCTGTGCATGCCGAGCACACCAGATTGGGGTGGGTTGACGATGGGTGTGGACAGCAGACTACCGAACACGCCGCCGTTGCTGATGGTGAAAGTACCGCCCGTGAGCTCATCCGGGGTGAGCTTGTTCTCCTGGGCTCGCGCACCGAAATCGGCGATCGCGCCCTCCACGTCCGCGAAGCTCATCGCTTCGGCGTTGCGGAGCACGGGGGTGACGAGTCCCTTCTTGGTGGATACGGCAACAGCGATGTCGTAGTAATCCTTGTAGACGATGGTTTCATCGCGAATTTCGGCGTTGAGTTGCGGGATGGTCTTGAGGGCGTCGATGGCTGCCTTGACGAAGAAGCTCATGAAGCCGAGCCTGACGCCGTACTTCTTCTCGAATGCATCCTTGTACTCACTGCGAAGCGCCATGACGGCGGTCATGTCTGCTTCGTTGAAGGTGGTGAGGAGCGCTGCGGTTTGTTGTGCCTCGACCAGCCGGCGCGCGATGGTGCGGCGGAGGGGGCTCATCGGAACGACCTCCTCGGTACGCGCCCCGGGAGCCGCGGGGGGTACGGCCGCACTCGTTTGAGCGGAAGCCGCAGCCGGCGCCTGGCGCACGTACGCCTCCACATCCTCCTTGAGCAGCCGTCCTCCAGGTCCGCTGGCGGGGACTTGTTCGGCACGGAGTCCGTGTTGGTCCAGGAGTCGCTGCGCGGCGGGCATGACGACCGCTTCGCCTCCCGTGGACGCGGGTGCTGCCGCGATTGCGGGAGCCGCAGGTGCAGCCTCGGCTGCCTCGGCAGGTGCTTCGCCTCCCGCTGAGGGTGCGGGTGCCTCTGCAGACTCATCGATGCGTGCGATGACGTCACCGATGGCTGCGCTCGCGCCTTCCTCGACGAGAATCTCGCTGATCACACCGGCGACGGGTGCGGCGACTTCGAGGGTCGCCTTGTCGGTCTCGACCTCGACAAGAGGCTCATCTTTGGCAACGGCCTCGCCGGGCTTCTTGAGCCAGGTTCCCAGGAAGACTTCGTTGATGGATTCCCCTACGCTGGGGACTTGGACGTCGGTCACAGGTGAGCTCCCGTCTTTGCCGAGTACATCTCGACTGGTTGTGCAGTCGCTTGCGCGACGTGTTCACGAAGGTGCGACTGGGCGGACTTCATACGTTGGCCTCGAAGGCTTGCTTGAGGAGTTGTTCCTGCTCGAGTTTGTGGCTGCTTCCTGAACCCGTTGCGGGACTTGCGGAAGCCGTTCGCGAGACCACGCGGAATGAACGCCCGAACGCGCGTTCTCCCCAGGCTGTGAACAGGAAGGCCCATGCGCCCATGTTGCGGGGTTCTTCCTGCACCCACACGAGGGGAGCGTCTGCAGGGAAGGCGGCAAGCGTCTGCTCGAGTTCCGCCTTGGGAAGCGGGTAGAGCTGCTCGAGCCGAAGGATGGCTACATCCTGTCTGCCATGTTCCTCCCTCGCTGCCATCAGGTCGTAGGCGACCTTGCCGCTCGCAAGAAGGATTCGGCTCACGTTGCCGGGTTCGACTTCGGGGTCCGTAATGACGCGTTGGAAGCCGGCATCGCTGAAGTCAGCGAGTTGCGATACGGCCTTGGGTGAGCGGAGCAGGCTCTTGGGGGTCATGACGATCAGGGGTTTGCGCCAGGGCCGCAGGACCTGGCGTCTGAGCAGATGAAAAATCTGCGCGGGTGTCGTGGGGTAGGCCACCTGCATGTTGTCCTCGGCGCAGAGCTGCAGGAAACGCTCGAGGCGAGCCGATGAATGCTCGGGGCCTTGACCCTCGTACCCGTGGGGCAGAAGCATCGTGAGGCCTGAGAGCCGTTTCCACTTGTCCTCGCCACTCGCGATGAACTGATCGATGATGACCTGAGCGACGTTCACGAAGTCCCCGAATTGTGCTTCCCAAATGACGAGGGCATCAGGCATGTCGAGGCTGTAGCCGTACTCGAAGCCCAGTACGCCTGCTTCACTGAGAGGACTGTTGTGGATCTCGATGCCGCCTTGATCGGGAGACAGGTTGGCGAGTGGCATATGCGTCGCCTGCGAGGTCGGGTCATGAAGAACGGCGTGGCGGTGCGAGAAGGTGCCACGCTGACTGTCCTGTCCGGTCACGCGAACGCGCACGCCCTCGCTGACCAGACTGGCGAAGGCGAGCGCCTCGCCTGCCGACCAATCGAGCGGCTTCTCTCCCGACGCCATGGCGCGCCGCGCCTCGAGCACGCGCTCCACCTTGGGATGGACGGTGAAACCTTCAGGTGCGACCGTCGTGGCTTCAAGCAACGCTTTCGCCGTGTCGGGAGCGATGGTCGTACTGACCTCTTCCACGGTGTCCTCGGCACCCCCCTTGTAGGGCGCCCAGATTCCTTCTCCCGCGCTGTAGTACGGCTTAAATTCCTCGCTTCGGGCTGCAGATAGTTCCTGTTCGAGGTGCGCACGTCGATCCTCGACGATGGCTTCGGCCTCCTCGCGGGTCACCTCACCGAGGGTGAGGAGGCGCTCTAGGTAGGACTCACGCACGGTGGCGCGGCGTCGAATGAGGTCATACATCACGGGTTGCGTGAAGCTTGGCTCGTCCCCCTCGTTGTGACCGTGCCTGCGGTAGCAGTACATGTCGATCACGACGTCGCGGGAGAAACGCTCTCGGAAGTCGAGCGCGAGCTCGATGACCTGCGCAACCGCCTCCGGGTCTTCCCCGTTGACGTGCAGGATGGGTGCCTGGAGCATCTTGGCGATGTCGCTCGCGTAGGGCGTACTGCGGCTGTCGCGAGGGTCGGTGGTGAAACCGAGTTGGTTATTGACGATGATGTGCAGGGCTCCCCCAACGCGGTAGCCAGAGAGGTCAGAGAGGTTCAGGGTTTCCTGCACGATGCCTTCCCCGATGAAGGCTGCATCACCGTGAATCAGGATGGGCATGCCGCGTACGCGGCGCTTGTCGCCTGCCCGGTCCTGTTTGGCGCGCACGCGTCCAAGAACGACCGGATTGACGAATTCGAGGTGGCTTGGGTTGAAGGCGAGACTGAGGTGGACGGTCTCCCCCGACTGCGTCTTCCAGTCGCTGCTGAAGCCTAGGTGGTACTTGACGTCGCCGCTTCCGAGATGCATCTCGGGATCGACGTCATCGAATTCTCTGAAGATGGTGCGCGGGCTCTTGCCCATGATGTTGGCAAGCACGTTGAGGCGGCCGCGATGCGCCATTCCGAGCACGATTTCCTGAACGCCCTGGCGTCCAGCTTTCTCGATGGCGAGGTCGAGGAGTGGGATGAGGGTCTCGCCACCCTCGAGACTGAAGCTCTTCGCACCGATGTACTTCTTCTGAATGAAGTTCTCGAAGATTTCGGCGTCGGTAAGGCGCGTGAGGATGCGCAGCTGAGTCTCGCGGCTGAGGGTCCGGCGGTTGCGGGTTGCCTCCATGCGCTCCCTGAGCCATACACGCATGCCCAGATCGTCAATGTGCATGAACTGCGCACCAATGCTCCTTGTGTAGGTCTCGCGCAAGCCGTCGATGAGTGCACCGAGGGTGTTGGCATCCGCAACGCTCGTGGAGAGGACCGCTTTGTTGAAATCCTCCGGCGTGAAGCCGTAGTAGTCAGGCTCGAGTTCGGGGACTTCGGGGGGCGCGTGCTCGAGTGGGTTGAGTTCCGCGACGCGGTGTCCCATGACGCGATAATTGCGGAGGAGCTTGTCCGCGCGGTGCTGCAGATCGTCGACAGCCCCACCAGCCGTGATGGCTGCGGGGCCGCGGAAGACGCTTCTTGGAAGGAAGGTGGGACCGAAATCGTTTCGGCCAGCGAGGGCGCTGTCGGGCACTTCGTCGAAGTATCGGCGCCACGCATCTGGGACGGTTCCGGGGTCGCGTAGGTAGGCGAGGTACATCTCCTCGACGAATGCCAGGCTCGAACCGTTCAGGGGCGGATCAGCAGCGTCAGAATCGGCCATTTCGGCCGATGTTGTACCACGAAAGGGTGTTCTGTCTGAGGCGAGGAATACAGGTTTGGGGAATGCCGCGGTAGTGTGCCGACATGGCTGACGTCGTATGCCTCGGGGAGATGCTCGTGGACTTCGTCCCTGACCGCGTTGGCGTGACCCTTGCGGAGGCGGAACGGTTCGTCAAGGCGGCGGGCGGTGCGCCCGCGAACGTTGCCGTCGGTGTTGCCCGGCTCGGGGGTACGTCCGCCTTCATCGGCAAGGTCGGCGAGGACGCGTTTGGCCATTGGCTAGCCGACATCCTCGAAACCAACGGCGTGGACGTGGGCAATCTGGTCTTCAGCAAGCAGGCTCGCACTGGCCTGGCGTTCGTTTCCCTGACGGACGAGGGCGACCGGGATTTTCTGTTTTTTCGGCATCCTTCCGCCGATCAGTTGCACGCTCCTGAGGATGTGGATCTCGATCTCGTCCGCAGCGCGAAGGTCTTGCATCACGGGAGCATCAGTTTGATTCAGGAACCCTCGCGCAGCGCAACCGAGATCGCGATTCACACTGCCCACGAGGCGGGTGTGACGGTCAGTTACGACCCGAATCTGCGGCTGCCTTTGTGGTCCGACGCGAATACAGCACGCGAGGGCATCTTGCGTCCCTGGAGATTCGCAAACGTGATCAAGGTCAGTGAGGAGGAACTCGTTTTCCTCACCGGATCACATGGCGAGGAGGCCGCGCGCAGTCTGTGGCATGAGGATCTTGCGTTACTGCTCGTGACGCGAGGCGCCGAGGGTGTGACCTGGTTGACGGCCTCGGATCAGGGATCGGTGCCGAGCCCTAGGGTTTCGGTGGCTGACACCACAGGTGCTGGGGACGCGTTCGTGGCGTCGCTGCTGTCTTCGTGGTGCGAGCGGCCCTCGCTGCATCTTGCGCCACGTGAAGAGCTTGAGCGCGCCCTGGCCCGCGCGGCTGCGTATGCGGCGCTGACCACCACGAAGCCTGGCGCGATTCCTGCATTACCTGCGCGAGCCGAGCTCGAGTCCTGGTTGGAGGCCCATTGAGCGCATCACCTCATCTCGCGAGCGTGCGATGCGAGCGGAGGATTCAGGGGCATGAAAACGGGTGTTGAGGCAAAAAAATCGCTCGCGGCTGCGAGCGGCTCTTCTTCAACGAGGTTGATTAGTAGAAGGATACACCGGTATGCATCATTCGTCAAGGGTTTGCATCGACTTTCCAAGAAACGGCTTGATAACGCCCATTTTCCGCACCCATTTGCCCTAAATCGGTGCGAATCATGGCTCTGGGAAGGTCAGGAATGCGCCTACGCCTTCGAGGGGATTCGTATGCGCTCAGGATTCTCGACCGTGAACCAGCCTGCTTCTTCTGCGGCTTGACGCGTATCGAGATCAGCGCCATCTTTCAGGTGCACGACCTTCAGGTCTCCGCGATCTTTCAAGAAGCGCATGAATCCCGCATCGCCGTGCGGGCCTTGCGGTGCAGCATGCCTGTTCGCAATGACGTCATCCGGCAACAGTGCTGGGACTCCGACGCCTCCCTCGGGTTGACGGCTGACAGCTCCACGCCAAGCTCCCTGACCCGCGGCGCGCCGTAGTTCAGCGAGGTGGCCCTCGTCTACATGGGGCATGTCAGGAAGCACGATCATGGCGCGGGCGTTGCGCGGAAGGTGCGCAAGGCCTGCAAGAAGAGACGAGGCCATGCCCTCCTGCCAGGCGGCGTGATGCACCCTCGTCGCGCTTGGCTCGATGACCTCTGCAACCTCTTCACCCCTACAACCCGTGACGACGATGGTGCCATCCACAATCGGTTCCACGCGGCGCTGCGCCCGTGCGAGAAGGGTTTCATTGCCGTCATGAAGGAGCGGCTTGCTCGCCCCGAGTCGTCGTCCCTCACCGGCGGCCGGGATGATGGCCCAGACCGGTCGTGTGGCGTCCTGCAGGTCCTCGATGAGGCGCGCCGCGATGGAGGTGGCGACCTCTTCAGGTCCCCGTGCGCCTATGGAGAGACCTACGGGCATCTCGATACGGTGGGGGTGTAGCTCGTCAGTGTCGAGTACGAAGTCCTGGAGCAGGATGTCGGCGCGGCGTTGGCTCCCAATTGCGCCCATCCAGCGGGCGTGCACTTCGTACGCCTTCTTCAGGCCCGCGGCATCGAGATCGAGTCGGTGCGAGGCCGCGAGGACGCGGTCCTCGAGGTCGATGTCCAGTTTGGCGAATCCGGCTGCGTCGGCGACGTGGAGTCCCGGCTCGATCCCTGCGCGTGCCTTCAACCTGAGACGGCTAGCTTCAAGACGCATCCGCGAGGGTGCGGCGATCTCGACTTGCCAGCCTTGCTGAAGCATCTGGGCCGCGACCGCCTCACCGTCGCGCTCGGTACCGATGATCCATAGGCGTGGTGGTCGAGGGGTGACCTCGATCCATCCTACGCGCGCTGGGCGTAGTCGCGTCCGTGGGCTGCGTGGGCCAAGGATCTCAGGGTAGGTCTCGACCTCGCGAGTGAGCAGGTCCGGATGGGTGTTTTGGGGTGTGCGACGAGCATCGACGTGAAAGGTGCCAGCTCGCCAGGCGTACGTTCCGTCCTCGCCAATCCAGCGGACGGCCTCCTGTCTGCTTGCGAGGTGCGTGGCCCAGGCAAGCCACCCATCTCCGCTCACGCGTGAGAGATCGACCCACTCTGCGAGCAGATCAAGTGTGCCGCCGCAGGCGAGATCGATGGCGAACGGACCGTCCTCGCGGACGTCGAGCGTGAACCGGCGAGTAGCTTCGGCAGGATTCATGCCTTGCGTTCGCGCGGCGACCTCGGACTCCAGGCATCCTCCAGAAAGGTAACCGGCTACGACCGCCTCGTCAGACGTCGGCGCGTTGGGATCGATCAGCAAGTGTGCGCCAGGCTCGGCATAGGCGTGCCCTTCGCGACCGAGGAGGGTCACGAGGACGGTTGCGCGCCCGTCCTCGAGGCGGGCCTCGAGTATTTCGCCGAATTGCGCGAGCGTCATGCCGTCTGAATGGGCAACGTCCGGGGGCGCTCGCCGCCGGCTGCAACGATGGCATTGGCGATGGAGGCTGCGACCGGTCCGAGTGGGGGTTCACCAACCCCACGAGGCTCGTCGTCGCTCTCCACCAGAATCACTTCGACCTCGGGAATATCGCTGGCTCGCACGAGGCGGTAGGTATCGAAATTACTCGAGGCGATGCGTCCCCCCTCGATGCGGGCCTCCTCATGGAACAGCGATGAGATCCCCCAGGTAATTGATCCTTCGGTCTGAGCACGTACCCCATCAGGATTGACGACGAGGCCAGCATCGACGGCCGATACGATGCGCTCAAGTCTGGGTCCGTTCGCCGTGAGGACAACCTCGGTGGCTTGCGCCACGCAGGTCCCTACGTCCACGCTGACGGCGATCCCCAGGCCTCGTCCGGGTTCTCTAGGGGTGTCCCAACCGATGGCCTCTGCGGCAGCCTCGAGGACGGCGGCAAGCCGACGGTCGAGCGGGTCATCGCCGAGGTGAGCAAGTCGGAACGTGAGTGGATCGATGCCTACCTGGGCGGCAATCTCGTCCATGAAACTCTCGGTCGCGAACACGTTGGGAAGCAGTCCGAGGCCACGCCACCATCCCGTGGGCACCCTGAGTCTGACCCGCTCGGCAATCGTCTCGCGGGCGCCCATGGCCCCATAGGGCGAGGTCGCACCGCGCCAGGCACCAAAGTCGGCGCCGAGTACCGTGCCAGCGATGGCAGGAAAGAACGGGAAGGCAACGTCCCCGCTCGCCTGCCGGTGACGCCACGCAACGATTCTGCCCTGCTCCACGCGTGCCTCGAGAACGTTGTGCACCGGTGGCCGGAGGTACCCGTACTGAAACTCATCCTCACGGGTCCATGCCACGTGGACGGGGACGCCAGCCGCGTTGGCAAGACGGGCCGCCTCGCTGGCAACCTCGACGTTCAGTCGGCGTCCGAAGCCTCCGCCCAGCCAGGTTGCCGTGACCTCGACGTCGGCTTCATCACGCCCCAATAGCTCTGCGAGTGCGTTGCGAACTGCGGTGGGGCTTTGGGTGGACACCCAGGCTTGAACCCCTTCCGGACGCACATCGACGAGTGCGGCCTGGGGCTCGAGGTGCGCATGCACCGCCATGGCGCTGCGATACTCACTGCGCACGTCGACACGCTCACGCAATGGACGTGACGCATTGCCTTCGCGTTGCACCGTGACGCCCTCACCACGAACGGTCGTGGCTTCATCGACCTCTTCTTGCGTCACAGGTTCCTCAGGCATGTTCCAGCTCAGCTCGAGTGCTGCGACACCGGCGTGCGCAGCGCTGCGTCGCGTCGCCACGACACCTGCGAATCCGTCCTTGATCACGACTTGGGTGACGCCGGGGACATCACGAGCTGTGCCCTCTCCTGCGTTTCTGAGCGTGGCTCCCAAGACGGGGGGTCTCGCCACGGCGCCATAGTGCATGCCGGGGACGCGGGCATCGAGTCCGTAGCCGCCCTGTCCAGCGAGTTTGGCTTCGAGGTCGACGCGAGGGCGACTGCGACCGACCTCGCGGTACTCGCTTCGCGGCTTGAACGCGGGGACGTCATCAGGGGCCTCGACCTGGAGAACGTCCTGCGCAAGGTCGCCGTACGCGATGCTTTCGTTGCTCGCTCCGACCCTGAGGATTCTTCCTTCACTGGCCACGACCTCGCTGCGGGCCACACCGAAGCGGGTTGCTGCAGCTTGGAGCATCATCTCGCGCAGCATGGCTGCCGCCTCACGAAGCGGGCCCCAACTGCTCGAGACGCTCGTGCTTGCGCCGGTACCGAAGGCGTCATCAAGTCCACGGGTGCTGGGCGCGGGCCGCACCTCGATCTGCTCGGTCTGCAGTTCCAGCTCCTCAGCGGCAATCTGCGCGAGGGCCGTATGGATGCCCTGCCCCATCTCGACCTTCGAGAGGTACAGACGCAGCGGTTGACCCGGTTCGAGTTCGAACCATGCTTCGGGCGGTCCGCTCACGCCACCTGGAGCACCAGCGTTGTCGAGCTGGCGGGCGATTTGGAGACGGGCAGCCGGGAGTCCCCAGCGCCACCCCACCACCACGCCCCCGCCGACGATGCCGGTACCAATCAGGAAGCCGCGTCGCGTGACACGGAAGCGGCGCTTCCCCTCGCGACGGGAGGTTGCTGCCTCCTCCGCCTTGCTACGACTCACGGACGGCTCCCGGAGGCACGGTCGGCACGAACCCGCTCGGCAGCGTCGACCGATGCGCGCTTGATTCGCGCGTAGGTGCCACAGCGACACAGGTTGCCGTCAAGGCTGGCCAGCAGCGTCTCGTCGGTTTGTTCGGGATTATTCTCCAGCTGGCTCGCGAGCGTGAGTTGCCAACCCGACATGCACCAACCGCACTGTGGAACCTGATGCTCGAGGAAGGCTTCCCTCACGTGCGCAAGTGCGCTTCTGGGCTCTGGCGTCGCATCTACGGTGGTGATGTTCCTACCCTGAACCGAAGCGGCGGGAATCTGGCAGGACCGTACGGCGACACCGTCGATCAAGACCGTGCAGGAGCCGCAGTGGCCTGCACCGCAGCCGTAGCGCGTGCCGGGCAGTTCCAGGTCATCGCGAAGAACCCAGACGAGGCGTTCATCCTCAGGAACGTCGAGGGCGACGGTGCGTCCGTTCACATTCAGGGTGATCATGCTGGCCTCCGAGCTTGAAGTATGGCGAGAGGCTACCGCCCCACCCCGTATTGCAACCGGAGCCTGCATCACGAGGCGTATGATGCCGCCGTGCAGCCCACTCCAGCGGACGTCCTTGCGGCACGGTCTCGAATTTCGAAATTGATCGTCGAGACACCTCTGCTATCCCTCGATCCTGACCGGACGGCGAAGGGTGCTCCGGCGGTGTGGGCGAAGGCCGAGAGTCTGCAGCGGACACGCTCGTTCAAGCTTCGTGGCGCAATGAACTTCGTCGCCTCTTTAGATGAAGCCACCCGCGCGCGCGGCGTGGTCACGCACTCGAGTGGAAACCACGGGCAAGCCCTGGCTTGTGCCGCTTCGCGGTTCGGGATTCCCGCGACGGTGGTCATTCCCGAGGGCGCACCAGAGGTGAAGATCGAACGAACCAAAGGTTGGGGCGCAACCGTGCTTCGCTGCGCGAATGATGGCGCCTCACGCGCGGCGGTCGCGGAGCAGGCCGTCCAGGACACCGGTGGCACGCTCGTGCCTCCCTACGATCACCCGTGGATCGTCGCAGGTCAGGGCACCATGGGAATGGAGATCAGCGAACAGCTCCCGGACGTTGGGAACGTGCTTGTGTGCGTCGGGGGTGGTGGCTTGGCGGCAGGCACGGTGCTGGCCATGCAGGAGCGCGCCCCGAACGCCAAAGTCGTCGGGGTCGAACCGGAGCTCGCAGCGGACGCAAAGGAATCGCTGACCAAGGGTGAGCGGTTGGCGTGGACGGCAGAGCAAACGAACCGCACGATCGCGGATGGGGTGCGAACCCAGCAACTCGGTGGGGTTCCCTTCCCCATTCTTCGTGACGGTCTTGCAGGCATCGTGACGGTCCCCGAGGATGACATCGTTCGGGCCGCACGCTGGTGGCTGAGGGAGGGTGGCCTCGCGGTCGAGCCAACCGGCGCGCTGACCCTGGCCGCCTGGTGGCGCATACTCGAGGGTTCCGGTCAGGCGGACGGCGTGACCCTGAATGACGGCCCAACCGTTCTCGTGGTGAGTGGCGGAAACGCCGATCCCACATGGCTTGCCAGCCTTCTTCCCTGAGCTGGTCGGTCCTGCGCGATAGCATGCAGCTATGTCGGGTCTGACGGCACTTCTGATCCTGGCGTACTTCGCATTGATCGCCCTCCTAGTGGCGATCTGGTTAAGCGTCCCCGGCGGAGCGCGGACGAGACCTTCGAGCCGCGATAATCAGCGTGTTGATCGGCCCACCGCACCAACGATGAGGCAGGAGCGTCCAGCATTATCGCGAGGCCCGAAACGCAGGGGTTCTCAGGCCGAAGATCCTTTCGAGCAGTTCCTCAAGGAAAGCGAGCGGCGTCGCAACCGATAACTGCGACGCCGCTCTGCGTTTTCGTATTCGCTGCGGGGCTCAGGCCGGGGTAGCGAGTGCTTTCAGGCCGTCGTAGGCCTGTTGGGCTTTCGCGCGGAGTTCGGAATCCTGGCCGCGTCCCGCCATCATCATGTGCATCGTCATGTGTCGATCGACATCACCGAAGATGGACCCGAGGAGTTCAACTTCTGCGTTGGGTCTCAGGCTGGCGTCGTCACGGAAGAGCGTGGTGTAGGAGAACTCGAACTGCGTGTCATCGAGGTCGCCAGCGAGGTACTGCTCGAGGAGCGTGAGGTAGGGGGCGAGATCGCTTGCCGCGGCGCCCGGCTGCGTCTCGACGGCGTCGCCCGCAGGAATTCGGTCGAATCCCGTGGACAGCGTGTCGGGGGTGATGTCCCAATTGTCGACGTCGAAGACAGCGTCGCCGTCCTTGAACAGAATGACCTGTGGTGACTCGTGTCGAATGCCGGTCTTGTCGGCAATCAGGTTGCTCGCGGCGCGCGCCTCGACGACCCGAATGACCCCGACCATCAGGTCCTCTCGCGGCTCGAGTTTCTCCTGAAGGAAGCCGAATCCCTGCATGGTCTTGTGGCAGGTGCCTGCCTTGAAGAGCACGCTCGTGGGGTTGCTTTTTAGGAAGCTCACCACGTCCTCGGGGCTCGCCAGGTTCACAATCCGTTCTCTCAGCATGGTTCCTCCCTACGTTCCTGGACGCTGGTCGCGTCGCTCTCTCCGTGGAGTCTTCCACTCACGCGCCTTCGCTGCAAGCGATGAAGGCACACGCATGCGTGACGGCCGCACTCGCGGTCTCTAGTCACCGGCAGTTTGCATGGGGGTCGTTGCCTGCCGAGTGCGCTCCACCATCCACCAACCCAGCACGGCGAGGAAGGGTGCAGCGATCGTGAGTGCGAGGAACGCCACGATTGGTGCGTCACTGGTCCAGAACACGACCACCATTGGCGTGTAGGCAACCAGGCTGGCAAGGAGGAAGGGTGCGAGCCCACGACGCGCGGCGGCCTGGGTGGCTTCCACGGACCCGCCTGTGGATGCCTTCATGGACTGCTGCCCTTCGGCAGGAGCACCCGGTGTACCCATGGCACGCCGAGCGATGGCGAAGATCAGTGCGAACAGACCCGCAAGGACGAGGGCTGCGAGAACCTCGATGACGGGAATTCGGGCGATCTCGTTGAGCATGCCCCAGCCTCGATTCGAATAGACGTACACGACGGTAGCGGCGTAGGCCGCGAGGATGGCACCCCGCCAGGCACGGCTGAGACCGAGCCCATGCATTTGGGTCATCACGATCAACCCTCCGAACCCGAAGGCGAACATGGGCCAAAGCCCTCCCCCCTGCCCGACGGCGACGAGTGCCCCGTGAACGAGCACGGTCGCTTCGAGAAAGAAGGTCCAGACCCGGTTGAGGTGTGCGCGCGTGAAGAACAACGAAGACTGTACGAGAAGCAGCATGGTGTAGAAGAAGCCCCACAGGTGCCCTTCGGTGGAGATGGCGGGGTGGTACCAGAAGGTGTAGACGATGGCCCAGGCAAAAAAGTACCCGTGGTAGCGACGCACGAATCGCTTGAATTCACTGCCCATGGGCAGCTTGGCGCCGAAGAACAGGCCACGCCTGGGATTCTCGATCATGAGAATCCAGACGAGCATGACGATGACTGCGCCCTGCGAGGACCAGATGGACACGTCCTGTGCGAGACCGTCATAGGTGACGTGGGTCTGCAGCACATGCAGAAGTATGAAGAGCGCGTTCGCGCCAAGCGCGAGCAGGTTGACGCGGTGCAAACCAGAGCCATACGACGGGCGGTTGACCTGCGCCCACCAGATGAGGCCCCAGAGTGTCAGTTGGTGT
>Ga0180432_10006105_pt1 | contig 15774 bp, 9 predicted proteins | sample SS_ome_10_FD_132414 | JGI IMG/M metagenome (GOLD analysis project Ga0180432, IMG submission 132414) | Hypersaline lake sediment archaeal communities from the Salton Sea, California, USA - SS_1_MS_2 metaG | ecosystem: Environmental > Aquatic > Non-marine Saline and Alkaline > Hypersaline >... | reverse complement strand
TGGTTGAGCGCTTTGGGTTACAGTCACAGTTTTGGTGATACCTGACCCGGAAATGGTAACGGTAACAGACCGTGAGCTGGTGGAGGTATTGGCGCTGTTGGCCGTGACGGTATGGATGTTGGCGGCCGATCATTGGCGGGAGTGGAAGGTGTTTCAGAGGACGTTCCGCGACTCGGTCGAGCCGTGGCTGACCGAGGCGCAGATAGCCGCGCAGCAGAGCGAGGAGTTGCGTGTGAAGGAGGAGCAACTTGCCGCGGCCCTGGCCAAAGCCCGCAACCGCGTGCCGGAAAAGCGGCTGGTCGAGCAGTTTCGCGAAGAGTTGGCCAAAGACGCCACACGGAGGAAGGCGGTTGGGGTGGACTTCGCGCCGGTAGAAGCCGCTTACGAAGCGCTGGCCGCGAAGCCGAGCAGGGAACGACGTCAGGTTCTGCTCGAGCGGTTGGACCGGTTCGTCGTCGCCGCGCGAGTGCGACAACAGAACGCCGAGCGGCGGTTGCGATTTCGCCGGGCCGATTTCGACGAGGCGCGGAGCACCTACGAAGCGGCGGTCGGGGAGGGCCTCGACCGGAAAAAGCTCGATAGACTGCAACAGCGAGTCGATCGGATCCAAAAAGACGTCGACACCCTCACGGCCGAGTGCGAGGATGCCTCGGCGCATTGCGAAACGTTGACCGGGTTGGTGGCCGAAATCACCAAGGAGGAGGTTGCCGCCCAAAAGGCGCTGTTTGACCACCGGGCGATGCTCGACCGCCTCCGCCGCAGCCTGGCCCAGCAGCGGCCCAGCCTCGCCAAACGAATTCTCGATCTGCCCATGATCGACGCCTTCGGCCGACCGCTGGCCATCGACCAGATCTGGTTGCCCGAACTGACCATCGATTACAACTTCTGCCAGGTGGCCCGATTCGACCGCTGCACCACCTGTCACCAGGCGATCGACAAGACCAGGCCGGGGCTGCCTTCCGATCCCGCCTGCCTCCACTCACAGGTGCTCACCGTCGAACTGGCCACCAAGCCGACGTATAGCGAGGAGGAAGACCAAGAAGACGATGAGGACGACAAGACACAGCCGCAGAAGGAACCGACACTGGAGACCGTTTACGGGCTGACACTCGCGCCGCGGGGTATCCTCGATCGCGATGCGGTCACCGTCGGCCGAATACTGCCGAGAAGTCTTGCCGCCAATGCGGTTCTACTGGTAGGCGACGTGATCCTGAAGATCAACGACCAGCCGGTCCACAGCCGGGCCAAGGCGACGGAGCAACTGTTGAAGCTCGCGGGGGACGACTCGGGTGATTCGGATGAGAAGGACGACGAAGGGCAAGACGCAGAGGATGACGAGGAGGAGCCGGCGGGGCCGATTAGGCTGGAGATTCGCCGCGGCCTGCCGCATCCCTACTGTTCGCATCCCCGGCTGGACCTGTTTGTCGGCTCGCTCAGTCCACATCCGTTGGCCGAGTTCGGCTGCACGATTTGTCACGACGGGCAGGGCAGTGCCACGGCGTTCAAGTACGCCTCACACACGCCCAACGATCCGGCCCAGCGAATCCGCTGGCACCGCGAGCACGGCTGGTTCTGGAATCAACACTGGGACTTTCCCATGCTGCCCAGGCGTTTTGCCCAGAGCAGTTGTCTGAAGTGCCATCACGACGTGACCGACCTGGAGTCGGGCGATCGCTTCCCCGACGCGCCGGCTCCGAAGTTGCTGGCCGGCTATCACTTGATTCGGCAGAACGGCTGTTTTGCGTGTCATGAGATCAAGGGCGTCGACGAGTCGGGCCGGCGGATCGGACCCGACATGCGCCTGGAACCCAACTATGCCGAGGCCGCGTTGCAACTCTGCGTCGATCCGGCCCTGACTGACGAGCAACGTGCCCTGGCCACTCGGGTAGTCCGCGAACCGGAAAACGCCTCGCTGCGCGAGCAGCTTGTGGCCTCGTTCCTGCCCGCATCGCCCGACGACGACTCACCCGTCGAAAACCTTAAACCCCATTCGATTGACATGCTCGAATTGCTGGGGTCCGAGGAGTCGGTACCGGGCATGATGCGCAAATTGGGCCCAAGCCTCCGCGACCTGGGCGAGAGGCTGGACGCCCGGTTCCTCGAAAGCTGGTCGGCAACTCCGACCGACTTCCGGCCCGAAACCCGAATGCCTCATTTCTTTGGCCTGCACCAGCCGCTCGACGGCCACAGTCTCAAGGACGCCCGACGGTTCGAGGCGGTTGAGCTTCGGGCGATCAGCGAGTACCTGCTCACTTCAAGTCAGCCGGCCGAGCTGCTTGAGACTCCGCCCGGCGTTACGGAAAAACCGTCGGCCGAGCGGGGTAAACGTCTGTTTCGCATTCAAGGCTGCCTGGCCTGCCATAAGCATGCGGATTTCCCTGAAGGCCAGTCCACCCAGGGACCCGATCTCTCGCGGCTCGGCGCGAAATACAACACTGAGCAGGGTGCTCAATGGGTAACGAGTTGGATTCGCGATCCCTCGCACCACTCGCCACGCACGCTGATGCCAAACACGCTCCTGGAGCCGGTTCCGCTCGCCGATCCGGAAGCGGCGAAGGACAAGAAGCCGAAAATGACCGATCCGGCGGCCGATCTTGCGGCCTACCTGTTGTCGTCGACCGGGTGGAAGCCGAAGCCGCGTGGGAAGCTTGTCGAGTCGGACCTGGACGATCTGGCCCTGTTGCACCTGGGCAAGACGTTTCCCCGGCGACTTGCCCGACAATACATTAAGAGCGGCATCCCGGAGGCCCTGGCCGGCCGGGTGCAAGGCGACGCCGTGGAGTTGCTCGGCAAGATGACGCTTCAGAAGAAGCTCCGCTACGTGGGTCGTCGCACGATCGGCAAGCGGGGTTGTTACGGCTGTCACGACATCCCCGGCTTCGAAAAGGCCCAGCCGATCGGCCCGGCACTCTCCGACTGGGGCCGCAAACAGGAGTCGCTCCTGGCGTTCGAGCAGGTCCACAAGTTTCTGGAGAAACAAGGCAAGCTCGCCAAACGCGATCCGGACCACGATTTCTTCACCGAGGCCGTGCTTGCCAAACGTCGCGAGGGGTTCATCTGGCAGAAGCTGCGCAGCCCGCGAAGCTTCGATTACAAGAAAGCGGGGAACAAGGGCTACAACGAACACCTGTTGATGGGCCGGTTCACGCTGACCGATGAGGAGCGCGAGGCGATCGTCACGTTCGTGTTGGGGCTGGTGGCCGAGCCGCCGCGAAAGAAATATGTCTATCAGCCCGACGTGCGCAGCAAGGCGATCATTGAAGGCCGCAAGGTCCTCGACAAGTACGCCTGCGCGGAGTGCCACACGCTTCGCATGGAGCAGTGGTCGTTCGAGTACGACCCGGAATGGTTCGTGGGTCCGATGGCCGCGGACGATTTCGCGTTCATGAAACCGCAGATCACGCCGGAGCAGTTGGCCGCCTCGCTGAAGACGGATCGTCGAGGGCTGGCTCACGCGGAGGTGGTCGGCATGCCACAGGTCGACGACCAGGGCAAGCTGAGAGCGCAGGAGGGCGAAGAAGAAGACGAGGAGGGCGAGCCCTTGGAGATGTTCGGCTTCTCGTTGTGGGAGCCGGCGGCGATCAACGGTGAGGTCTGCACCGTGGGCGGGGCCGATGTGCTGATCTACGAGCACCAGATTACCCGGCAGCGCCCGCCGCTGGGTGGAACGTTTGCCCGGCTGCTCTATCCGGTTGTCCTTGGTGAGGCCAAGGCGGCTGGAGCGAACGTGGCCGGGATGGAGGCCTGGGGTTGGGTCCCGCCGTCGCTGGTCCGCGAGGGCGAGATGGTTCGGCCGGCGTGGCTTCACGACTACCTGCTGGAACCCACTCCAATCCGGCCGGCCGCCGTATTGCGAATGCCCAAGTACAACCTGTCGTCCCAGGAGGCCGGCAAGCTGGTCGACTACTTCGCGGCGGTATCCGGAGTCGAGTTCCCCTACAGTTCGCATCCCCGCAGTCGAAGCTCGCAGTTGGTGGCCCGAGAGAAGCAACGCCCCAAACGGCTCGATGACGCCATGCGACTCCTGGTCGACCAAACGACATATTGTGCCAAGTGCCACCTGATCGGCGATTTCAGTCCTGGCGGGCAGATCACAACGACCCTGGGTCCCAACCTTGCAAACGTGGGCAGGCGGATCCGGCCGGAATACGTTCGACGCTGGCTGGCCAACCCGAGGGCGGCCCTTCCATACACCGGCATGCCGGTCAACTTCCCACCCACCGGGGAGCCGATCGGCCAGGATCTGTTCAAGGGCAGCAGCGTCGAGCAACTCGACGCCGTGATGGACGTGCTGTTGAATTACGAATGGTACATGAGCCGGCGGACGTCGATTCGGAAGCTGATCAACTCGCAGGCCGGTTCAAAGCCGGATGCCAAAGCAAACAAGAAGTAGCCCCTCGCGAGAAGGGTCACTGTTGCAATCTCTCCGGAAAGCGCGCATATTAGAAATTAGTGATACCTGCCCCTGCTTCCCACCGTCGGGTGCTCAGGCAGCTTTCTGCCGGCGATTTGGACGGCGCCCGTGAAGATCCGCAAGCTCGGACCGGGAAAGCCCGCATGCCAGGCACCGCCTTGGACCATCGCATCTCGCGTCCTTGGTCCTCGGCCAACCACCCAAAAATCCCCAACCACCAACAACTAACCCCTGATCCCTGACCTCTGACCCCTGACAACTAACCATTGGCAACTGATATCGGAAAGGTCATACCATGGCACACAAGTGGAACCGACGCCAATTCGTGACCCGGACCGCCAGCGCCACCGGTGCGCTGGCCGCGGGCCTGCATGTTCCCGCAGTCGTGAAGGCCGCTGCCTCGGAGTGGGGCGATCTGGTGGGCCGGCTGATATACGACGGCAAGGCACCCGAACGCAAGAAGCTCAAAGTCGACAAGGACGTGGAGTGTTGCGGCAAGTTTGATATCCGCGACGAATCGCTCATGGTCGGCGAAGACGGGGGACTGGGCAATGTCTACATCTACGTCCGCACCAGCCGGCGGAAGAAGGTCGACATCTGTCCCGAGTTGGAGACGGAGTACTCGAAAAAAGAAAACGGGAGGGTGATGCTGGACAACCGCGATTGCATCTTCATACCCCATTCCATGAAGATCTGGTACGAGAAGCAGGAGTACTACATTGTCAATTCCGATCCCGTGGCCCAAAACGTGGCGTTCTCGCCGTTGGGCGACGTGCCGGCCAACATCATTCTGCCGGTCAAACCGAAACCCGGCTTCGAGGCCACCTGGCATTTCAAACGCAAGCAGAGCATACCCGTGCCGATCGCCTGCAACTACCATCCCTGGGAAAGTGCCCACATCCTGCCGCTGGACCATCCATACTGTGCAATCACTGCCATGGACGGTACGTTTAGCATTCCTAAGCTGCCAACGGGCGAGTTGGAGTTCCAGGTGTGGCAGGAGCGGATCGGCTACCTGAAAACGCCCGATTGGTCCAGGGGCCGGTTCAAGATGACCATCAAGCCGGGGACCAACGACCTGGGCACTATCAAGCTGAACCCGTCCCTGTTCGAGAAATCATAGGCAGACCGCACCGTGGTGTGGAAACGACGATCGGCCGTCACCGGAACAAGGCCGCCTGTGGCGATCAGACTGACCGCATGGGCGGCCGTTCTTGTTGGATTACTGCTGTCGGCCGGCTGCGATATGCCGTCGCCACAGTTCCGTCTGAACACCGAGGGCCGCGCCCCTGAGGAAATCGGTCCGGCCCGAGCCGACGCAATCACCGAGGCGCTGGAGAAACTCCTCGGCACGCCCGATGAGCCGAACGTGCCCGAAGGGGTCCCCCTGAAAATCGGGCAGCTCCGGGCGGCCGCCGGCCCCGTCGGGAGCCACTCGGACGGGAGCGACTCGGATGGGAGCCGGACCGGGCTTTATCGGCGGCACTGCGTGCGGTGTCACGGACTCTCGGGCGACGGGGCCGGCCCGGCTGCGGCTATGCTCAACCCCTATCCACGCGACTTCCGCCGCGGTATCTTCAAATACACGTCGACCAACGCCGGCGCGAAGCCGAGCCGCAAGGACATCAAGCGGACGCTCCTCAAAGGCGTGCCCGGCACCGCCATGCCTTCGTTTGTCCGATTGTCGCAGAATGATCTCGACGCGCTGGTGGAGTACGTCAAGTACCTGAGTATCCGCGGCGAGGCCGAGTTGTATTTGCTTAGGCTGGTGGTCGATGAGGACGAGTATCTTCCACTGCACGAGCTGGCGGCGGCGGCGTTGGAGGAAGGTTTGCTGCCGGCAGCCGCGTTATGGGAATCGGCCCGCTCCGCGGTGGTGACGCCCCCGCCCGAGCCACCCACCGACGCGCCCCAGTCGCCGGCATCCTCCGTCGCCAAGGGCCGCGAGCTGTATGCCCAAAAGGACGCCCAATGCGTCAAGTGCCACGGTCCGAACGGCGAAGGTGACGGCGAGGATGCGGAACTGTACGACGACTGGAACAAACCGAAGGAGGGCGTTACACCCGAGCAAACCGCCAAACTGGCCCGACTGTTTACGTTGCCCATCCAACAATTGCGGCCGCGAAATTTCCACCAAGGGACGTATCGCGGCGGTGACGAACCGGTCGACCTTTACTGGCGGATACATGTGGGCATAAAGGGTACCCCGATGCCCGCCGCCGGACCCGCCCCGGGGGCCGCCGGCGTGCTCGCACCCGAAGAAATCTGGCACATGGTGCACTACCTTCAGTCGCTCTCGCAGGCGGAGTAGTTGTCAGTTGTCAGTTGCCAGTTGGCAGAAAGCGGCAGACAGTAGCCAGAAAGGTTCTCATCCCAAGGCCCCGGTTGTAAGTGTGTGGGCCTGGCGTTGCAACGACATTCAGGTGTTGCTTGGCAAATGACCCGTCCCCGACACCACAAATCCGAAAACACCAGCCGCCGTTGGCATCACGCGACGGCATGGGCGCTGGCCTGCGCCGTGCTGGTCTTGATGTTGTGGGGCCAGCGGTGGACGGTCGGGAGTGATCCCTGGTCAGCCAGGATCTACGGCTGGGCCGCCCCGATTATCTTTGCTTTGTGTGCTGCTCTGGTCACCTGCACTTCACCCCGGTGGCGCGACCGCGTGGCAAACAAGAGGCATCCCGCGGCAGGCCGGCTCCGTTGGTTGTCGTCGGCCGCAACACTGGGTATATATGTCGAGATTGTGCTGGGCGTTCAATTGGGTCACGTGCCGGCTGATTGGTCGCCCGGCGCGTTTCAGTTGACCGTCTGGCTGCATCTGGCAGTCGGCGGGATCGTGGCAATCGCCGCGGTGTGGCTCGTGGTGTCGTCCGTGCGGCGCTTCGGTGAGGAACCGGCGGTGGTCGGTCGGGCCGGGTTGCTTATGGTGTTGCTCGTGATCCAGGTTGTTCTTTGCGCGGCTGCCTGGGTGACCAGCTACGGTCGGCCCGCCTGGTTTACCGACTACGTTTGGGAAATTGCTTACACCGTGGTAGCTGAAGGGCGACTGCAAGCGTTGGCGACAACCGGTGCCGTTGCGGCCGGTTGGTTGAACCTGGGGGTATCGTTGTCTTTGGCAATGTGGTTCTGGCGTCTGGTTCGTGAAAAGACACCGGTGCCGTCGGGCCGCTAACGCGGCGTTCGGCCGCAAGCAAACCGCGACTACCGGTCGCGGCTTTATGAACTGGATGCCAAACACACCGCTGCAAGAAGATGCTCGCACGGAGAGCAGAAGTTACGGCGTACGACTCTGGCCCTTGTCCTCCAACCCGAGAGCCCTGACCATGACCGAGAAACAGTGGCGCGACCTGCTCCGTGTGGTGCACGGCACGCCCATGGAACCGCTCCCGGTGGGGTTGATCGTCGACAGTCCCTGGCTTGCCGACTGGAACGACGTCTCCGTGCTCGACTATTTCACGGATGACGACCGGTGGCTCCGGGCGAACTTCAAGGCCCTTTGGCGGTTTCCCAACGTGACGTTCCTGCCCGGCTTCTGGGCGGAATACGGCATGTGCACCGAGCCTTCGGCCTTTGGTGCCCGATGCGTTTTCCCGGAAAACGAATTGCCCTTCGTCAGGAAGATGCTCAACGACTACGCCGACGTGGATCGGCTCACCAAGCCCGATTGCCGCACCGACGGGCTGTGCCCCTTTGCGATCAAGCGACTCGTGCACTGCCGGGACAAGATCGAAGAGGAAGGTCACCGGATCTACATGGCCACCTCCCGCGGCCCGTTGAATATTGCCTCTTACCTCCTGGGCCACACCGAGCTGTTAATCGGTGTCAGGACCAACCCGGAGGAAGTCTACAAGCTGCTTGGAATCGTCACGGAGTTCATCGTGGATTGGCTCCGGTACCAGGCGTCGGTATTCCCGACCATCGACGGCATTCTGGTTCTGGACGACCTGATCGGGTTCCTCGGCCCGACCGACTTCAAGGAATTCGTGGTGCCGTACTTCGAGCAAATCAGTGGTTCGGTGGACGTATCGGTCAAGGCGTTGCACAACGACTGTCACGGGTTGATCACTGCCGGGTATCTGTCCGAGATGGGTTTCAACCTTTTCAATTTCTCGTTTGAACACAGCCTGGGCGAGATCCGGCGGCTGGCCGGCGATTCGGTGGTGCTGTTGGGCAATATCCCGCCGCGCGACGTCCTGGCCCTGGGGTCGCCCGACGACGTCCGTCGCGGCGTGGCCGCGATGCTGGCATCGATCGACGACAAGCGGCGATTGATTTGCTCGTGCGGCGGCGGCACGCCCCCGGGCGTTTCGAGCGAGAATCTCGACGCATTTTGTGCGGCCGTCTTTGGTGTGGAGTGGGAGGAGCGGGGACGGCCGAATCTCTCCTAGCAGACTGTCCAAAAACAACTTCACCGTTCTGCCGTGAAGAAAACGGTCCTGCTCGAAATGGCGAGGTCCACCGCGGCCGGCGGGGCTTGCCTTTTTCCAAATCACGTTGTCCCATATACTTGGGGGAGAGTATCGGGTGTGCCGGTCCGCGGGAGACGGAATACTGTCGGGCCGTTTTGACGAAAACACTTGAAGCGTCGGGTGGGCAGTCGAGGTTTGTGAACGGTTTTGCCAATGATCCCTCCGCGTCGAATTGGCTGGCTGGTGCCGGTGCTGGGGGCGAGCACGCTCCTGGTGTGCGGGAATCCCGGTTGGTGCCAACTGGCTCCTTTCCTACCCAAGAACGGATACGAACTTGACGACACCGTGCAACTCGATCGGGCAGAAAGCACGGAGCGGACGCACCTGGAGCGCGCCAAGGCCTACTTGGCCGACCAACAGTGGGATGAGGCGGTGGAAACGCTTCGCCGGGTGATGGAGGAGTCGGGCAACAAGCTGCTGGGTGTGGCCGAACGGCGTTACATCGGGTTGCGCGACTACTGTCATCTGCAGGTGGCCTCGCTGCCGGCGGAGGCGCTGGCCTTGTATCGCAGTCGGGTCGATCCGGTGGCCGGAAAATGGTACGAAGAAGGCATCGCCCGACGCGATCGCCGCTTGCTCGCCGACGTAGTCGAGCAGATGTTTGCCAGCAGTTGGGGCGACGACGCTCTGTTGGCGCTGGGCGACATGTCTCTCGAGGCGGGTGACTACGCCGCGGCCCGCGACTATTGGGAAAAGATCATCCCCGTCGATCCGGCAACCGAGGGAGCCGCTTCCTGGATGCGGTTTCCCGATACCGATCTCGAACTGGCGGCAATCCGGGCCCGGCTGGTGCTGGTATCGATCCTGGAAGGGGCCATAGGCAGGGCGCGGGAGGAGCTGGCGCAATTCACGCGATTACACCCGGACGCCCGGGGCCATTTCGGCGGCCGTGAGGTGAACTACGCCGAGGCGCTGGCTGAGGTGCTTGCCGAGAGCAGTAGTTGGCCCCGCTGGGAGCCGAGCCCCGATTGGCCGACCTTTGCCGGCTCGCCTGCCCGCACCAAGGTGGCCCCGGCGTCGATCGACGTGGCCGAGGTGGCGTGGCGGGTGCCGCTGGACCGGTCGGCGGTCGCCGGCAGTCCGAATCCGGCCGCCAAAATCCCGCGTGTGGCCGAAAATGCCGATGCCCCGCTGAGCTACCATCCCGTGCTGGCGGGCAATCTCGTGCTGGTCAACAACCAGGCAGAGATCCTGGCCATCGACGCCCGAACCGGCAAGCCGGCCTGGGGAAACTCCGGCCCGGCCGTTTTCCGCGATCAAGACCCGATAGGGCTGAGCGCATCGGCCGATCCGCCCAATACACTGGGGGTTCCCCGCTTCACAATGACCGTTTTCGGCGGCAGGGTTTACGCCAGGATGGGAACGGCCATAACCAGCCGGCCGCCACAGTCGTCTGAGCACAACCAACGCGGATACCTGGTCTGTATCGACCTGGAGGCGGAAGGCCGATTGGTGTGGAATATCGAGCCGGAGGAGCCGGGCTGGGCCTTTGAAGGCTCTCCGGTTGTCGACGGGACGAACGTCTACGTGGCCATGCGTCGCAGCGACATCCGGCCACAGGCCCACGTGGCCTGCTTCGACGCAGAAACCGGCCGACGCCAATGGCGCCGCTTCGTCTGCGGCGCGGAAACCCCGGCCCGCGGTATCCTATACGAAAGCACGCACAACCTCCTCACCCTCGAACGCGAAACCATCTACTACAACACGAATCTTGGCGCGGTAGCCGCGCTTTCGACTCGTGACGGCCAGGTCAAATGGGTCGCCCTTTATCCCCGGCAGTGCCGGGGCAATCTGCTCAAGCCGGCCCCACACACCTGCCGCGACCTCAACCCCTGCGTCTACTCCGCCGGCACGCTCCTGGTGGCTCCTCAAGACAGCCAGCGGATCTTCGCCATCGATGCGGCCACCGGCCACATCCTCTGGCAGACCGGCAGCCAGGTAGAAGACGTGGTGCACCTGCTCGGTGTCACCGGCGACCAACTGGTTGCCAGCGGATACAAGCTCTACTGGATCAGCCTCAAGCTGGAGGACCAGGGCAAGATCACACACGTTTGGCCCGACGGTCACGAGCAGCCGGGCTACGGTCGCGGTCTGCTGGCCGGCGATTGCGTCTACTGGCCCACACGCGGCACGGTACACGTGTTCGACCAGGCCACGGCGCGGCTTAAAAAAGTCATCCAACTGGCCCCCCGAGAAGCCGGCGGAGGAAACCTGTTGGCGGCCAACGGACACCTGCTTATCGCTACCGCCGACGAACTGATCGCCTTCGCGCGTGAAGGCCGCGCCCGGCCGAAAAGCCCCGACGGGGTTGCCTGGCGCGTGCCGCGATTGGGTGTCCCGCTGCTTCGCCGGAGTCCCCATGTTCGCTAACCCGCAATCCGGAAAACCCTTCCATGAGCCAAGAAGACGACGTCCAAGCCGTACAAAAACTGAACGAGGCATACCGGCTGATCACCGAGCAACTGGGCCGGGTGATCGTGGGCCAGCAGCAGGTGATTGAAGAACTGCTGGTGGCGATGTTCGCCCGGGGACACTGCCTGCTGGTCGGCGTGCCGGGACTGGCCAAGACGCTGATGATCCGCACGCTGGCCGACGCGTTCTCGCTGGAGTTCAACCGTATCCAGTTCACACCCGACCTGATGCCGTCCGACATCACCGGCACGGAGGTGATTCAGGAAGACAAGGCCTCGGGCACGCGCCGGTTGCAGTTTCTCAAGGGCCCGATTTTTGCCAACGTGATCCTGGCCGACGAGATCAACCGCACTCCACCCAAGACGCAGGCGGCGTTGCTGGAAGCGATGCAGGAGCAGCAACTGACCATTGGCGGGACGCGGCACGTGCTGGTCAAACCGTTCTTCGTGCTGGCTACGCAGAATCCGATCGAACAGGAAGGCACATATCCGCTGCCCGAGGCTCAACTGGACCGCTTCATGTTCAATACGTTCGTCGACTATCCCGACGAAGAGGAAGAGTTGGAAATCGTCAAGCGGACCACGGCCGACGTGTCGGTCCAGGTGACTCCCACGCTTTCCGGTGAGGAGATTCTCGATTTGCAGCGGATTGTTCGGCGGGTGCCGGTGGCCGACCACGTGGTGCGCTACGCACTGCAACTGGCCCGGCTCACCCGGCCCAACCACCCCGGTGTACCCGATTTCATTACCGAATACGTCAACTGGGGAGCCGGCCCCCGTGCAAGCCAATACCTGGTGTTGGGGGCCAAAGCCCGGGCCGTCCTCTACGGACGCTACTCGGCCGGCTGCGACGACATCCGCGCCGTGGCCTTTCCCGTGCTGCGACATCGCATCGTCACCAATTTCAACGCCGAGGCCGAAGGCGTCAAGCCGGACGACATCATCCGACGGCTGATCGAAACCGTTGCCGCCGGGGAAGACGAGACGGCCGAAAGCGGGAAGCTGCCGGAAGTTTTCAGGGCCAAAGATTCCGGCGCGGCTTGATTATTTGAGGAATACGGGACGGACGAAAGTGGAAAACCATCAGAAGTATTTAGATCCGGAGATCCTGTCACGGCTCGAGGGTCTGGGGTTGCGGGCCCGGCGGATCGTCGAAGGATACGTCTCCGGAGTGCACCGCAGCCCCTATCACGGCTTCTCCATCGAGTTTGCCGAGCACCGGGAGTATGTCCCGGGTGACGATCTGCGCTACGTCGACTGGAAGGTCTTTGGCCGGACCGACAAGGTCTATCTCAAGCAGTTCGAGGAAGAGACCAACCTGGTTTGCTATCTATTGTTGGATACCAGCGAGAGCATGCGTTACCGCAGTGCGGCCGCGCCGATGTCGAAGCTCGAATATGCCCGATGCGCCGCCGCCGCACTGGCCTACCTGATCCTGCAACAGCAGGATAGCGCAGGCTTGGTCACCTTCGACAACGAGATCCGCGCCCTGGTCCGCGCCAGCAGCAACCCTTCACACCTGGAACAGCTTTTGCACGTGATGGAAGAGTCGTTGCCCGAGCGAAAGACGGCCACCGGGGCCATCTTCCACGACTTGGCCGAGCGGTTCAAGAAGCGGGGGATCGTGGTGATCCTCAGCGACCTGTTCGACGACGTCGACTCGATGATGGCCGGCTTGAAGCACTTCCGACACCGCCGACACGAAGTGATCCTCCTGCACGTGCTCGACCCGGCTGAAACGGACTTCCCTTTCAGTGAAACGACCCTGTTTCGCGGGCTGGAGCAATTGCCCGACGTGCTGGTCGATCCCCGCGCCTTGAGAAAGGCCTACTTGAGCCAGTTCAACCGCTTTGTCCACCGCTTGAAGAAAGGATGCCGCATGCACCAGATCGACTACGCCCTGATGCAGACCGACCAGCCACTCGACGTGGCCCTTTCCAGCTACCTGGCGTCGCGGAGGTAGGGAACAGTGGGCAGTTGTCAGTTGTTAGTTATCAGTTGTTAGTTATCAGTTGTTAGATGGGATTCATTGTGGCGGATGCTTTGCATGATGGGAGGTGAATGACCCTATGGCGGTGAAGAGCTACCGGGAATTAATTGCCTGGAAGAAAGCGATGGATCTGGCAGAAACCATATACAGAGAAACCGCCGGGTTTCCAAAGGAGGAGACGTATGGGTTGACGAGCCACACTCGGAAGTCTGCTCTCTCAATCCCTTCCAACATAGCAGAAGGACAGGGTCGAAAGTCAGCACGCGATTTTGCTCGGTTTCTTTCTATCGCCCGCGGATCACTCTGCGAACTGGAAACCCAAGTAATACTCGCCGCACGCTTGGGATACCTTACCGGCCCCAAGCGATCCCAAATCCTCGACCAAGCCGCAGAAGTAGGCCGCCTGACAAACGGCCTGTTAAACTCGCTTCGCACCACTTGACCACAACTTCGTCAGCAACTCTACCAACGACCGATCGACGACTGACCACTACCAACAACTAACAACTGACAACTGACAACTAACCACTAATGCTCCCAACCGCACCCATCGTCGCCTTCGGCCTGACAAACCTGCCGATGCTCGGCTGGCTGGCGGCGGCGGCTACGCCGATCTTGATCCACTTGTGGAGTCGGCGGCGATATCGGGAGACGGCCTGGGCGGCCATGGAATACCTGCTGGCCGCGCTGAAGCACAGCCGGCAACGCATCCTGCTGGAGCAATGGCTCTTACTCCTTATCCGTACGGCCGTGGTGACGCTGGTCGTGCTGGCCGTGGCGGAGCCGCACCTCGAGCTGGGAGGATTTGTTTCGGTAACGGGCGGGCGCACTCACCGGATGCTGGTAATCGACGGTTCCTATTCCATGGCCTACAAGCCGACCGACCAGAGCCGTTTCGACAGGGCCAAGCAACTGGCCGCCCGAATCGTCGAGGAAAGCCCCCAGGGTGACGGCTTCACACTGGTGCTGATGAGCACGCCGCCGGAAGTCGTGGTGGGCACGCCGGCCCTGGAGCCGGGTGAGTTCTTACGGGAAATCGACAACCTCACCCTCCAGCACACCTCGATCGACCTGCCGGCCACCTTGGCCAAGGTCGAGGAAATCTTGATCCAGGCGCGGCGCGAACAGCCGAGGCTGACCCAGGAAGAAATCTACTTCCTGACCGACCTGGACCGGGTGGGCTGGCTGCCGGAGTTGTCGGGTGCCCGGGCCGTGGCCGAGTTCCGTGAGCGCGCCGGGCGGCTGGCTGAATCGGCCAGCCTGGCAATCATCGACCTGGGGCAAGCAGCCGCGGAAAACATGGCCCTCACCGGCGTGCGCACCATGGTGCCCTACGCGGCCGTGGCCCGCAACTTGACGGTCGAAGCCGATCTAAAGAACTTCGGCCGCCAGGCCCGCAGCCGGCAAGTGGTTGAACTGCTGGTCGACGGGCGTCGCGTGAAACACCGGCAGGTGGACGTGCCCTCCGGGGGATCGGCCTCGGTGGCGTTTTCCTATCGCTTCGAGACACCCGGTGATCATGTCCTGGAGATCCGCCTTGAAGCGGACAACCTCGATGTGGACAACCACCGCTGGATGGTTTTGCCGGTCAAGCAGTTCATTCACGTATTGTGTGTCGACGGTCGACCGGCGGGCGAGACATTTGGCGGTGCCACCGGCTACCTGGAATATGCCCTGACGCCTCGTCGCGATGATCCGGCCGGCACATTGATTCGGCCCGAAGTGGTGCCGGAAAGCGCGCTTCTGGAATGGGACCTGGGGCGCTACGACAGCGTCTTCCTGTGCAACGTGGCGCAGTTCACCAAGAGTGAAGCCCGCGTGCTCGACGCCTACTTGCACAGCGGCGGCAGCCTGGTGTTTTTCCTGGGCGACCGGGTGCTGGCCAATCGTTACAACCGCGAGCTGGCCGACCGGCGTCCGGGCGGTGTTTGCCTGTTGCCGGCCAGGCTGGGGCCAGTCGTTGCCGACAACAAGCAGCGTCTCGATCCCTTGGGCTACCGGCACCCGATCGTGCAGGCGTTCCGGGGCCGGGAGAAGGCCGGGTTATTGACTACGCCGATCAACAAGTACTTCAAGTTGAAGGTGCCCAGGGGTTCCAAGGCTAAGGTGGCATTGGCTTTCGATGGCGGCGATCCGCTCGTGGTGGAAGAGCCGGTCGGCCGGGGACGCGTGGTGTTGGTGGCCACCTCGGCCGACATTTCCTGGACCCCGATGCCGATGTGGCCCAGCTACGTACCCATCGTGCAGGAAGTGCTCTCCTACGCCCTCGGTGGCCAGGTACGGCAGCGAAACCTGCTTGTGGGCCAGCCGTTGGCCTCGTCGGTCCCTTCACCAACCACCGCCGTATCGCTCGTGGTGCAAACACCCGATGGACACAACGAGCCGGTCCGCCTTCGCCCGGAGGGTGACTACAGCGGTTGGAGCTACGCGGGCACGATGACCAGCGGCATCTACACCGCTCGTTTTTTAGAACCTACGTCGACCAGCGAG
>Ga0180432_10006104_pt1 | contig 15776 bp, 19 predicted proteins | sample SS_ome_10_FD_132414 | JGI IMG/M metagenome (GOLD analysis project Ga0180432, IMG submission 132414) | Hypersaline lake sediment archaeal communities from the Salton Sea, California, USA - SS_1_MS_2 metaG | ecosystem: Environmental > Aquatic > Non-marine Saline and Alkaline > Hypersaline >... | reverse complement strand
GCCCTCACCCCATTCCCGTGCTTTATAAGGCTTTAAACCTTAACCGGTGGTGGCCGATTTGCTCCGACAGGGTGGCCGGTTTGCTCCGTGAAGGCGGCCGATTTGGTCCGAAATACGCACTGATTTCACTTATACCATTTATCCATAGAATTGCCGCAAACAATCATCGGTTCTACAGCTAACCAGTGCTATAGGGCATCGGATGAATAGCGGCAGTTGTGAGTCCAAACAGGTTCTGCAAATTGACATAATTAGGACTGTTCACCGGAATTCGTTTTGGCTGATCGTAAAGCGTATTTAGTCCAATAGTCCGTCACAAATATTTGACATAAAAAAGGCTGCCTTCGGACTGCGAATCAGGACTAAATATGACGTCGTAGAAGCAAGATAAATAAAGCTAAGATGCAGTCCCTGAAATAATTCAGTCCGCTATAATTGACTGTCAGTAAAATCACCAAAAGGGAACGCATGTTCTGATTTATTGAACGAGCGGTATTTAGTATGAAAAAAAATTGGAACCGGGCGGGTTTCATGGATATAAGGTTTGGTTATAAGCAGAGTATTCTTATTGGTGTAAAAACGCCCAGATTTTGATCTCAGGGCTTCATGGGTCCGGGCGGTAGGTGTTGAATATTTCAGCGGTTGTTGATTTAGCGAAGATTGGGCAGTTGCCGGGGTTTAGAGGCTACGGTTATAATTATTGACATCGAAAGCTCAGGGCATCAGCGTAATCTAACACGGGAAGACCGGAGCTTAGGCTCAATTCGGTTAAAAGGACGTCCACTTTAAAGAGCCAGTAACTTCGAACTTCACATAATATATATAGTGCGACCATTGAATTCAGGTTTTCTTTTCCCCGTTGTTAGTAACTTTATCTAGTTCTCCAGCACCCTTTTGACCAGTGAGAGTTCGTCTCTTATTAGACGCGGCATGAGGAAGTTCCTGGTGACGTTTTGTTTCCCCTCTCTACCAAGCTCAGCGGCTGCCTCTCGATTTTGGAGGAGATACACAACTCTTTCAGCGCACTCATCCAAGGTAGTAACAAGATAGTTAGTGAGGTTACCGGTCATCTGCATGGGGATTCCGCCCGCGTTACCGGCCACTACGGGGATGCCTTTCCACAGAGCTTCGGATACTACCAGGCCAAAGCCTTCTCTAATCGATTTCTGTATGGCAACATCGCAGGCAGTCTGGAAGGCATTTACCTGCATGCTGCCGACTCCGGTTAGATTGGTAAAGACGTGGATATCCTTGTGCTTGTCCGCTTCAGTGTGAATGGCAGCATACATCTCCCAACCTTCCGGGTCGTCGCTGGCCAGGGAGCCGACAAGGGCTAATTGGAGGCCAGCGACCTTTTCTTTGGCGAGTTGGTAGATTTTCATGACGCCGAAAGGGTCCTTCCAGGGGTCGAATCTTGAGACCTGTAAGATAAGCGGGCGGTTACGGTCTATACCAAGGTTATCTACCATCTCACGGCAAAGAGTTCTGGGGAGAGACATGTTCTTGGCGCTGAATGCGTCAATGGCCGGTGCCATGGTAGCTACCTGGGGTACCCTGAGGTCTTTGGGAATGAACTGGGCCATGGTGAATATCGCTGCGTCGTATTGTTCAATATAGGGGCGAAGGAAAGCCCAGGCTCTTTGATCGGGATCTGAGGTGTCTATGTGGCAACGCCAAATCCACTTGGCGTGCCTGTCATTGCTAAAATGCCTTAGAGCTGCCGGCTGCGGGTCGTTAATAATGAGCACATCGTAGTTGCAGTCCATCTCCCGGGCATTCATCTGGTTATACTTCTTGTACAGCCTTTGTGCCTCTTCTCTCTCGACTAAGGAACCATCGGCGCCCTGTAGTGCATTGTGTATGCTCTTGGTGACAGTGAAGAAGCGTTGATCCCCGTGGATAACCTGCCAGTCGATGGTGAGCCCTGTGCAACGCACCAGGGGGATGTATGAGCTGAGCAGCTCGGCTACTCCTCCTCCGAATGACGTTGCGTTAACATGGCAGATACGAATGCCTTTAAGGTCATCAGCAAGTTTCTCTATATCGTCAATGAGATCGTTGCCGATAACGTGTCTATACTTCTGGAGGTCTCTTATTCCGACTGATACTTTGTTTAGCATCTGCCCCTTGCGCAGAGTATAGCATCACGCTGATGCGGTCGCAAGCTGGCGCAGTCTTTCCGCTGCGTGTACTTCCTCTATTTGGCGGCGTCAGAAGCCAGTATGCCGCCGGTGGCCCAGTTGGCCTTGGCTATGTCTTCGAAGATAACGATGGTTGCCTCCGGTGTCGTATGTGCGATGGTCACCACGGCTTCGGTAATAATCCTGGCCAACTCCGCTTTCTGGGCATGAGTTCTTCCCTCCCACATTTCGACTCGGACTATAGGCATATTAATTCACCTCCTCTCAGGGAACGATGTCGGGTTTGCCGGATATCTGCATATGTTAGCATATGTACGATGGAAGGCAAGTTCTGGCGCTGGATACCGGGGATTGTTGGGCAACTCTACCAGGTGTATAATCGGGAGTGTAAATTCATTGATAGAAAAGCGGAGGATTGAGGTGCGATCTGGTTGGCTGGACAGTATTAAGCTGAGGTTGAAAAGGGTTCTGGGCAAGAATGTTATCTTGTGCGATAGTTGCATGTGGAACTGGCGCAGTACATGCCACAACCCGGATCGCCCCAATGCTACTTCATGCCCTGACTACAGGAAGCGGGGTACATAACCCCGCCAACCGCACTGGTGCGCTGGTTATTATGTAAAGTTATGGCTGGCTATCGCGTGTTCGGTCTACGGTCTACATATAGTCGTAGAATCCCTTACCTGTCTTCCGCCCCAGATGCCCTGCCGTTACCATCCTCTTCAGCAGTAGCGGCGCCGCGAACTTGGGGTCCTTTGACTCGGCATACATGGCCTCGGTGATGTAGTACATTGTGTCCAGCCCGACGAAATCGGCCAGCGTCAGCGGCCCCATCGGGTGATTGCAGCCAAGAACCATGCCGTTGTCTATATCTTCACGCGTAGCTAAACCGGCCTCCAGCACTCTTATCGCTTCGAGCATCAGAGGTGTCAACACCCGGTTGACGATAAAAGCAGGTGTGTCCTTGGCGACAATGACTGTTTTACCAAGGGAATCGCCAAAGGCTTTCACGGCGTTAAGGGTTTCCTCACTGGAGATGATGGTGGTTACTACCTCCAGCAATTTCATTACGGGGACCGGGTTAAAGAAGTGTGTCCCTATTACATGGTCCGGCCTTTTGGTTGCCATCGCTATCTCGGTGACGGACAGACAGGAAGTATTGGTAGCCAGAACCGCGTGGGGGGGGCAAATTCTGTCGAGGTCGGCGAAAATCTTCTTTTTCAAGTCCATGTTCTCAACGGCTGCCTCGACAATCAGGTCGCAGTCGGCGAAATCCTCAATGTTTGTGGTGCCCTGTAGACGTCCCTGTATGGCTGCCTTGTCTTGTTCGGCAAGCTTGCCCTTTTCCACGCTCTGAGCAAGGTTCTTGTCGATAATTTTCAACCCTTTGTTTAGTAGCTCCTCGTTTATCTCTGATACTACGACCGGATAATTAGATTGAGCAGATACCTGGGCGATGCCAGCGCCCATCAGGCCGCAACCCACTACCCCGACTTTCTTGATCTCCATTGCACTCCTTCTTTTCAGATAATCCGGTAATCCTGTTCAAATATACCAAGCGTGGGCAGTTCAGTCAAGGTATGAGAGGCATATTGGTGCCTTTACCAGCCGTAGCTCAGCCTGGTGATCAGGCGAGGTGGAAGACCGTATTCCGCCATCTTCTGCTGGGTAGCATCGATGTCATAGGGTACACGGTAGTGCAAGATGACGCTATGGTCGCTGTCGTAGATGGCATAGCTTGCGCGCGGGTCGCCGTCGCGAGGTTGTCCCACACCGCCGGGATTGATGATCTGTCTGGTTTCCCCCAGAAGCAGAGGAACATCGGGCGAGAGCTCTGTGAGGATGCAGTCCTCGCTGTCGGCCATTTGCTCAAACACTACGGGAATATGGCTGTGCCCCACAAGGCAGTACTTTGTCTGAAAATAATCGAAGCTGATACGGGCGCTGTATGTAGAGACCAAGTACTCCCAGATAGGCTCGCGAGGGCTGCCGTGAGCCAGGGTAAAATCACCTTCCTCGAGTGTTAGAGGTAGATTGGCGAGGTAGTCTATCTCCTCTGAACCCAGTTGTTGTCCTGTCCAGCGGCAGGCGGCAGCGGCCTCGGGGTTGAAATCATTCAGGTCTATCTTTTCCAGCGCTCCCCAGTCATGATTGCCGGCGACACAGATGTGCTCATATTGGCGAAGGAGTTCAATACACTCCCCGGGGTCGGGGCCATAGCCAACAATGTCTCCCAGACACCAGATACGTTCGAATCCACCTGTGCTGTTGATATCGTTAAGAACCGCTTGGAAGGCAGCCAGATTGCTGTGGATGTCGGAGATGATAGCATAACGCATGTTATCACTCGCTAATATAGCAGTTTTGGGTATATTTGGCTAGGGCGAGTCTGAGAACAATTATGGGCGGGCTGGAGCGGATGCTCCAACCTACCCCAGGGCTTTCGTACGCTCTTATTGCGGTTGTGGACTGAATATAAAGGGGCTATAATCTTGCCGATGAAAGTTTGGGAACTGGGAGAATTCGGATTAATTGATCTCATCGCCGAGTTAGTGGGCAAGTCCTCGAGGGATGAGTTCATCATGGGAATTGGCGATGATGCCTCAGTCTGGCGGGCCGACAGCGCTGTCCAGATCGGGACAACTGATGTCCTGATACAGGACGTTCACTTTACCCTCGACATCGCTTCCTGGCGTGATCTGGGGTGGAAGGCGCTTGCGATAAACATCAGCGATATCGCGGCTATGGGCGGGAAGCCAGGTTATGCTTTGGTCTCACTGGGGCTGCCACCGGAGACCGAGCTGGATAGCGTTGTCGAACTGTACCGGGGGCTGATGGAAATAGCCGCGACGTATGATGTTGAGGTTTGTGGCGGTAATGTAAGCAGGGCTCCGGTGGTTATTATAAACCTCAGCTTGATTGGAGAATCATCGGAGAACATACTCACCCGCTCAGCTGCTCTGCCCGGCGATCAAATTGCTGTAACCGGTTACCTGGGGCAGTCTGCTGCCGGCCTCAGGGCGCTGAGGTCAGGGCTCCAGTTCGATGACAGGACTATTGCTTTTTTCAGGGAGGCTCATTTCCGTCCCTTTCCCAGAGTCGCCGAGGGTCGGATTCTCGTCGAGAATGGAGTTAAGGCGGCAATAGACCTGAGCGATGGCCTGGCAGCCGATTTGACACACGTCTGTAAGGCGAGCAACGTGGGGGCCTATGTCTGGGTAGACAGGTTGCCCATACATCCGCTGGTGAAGGCTGCCTTCACGGAGGAATCGTCAGGGCTCGCGATTTCCGGGGGCGAGGACTACGAGCTACTGTTTACAGCGAAGGGTGAGGTTATCGATCGCATTAAGGAGCTTATTTCAATACCTGTGACGGTGATCGGTGAGATCGTTAGTGATAAACCGGGACAGGTAACGCTCTACGACGAGCAGGGCAAGGTGATCGACTGGGCTTTAGGCGGGTGGGACCACTTCAGGCGCTGAGGCTGATGTTACGTCGCCTGAGTACCGGTAGCCATGCTGTAGGCGTTTCCTATCCATGTATTTAGGGTTTTATCAGTATCTTTCCCCCTTCTCCTCCCACGGCTTTTTCGAAAGCTTCGGTTATGTCATCCAGGGGCATCACGGATGTTATCAATGGAGCTACATCAATCTTCTTGTCCGCGATTAGATTGAGGGCAGTGGCGTACTCGCCCGAGCTGAAAACCATTGACCCCTTGATAGTAAGCTCCCTCAATGGGATGCTGCCTGCTAATATATCTACCGGGTGTATGCACACACCCACAATAACGATTGTGCCACCCTTTCTTACCAGAGTAATTGCCTGCTGTGTAGCCGAGACGGCTCCGGCGCTTTCAAACACCAGGTCCGCACCGTTGCCGCCCGTAAGTTCGAGAATTTTATTAACGGGGTCAGATACATTGATATCTATAACTTCATCTACTGTACCCCTGGCCAGCTCGATCCTGGACCGACTTGCCTCTGTAGCGTATACCGCCCTGGCTCCTGCGAGTTTTACCAGCCTTGCTACTAGCTGCCCGATAGGGCCCAGCCCAAGGACCGCAACCACATCATCTATACTCACCCCGGACAGCATGACGGAATGCAATGCGACGGCCGTTGGCTCAGTCAGGGCTGCTTCCTCATAACGTAACCCGGGTGGGAGTTTGTGAAGTTGATGATATTTAGCCTTGGTATAGGTGGCGAAACCACAGGCGCTCTGCGTCCACAACATATCGAAGTTGTCACAAAGGTTTATTTGCCCGCGCCTGCACCAGTGGCACTCACCACACGAGCTGATGGATTCGGCGGTAACGCGGTCACCTATTTCAAAGTTTTTCACGTCTTTTCCTACTTCAACTATATCTCCGGCGTATTCATGACCGTATCTGGCAGGGACACCTTCTATGAATGTTATCAGGTCTGAGCCGCATATCCCGCAATACTGCACCTTTATCAGGACTTCGTCTTCATCCAATACGGGCTGTGGTACATCTCTAACAACAAATTTTCGCTTGCCTTCCAGTATTGCCTGTCTCATACTATCTCCTCTTTGAGTAATCCGGAGTGTGCCCGGAAATTCTGTAGAATAGGGGTAGCCTTGAGCATCTGCTCAAGGCTGGTTTGGAGCGGATGTTCCAACCTGCCCTTAATTTTAAGACTGGCTATCCGGGGATTCCGGACGGGCTTTATCGCCTAAACCTGGTAATATCCTCCTCCATTTCTTCAAGCCCCAGCCTGACCAGCGTTTCCCCGGTAGGAATGCCGTTACGGTCCCATCCCCTGGCGTCATAGTATTCGTCGATTATGGCGTCCGGCTTTCGTATAACCTCACCGTCGCGTACCCCTCCTCGCAGCGGCTCGGTGAACATTCTCTTTGGAAGCGTGTCGTCTTTCCTGGCAAAGCCCTCACGGACATTAAAGCATCGCTCCACATTGTATACTTTCTCTCCAATGTGCATCAGATAATCTTCGCTTCCCAGCTCGGACGCACCGAGCGCTGCTGCCAGCATCTTCCCCATTAGCTCCAAACCGTAGAACTGTAAATGGTGGCTGGGAAATATGCATGCGATACCAAGTTCGAGAGCAGCTGTGGAATCGTGGTTGTATTTGATTACGTCGCCCTGACCTTCATCGGCGGCAGGGTCTAGAAGTCGAGGCTTGGGGTCCCCGATCTCCTGTTGAGGCCAGCCGTAGTTATGGTTCGCCCCCATGTTACTCAGGGCCCAGTTCATTCCCATAGCTTTTCGGGCGCGCGGGTCATAACCGGGCATCTCCAGTCCCTTTACATGCATGGCATACTGCTCGGCTCCCTTGCCGATGTGACTGGCTGCTCTCTTCACTCCCTCAGCGAGTACGTCACCTATCCCTTCACGGCGGGCGGTCTTTTCCACGAGCTTGAGCATGGGCTCGGGGTCTCCGTACTTGAGCACCAGGCCATCGGTGTCTTTGGTGGTCAGAATGCCCTTCTCGAACAGCTCATAAGCGAAGCCGATGCTATTGCCCGTGCTTATTACATCAAGGCCAAGCTCACAGCAGAGGTGGTTGCCAATCAGTGTCGCGTCAATGTCGGTGCATCCGGTAGGGCCACTGAAGACCCAGGCGGCCTCAAACTGCGGGCCCTCAGTGGTGGTCCCTGCGTATGGGCCGCTGGATATCTTTCTGACCTTTCCGCATTTGAGTGCGCAGCCGTAGCAACCGACGTGCTTCTCGGTTATCTGGGAATACGGCCACATGCCTATCTTCTCAGGCCAGCCTTCGAGCTCAGCGAAGCGGTAGTTCTTCATTGGAATGGAACCGAAAACCGGATAGAAATAGTCCAGGCCCTGCACGGTCCCGTAATCCTTGAATACACCATAGCCCAGGCCCGCTTTCATGGCCTTCACCTGCTGTCGAACCAGACTGGCAAACTCGGCAGAGTTCACCAACTCTTCCTTTCGGTCAGACTCCACAACAATAGCCTTCAGGTTCTTGGAGGCCATCACAGTTCCCATGCCTCCCCTGCCGGCGGCGCGACGACCGCTTATGATTGGAGTAAAGCGAACCAGATTCTCCGCTGCGGGCCCGATGCAAACCATACGGGCCTTTGGCCCATGCTCCTTCTTCAGAAGTCGCTGGGTCTCGCTGGTGGTCTTCCCCCAGATGGCGGCCGCGTTGTGTATTCCGTACCTGCCGTCAGTGACATAGACGTAGACAGGTTGTGCTGCTCTGCCCTCAATGACTAATAACTCAAAGCCTGCCCACTTCAGCCAGGCCCCGAAGTCCCCTCCGCCGCTGCTGCGACTGAAGGTATCGGTAAGCGGGCTCTTGGCAGCAGCGATCCATTTGGAAAACGCCTGCGCGCTCGTCCCGGACAGTGGCCCGGTTGCAAATAACAGCCTGTTTTCCGGGCTCAGAGGATCGATGCCCAGTCGAACCTCATCATACAGGTATTTAGCGCAGAAACCGCGTCCTCCCACGTAGGCATCAGACACTTTTTGAGGTATGTCCTCTTCGTTTATTATGCCGCTGGAAAGATTGACCCGTAAAAGCCTGCGCATTCCCCCTCCTTTTATGGCTACGCGCTTAAGCGAGACTTTGTTCCTCTGTCGCATTGCTCAGAGGTTATCGGCACGTTTTAATATTGTATGAGGAAGTTAAAAATACTGGGGTCGTGGGAACAAGCTTAATGCGAGAATTATGGCTCATTCCCAGCACTCCGTCAATGTCGCTCTGTTATCCAGTAGTATAAAGTCCGGTGTTTCAGCCTGTGAATCTTTGTGGGCATCTGGTAAAATCTTTAGGTATGCCTGGTTGAGGTGCTTCTAGTTGTGGCCTCTCTGGAGATAATCAGTAACAGCGCGAAACAAACTCATAGGGTTGGGGTGGAACTTGCATGGCTGGCGCGGGCAGGCGATGTCATCCTTTTAGAGGGTGAGTTGGGCGTGGGGAAAACATGCCTCGCCCAGGGCATCGCCCGCGGGCTGGACATAGGTGACTATGTCATAAGCCCCAGCTTTGTGCTGCTCAGGGAGTATCAGGGTAGACTCCCTTTATACCATGTCGACTTCTATCGTCTCGATAGGATCGAAGAGGTAGAAGATCTCGGGCTCGATGATTATCTCTACGGTGGCGGTGTGTGTGTAGTAGAGTGGGCGGAGAAGGGGCTGGGAATGCTTCCTGGCGAGCACCTGCTTGTTGAAATGCAATATCTGGCCTCAATAAAGCGCAAGCTGACTTTTTCCCCCAAGGGAACGAGATACGAGGAAATGCTGTCGCAGTTTAAGCATGCCCGTGGTGTTGCAGGGAGATAACGTATGGAACTTGCCATTGATACGTCAACGGATACCGCGAGCATTGCCATTTCGTCTGCAGGGGTGGTCACTGCTGAGTTGAACTGGCGTGCGGGGCAGAACCACACCGTAGAGCTAATGCCTAACCTGATCCATCTTCTCAAGCAAGCGAGGTTGAGTATAAAAGATATGGATGGCCTTATAGTGGCTAAAGGGCCCGGCAGCTTTAACGGACTGCGAGTAGGAATGAGTGTGGCCAAAGGGCTTGCCTTAGCTTTGAGTGTACCATTGGTGGGTATAAGTACCCTGGAAGCGGAAGCCTATCCCCATGCGGGAACCGCATTGCCTGTATGCCCGGTACAGAATGCCGGACGCGATGAGATCGCCACTGCTCTTTTCCAGGTCAAGAGGGAGGGATGGTGCCGTCTGATTGAGGAGCATATAACAACCGTGGATGGCCTGCTTACTGAGGTTGAAGGCAGGACAATCTTCTGCGGTAAAATCCCCGATGAAGTAATGCTGCTGCTGCGCGAAAGACTTGGTAGAAAGGCTTTGATATTCGGAGGCGGGGGTGAGATGCGGCGTGCGGGATATCTTGCAGAGCTTGGCTGGAAAAGGCTTGGAGCGGGTGACTTCGACCACTCCCCTACCCTGCAGCCACTCTATCTGAGAAGGCCGGCGATTACAATCAGCAGTAAAGTGCGATTGGGAAAGGGGATTTCACAGCTATAATTGCGGCTTCAGTTAGACACATATACGGTTTATTTGTGAACCCGGAGTGACCATTGCATATTGGCATAAACTTATGTAGTTATGTTAAGTTGGTAGTGATGAAAAGGGCTTATCTTTTAAGCGGAGAACCCGGCAGCGGTAAGACTACCATAATAAAGGAAGTGCTGGATAAGGTTGGTATGAGCGCTGGAGGCTTTTACACCGAGGAGATCCGCAGCCGTGGGACTAGACAGGGCTTCCAGATTGTAACACTCGATGGACGGAATGCTGTCCTGGCGCATAGCGGTATGAGCGGCCCTTATCGCGTGAGTAAGTATGGTGTCGATATAAGGGGCATGGATGAGGTGGCGGTTCCGGCCATCAGGGAGGCGATACGCATCTGTGATATCGTGGTTATCGACGAGATCGGGAAGATGGAGTTGTTTTCTCCTGCGTTCAGGGATGCGGTGACCGAGGCACTAGAGAGCGAGAAAAAGGTACTCGGCACGATTATGCTGGCCGCTAACCCCTGGGCTGATGGGATAAAGCGACGGGCAGAAGTGGAGATAATCAGGGTTACGAGAGCTAACCGGAGTGATGTCATCGATCAGGTCCTGATGTGGCTGAAGTCTTGAGGCACTTATATATTATACCGGGTAGCCTTGAGCGTCTGCTCGAGGTGCGGTTGGAGCATATGCTCCAACATGCTCATAATTATAGAGCAGGCCGCTGGAATCCGAGTAATTTCTCCTAATTCCGGGCTGGGAAGGTGAAAAAATGGAAAGAACGCTGGTATTGGTAAAACCTGATGCGGTTCAACGTGGGCTGGTAGGTAATATTATCTCTCGCCTGGAGGGGGCCGGGCTCAAGCTTGTTGCCCTGAGGATGCTGCAGATGGACAGAGAGATGGCGGAGCGGCACTATAGTGTCCATCAGGGCAAGCCTTTCTTTGAGAGGCTGGTGAGATTCATAACCTCCGGCCCGCTGGTTGCTGCTGTTTTTGAGGGCCCTCAGGCTGTAGGGGTTGTACGCAAGCTAATGGGAGAAACTGACCCTTCCCGGGCAGCCCCGGGTACGATAAGAGGTGACCTGGCCCTTAAGAGCGAACGTAATGTGGTACACGGGTCGGACTCGGTGGAGAACGCTGGACAGGAGATCAGCCTCTTTTTCTTGCCTGAGGAGGTGCTGAGCTACGAGCGTCATGGTGAGCGGTGGATTACAGAATCCTGACCACGGGGGTTGCTTCGCCCCACAGGTCTTCGATGCTGTAGTACTCTCGTTGGGGTGTGGAGAAGACATGCACTATGACCTGGCCGAAATCGAGGAGCACCCATCCTGAGTCTTCCTTGCCTTCCCGGCGATAGAGCTTACTGCCTTCCCTGCTCAGCGCGTCGTCGATCGCGTCGCAGATAGCGTGTATCTGGCGCTCGCTGTCGGCAGTGCAGATGACAAAGTAGTCGGAGAAATGGGATATCTGACTGATGTCCAGCATAAGGATATCAGCAGCCTGCTTATCGAGTGCAGCCTCCACTGCCTTTTTAGCTATATCGACGGATTCCAGAACCAACCCTATCCTCTTTAGTAGACCTATTATAGCACGCCTGCCATTATGTTCAACAAAGTTATACCCCATAGTTCACTGTTTCCCGGAGCGCTTGACTAATCTTCACGCGCCGCTAATATTAATAGACATCTTTTTAGCTGTGTTCCTTTTCTATGTGGAAGTTTATCCGAAGAGCGAGCCTCTCTGTCATTATAGTTGTCTTTATTGCTCTGACGAGCATCTTTTATGCTGGCGCCTGGAGTAATCTCCTGCAGAATCCGGGCTTCGAAGCTGGTATCGGTGGCTGGATCGAGTATCCCTATGGCTGCTATTCTCAGGTCAGTTCACCGGTTCATGAGGGGAGCTATGCTGCATGCTTATCGACCACTTCTACGATTGCGGTTAATGTTTCTCAAGTGATCAAGGTAGTGCCAGGTTCAGCCTATACACTCAGTGGCTGGGCGCTAAAAGACCCTGGTGACATTCACGCTCTGGTTTGTTTGAGAATTTCATGGTACGAGAGCGAGGATGGCTTCGGAACGGAAATTAGCAATGCCTTTACTTGTCTGGGCTATGAATCTAGTTACTGCTTCTTAAATACTGGGGAGGTAGTTGCGCCTCCAAATGCTCATTCGGCGAGAGTTAAAGCTGTCTTGCAGCCCTACTCCGGAATACCTGTCACTGCCTACTTTGACGATCTCAGTTTTGTGGGGCCGGCTCCTGCGCCTACTGCTACATCCATGCCAACCCCCACACCTACCTTAACACCTACGCCTACTCCAACACCAACACCCACGCCGACTCTGACACCGACGCCCGGGCCAACTCCCCCACCGACGCCCGGGCCAACTCCCCCACCGACGCCCGGGCTAACTCCCCCACCGACTACTACTCCCCTGCCAACAGCGACTTCTACCCCTGCACCAACTCCTGCGCTAACACCTACATTAACACCTGTGCTGACACAGACGCCCATATCTACGCCTACGCCAACACCATTGCCGCCCCCCACGCCAACGCCCACGCCAACGCCCACGTCAACACCTGCGTCCACACCGACTCCAACGCCGCCCCCCACGTCTACACCGACACCTACGTTTACGCCATATCCATCGCCCACAATTACACCGACGCCGTCACCGACACCAACCGCTACTCCAATACTGGTAAATGAAGGTGATGTCGTGATAAACGAAGTTCAATATGATCCCGTGCAGGGAGGCACGGATGTCGCCTTTGAGTGGCTGGAGCTGCTGAATCGAACTGGAGGGACGGTTGATTTAACCGGGTGGGGAATCGCTGACAATAACTCCATTGATTACCTCCCAAGCCTGTTGCTCGCACCTGGCGACTTCGCTGTTATCGCGGCCGGGTCCGGTTTTTACGATAATTTCACTGACTTCACCGGCGACATTGTGTTCGTAGCTGATGGCAGTATCGGCAATGGATTAAACAACGGTGGGGATCGACTCATCCTTACGGACTTCACGGACAGGGTTATTGATGCGCTGTCCTATGGTGACGATACGTCTGTGATGCTGCCTTCTTGTCTGGATGTATCCGGGGGCCATTCCCTGGAGCGACAGCCTGCTGGTCTGGATACCGATCACGCCAGTGACTTTGTAGACAATGGGTCGCCTTCTCCCGGCGACGGCCTGGAGTTTGCCACGCCAGCGTATACCCCTGTGACCACGATGATACCTCCACCTACATCTACTCCAATACCCTCAACAGCATCAACGCCTACACCAAAATGTACGGCTGCCGGTGATGGGGACAATACGCCTACTGCCTCTGCAAGCCCACCGCCGGTATCTACTTGTAGCCCGATACTATCTGCAATAATTGGACCGAGTTCCACGAATAGTCCTGACATTTCCCCTTCCCCGGGGCCGTCTTCCGCGTTTGGGCCAACTCAAACACCGGCTCCTGATGCTGGCGCGAGTATCACCGGAATCTACCTGGCTGCGGCTGCTTGTGTTGTGTTTGCGGGAATAACTTCTATTGTCGTTGTTTTACTAAGAAGACGGGGTTGAGGTTTGCGCTGCTACCATGGGTAGGATATAATTAGGCAACTGAATTTTATCTACGGAAGGGTATATTCAAAGCAAGTGCAGTCACTGTTGATTTGACGAGCACAGATTTGAATATATACTTACTGTATCTACCGCCGATGCTGAGATCGACGACAACGATAGCCTCGATGTGGACAGGGTGCTGGTTCATATAGTAGCCGGTATTATCGAAGCAGAAGATGAGACTGTTTTATCCTGTCGCCACCACCACTATGAAAGTTCTGCTATTAGCGTTCTCCCGGTGGCAGGTCAAGGGCAAAAAAAACGTTCCCCGGAAAGGCCCCCTGATTGTAGTGTCCAACCATCTCAATAACATCGACCCGCCTCTTCTTGGTGCCAGCATTCCGAGGGATATTTACTTTATGGCTAAGCAGGAGCTATTTGAGCCGCGGTGGGTGAGGGCTGTAGTTGAAGGCTATGGTGCTTTCCAGGTGAGGCGGGGGGGGCTGGACAGGAAAGCCATGCGTCGGGCTTTTGAGCATCTCCAGGAGGGGCGGGTGGTGGATATGTTCCCCGAGGGTAAGAGAAGTACCGATCATCAGTTACAGTTACCCCAGCTTGGAGCGGCTCTTTTAGCAGATCGGTCCGGTATACCGGTGTTGCCCGTGGGTATTTACGGAAGTGAGCAGATGAAGGGGTTCAGATCTATCTTTAATCGGCCACGGATCACTGTTAACATAGGAAACCCCTTTCTATTGGCTTATACAGGAGATGAAAGGGCTCGTACAAGATTGAATAAGCAAGCCGATTTCATCATGGAACATATCGCTGAGCTTCTGCCCGAGAGCTATCGAGGTGGATACAACTGTCGAGTCAGGTCGGGGGATGTCAATGGAGGTTGAGAAGGCCGCTGAAATGGGGTTTTGCTTCGGAGTAAAAAGGGCTATTAAGCTTGTAGAGAGGGCCGCGCGCGAACGGGGGCCGCTTCAGACACTGGGTGCGCTGGTTCATAACCGACAAGTTGTGGACAGGCTTGCTTGTTGTGGTGTTAGCGTGGCTGAGAGCCTGGACGAGGTTCGAGGCAATATAGTCGCCATTACGTCGCACGGTGTTGGCCCCGAAGTTATACAGGAAGTACAGGCTCGGGATTTTGAAATTATTGATGCAACCTGTCCTTTTGTGCGTAAAGCGCAGGTTGTGGCGAAGCGACTGGGCAATGCCAGGTTTTGGGTGCTGGTTTTTGGTGATGCCGACCATCCTGAGGTTCGTGGTGTGCTTGGGTGGGCCGGTGAGAATGCGAGCGCCTCACTCGATGCTCTAAATCTCGGCGCTCTGCATCGGCGACTGGGAATTCTTTGCCAGACAACACAGAACCAGAAAAGCTTCGCTGAATTTGTGGCAGGGGTAATCTCTCACAAATTCGCTAGATTCAATGAGCTACGTATCTTCAACACCATTTGCGATGCGACGAGCAAGCATCAGACTGCTGCTCTTGCCTTGGCTGAAAAGGTAGACCTGATGTTTGTAGTCGGAGGGCAAGATAGCGCCAATACCAAGCATCTCGCCAGTATTTGCGCAGACACAGGGGTTACGACCTATCATATTGAGAGCGCGGCTGAAGTCGATACCCTCTGGCTTCGGAAGCATCGACGCGTCGGAATTACCGCAGGGGCATCTACTCCGGATGAGGTCATTAATGAAGTTGTTCAGGCGCTTGAGGCGGCATAAGTAAAAGCAGATGAGGAGTTCTATGATGAAGCAGGAGAAATTCGGTATATACCTGAATGTTAAGGAGGGGAAGGTGATGCGGATCTCTTCTCCCTACTGGATTCCACCAGGGGATGAATGGGTGATTCTTACGCCTGATGTTAATGCTACTTTATTGGAGATCAGAGGACTGGCTAAAGAAAAGGACGTTGTCAAAGAACCGGAGAAGATTATCTGGGGCGACTGGAGCCAGGTACCCAGACGGGACTAGTACCATGTAACATATAAGTATTCGTATAATTGTGGTATAATTATGGTAAATCACAAAGGAGGGATTTGCCATGAAGCCGCGCTATAGGGTGACGTTGACGGAACAAGAACGACAGGAG
>Ga0180432_10006103_pt1 | contig 15777 bp, 16 predicted proteins | sample SS_ome_10_FD_132414 | JGI IMG/M metagenome (GOLD analysis project Ga0180432, IMG submission 132414) | Hypersaline lake sediment archaeal communities from the Salton Sea, California, USA - SS_1_MS_2 metaG | ecosystem: Environmental > Aquatic > Non-marine Saline and Alkaline > Hypersaline >... | reverse complement strand
CATGGGCCGCTGATCTCCTTTCTACTGTTGTCACTGGCCCATGTTACCACAGATTTGAAATCGTTACACTTTTACCTTAATGCGACTGGACCTGCAGCCGGAGGCCGTGCCGTTCGAGACGTTCGCTATTCACTACTCCACCATTCACTGGTATGGGAGCAAGGGATACTTTGCAGCCTCTGGTCAGTTGGAGCTGCCGGAGGGTTATACGCGCGATGATCTGACCCGTGATCTCGAACTAGCACTCACCATCGGTGGGGAGAGCGCGACCAATACGGTCGCGCTGGAAGAGCACGGGCAGGTGTGGTCCTTCCGAGGGAGGGTGCATTACCCCATCAAGGGCGTGCAACTTACCAGGGCGATCATCGTCTGGCCGAGGTCGGGTGCGTACCCACCCACCTTTATCCTCAGAGGTATGCTCTCTCTGCCAGGGGTGAACCGCAAAACACGACCAGCCGAGGCGACCGTGGGACTGAGCCTCCCCTTGTTTGAAGACCGGCCAGTTGAGCGGGTGGTCGGCGAGGAAACCGTCTCGTTCCAAACACACCACCGCTTGTGGTTGTACAGGTTGTGGCGCAAATAGTGTTGAACGGCTAGATCGCGGTTTCTGGACAGTAATTCCCGTTTTGAAGCCGCACCGCCGTAAAACAAAACGGGAATTGCTGGTTTCTGGATAGCAAAGAGCGCCACCGGTTTCGATGCCGGTGGCGCTCACGTTTTGCCAACCAGGGGCGGAAGAATCAATCGCCCAGCAATTCCCGTTTTGAGGGCGACCACTCGCCATATCCGCCTTTCAACGGCTACATTTGCTAATCCCCAATTTGAGCGTGCGCCCACCGACCTGATCCTCGCCCACGAAAGCGCCCTCGGCCGGCGCACCGATCGCCAGTTCCACGCTCAGGGTCTCGGCGGCGATGAACTCGCGCCACGCCTCGATCGCCTCGGCCAGTTCTCCCTCGGCCTGGTAGGTGGTGCGGATGCGATCATCCAGGTTAAAGTCTGCCTCCTTGCGCAGGCTCTGCACCCGTCGCACCACCTCGCGGGCCAGCCCCTCGTTGACCAACTCGGAGGTGAGTACTATGTCCACGGCTACGGTCACGTCCCGCTCAGAGGCGACCGCCAGCCCCTCCCGAGGCTCCTCCTGCACCAACACCTCGTCAGGGGCCAGTTCGACCTGCTCGCCCTCCACTTCCAGCAGCAGGGCAAGTTTTGCCTGCAACCTCTTTACCGCTGCCAGCGGATCGAGCGCCGCGAGCGCCGCCCGCAGTGCGGGGAATCGCTTCCCAAAACGCGGCCCCAGTACTTTGTTGTCCGGCAAAAGCCGGTAGGATACCAGGTCGCTCGCGTCGTCCACAAAGTCCACTTGCTTGACGTTCAACTCATCCCGCACCAGGGACATCAGCTCCTCGTTCAGCTCCACACCGTCCGCTTGCAGGTGCACCAGCGCGCGACCCAGAGGTTGGCGCAGTTTGATGTTCTGGCCGTTGCGGGCCGAGTGTCCCAGCGCGACTACCTGCCGCGCCAGCGCCATGCGCTCCAGCAGGGCCTCGTCCGACGCCGCCGGGTCCGCCTGGGGCCAGTCGGTGTGATGGACGCTTTCCGGCGCGTCCGCGTCCACCGAGCGAACCAGGTTCTGGTACATCACTTCGGTGACGAAGGGCGTGATAGGCGCCAGCAACCGGCACAGCGTCGTCATGACGTGGTACAGCGTGTCGTAGGCCGCGTTCTTGTCCGCGTCCTGCTCGCTCTTCCAGAACCGCCGCCGGCTGCGACGCACGTACCAGTTGGTCAGGTCGTCCAGGAAAGGCTCCACCGCCAACGTCGCGCCGTAAGAGTCATAGTTCTCCAGACGGTCGGTAACCTGGTCAACAACCTTGTTAAGGCGAGCGAGAATCCAGCGGTCCAACTGGTTACCGGATGCTGGATCCTGGGTGCTGGGTGCTGGCGTCCAACCGTCAATGTTGGCGTACGTCACGAAGAAGGAGTAGACGTTCCACAGCGGGATCAGGAATTGACGCCGCACCTCGTCCGCTCTGTTGTAGCCAAAGAGCAGGTTGTTCTCCGGCTTGTGGGCACAGTAGAGCCAGCGCATCACGTCCACCCCCATCCTGTCGGCGGCCTCGTTGAACTCGATGGCATTGCCCCACGATTTGTGCATCTCCCGCCCATCCTCCGCCAACAGCGTGGCGTAGGAGAAGCAAGTCCTGAAAGGTGGCGAGTTTTCCAGCACCGTCGCCATCGCCAGGAGGCTGTAGAACCAGTTGCGGAACTGACCCGGGAAGGACTCGCTGATCCAGTCGGCCGGGTACCACCTTTGCCAGTATTCGGGATTCGTCCGGTACTGGAGCGTGCTGAAACTGACAATGCCGGCGTCGAGCCAGGGATTGCCCACGTCGGGGACGCGGCTGACTTGCGCGCCGCACTCGGGACACTCAATGCGCACCGCGTCTATCCAGGGCTTGTGGGGCGTGTGCCCCTCGAACTCGTCCCAGCCCGCCACAGCCCGCTCCTCGAGTTCGTGCTCGTCGCCAATGACGGTAAAGTGACCACATTCCTTGCACTCCCAGATGGGCAGCGCCAGCCCCCAGTACCGCTTCTTGCTGATCATCCAATCGTGCATGTTGCGCAGCCAGTCCAGCTCGCGGTCCAGCCCAAACGAGGGGATCCAGCGGATCTGTTTGGTGACCTCGATCATGTCGTGCCGCAGTTCTTCCATCGAGATGAACCACTCGTCCACCAGCCGAAAGACCAACTCGGTGGAGCAGCGCCAGCAGACGGGGTAACGATGGGTGTAATCCTCGACCTTGTAGAGCACGCCCTTCTCCCGCAGATTTTCAAAAACCCGCTCGGCGCTCTCGCCGACGCTGGTTCCGCTGAGAAAGCCAAAGCCGGCCAGGAAGGTCCCCTCCTCGTCCAGCGGGGCAATGACGGGCAGGTCGTGTTCCTTACCCAGCGCAAAGTCCTCCGCGCCGCAGCCGGGCGCGATGTGAACGATGCCGCTGCCCTCTGTCTCTCCCACCTCGTCCCACAAGATAACCCGGTGGGCCTCAGGGCCGCCAGCGACCCGCTGGGCCTCCAACTCGTCGAAGGGGCCGTCGTAGGGCCAGCCTTCCAGCGCCGCCCCCGCCATCTCCTCCAACACCTCATATTTGCCGTCCAGGGTGGAGAGGGCGCCTTTGGAGAGGTAAAAGACCTCGTCCCCCTGGCGCACCTTTACGTAGGTCAGTTCCGGCCCCACCGCCGCCGCCACGTTGCTGGTCAGCGTCCAGGGAGTGGTGGTCCAGACCAGCAAGCTCTCCCCCGGTCGCTGGCGCAGGGGGAAGCGCAGCGTGACACTGGGATGAGTCATCTCGCGGTATCCCTCGGTGACGATCTCGTGCTGGCTGATACCGGTGGCGCAGCGGGGGCACCAGGGCATAACATCGCGCCCTTTGTACAGCCACCCGCGCTCCCAGCAGCGCTTGAGCATGGTCCAGATCATGTAGTTGTTTTCGTTAGAAAAGGTAAAGTAAGAGCCGCCCAGCTCCGGCAGCCCCAGCCGCCCCACGATGTTCTCGACGGTATCGGTCACGGGGCCTTCCGGTCCCTCCACCGTGATAGTCTCCGCCGGGTCACGCGCCAGACGCGCCGCCAGGTCGCGCAGGAAATCGGGATCGTTCCAATCCATCCAGTAGCCCAGGCGAATGGATTGCTCGGTCTGGACAGCGGCGTAGCGCAGCACCCGCTCCTTGCACTTGCGCACAAAGCGGGCGATGCCGTACTCCTCGATATCTTGCTTGGAGCCAAAGCCCTCTTCCTTCTCCACCTCGACCTCGACCCACAAGCCCTGGCAGTCGAAACCGTTCTGGTAGCGCGCGCAAAAGCCCCTCATCGCCCAAAAGCGGGGAAAGACGTCCTTGTAGGTGCGCCCCCAGCCGTGGTGGACGCCCATGGGGTTGTTGGCCGTGATCGGGCCATCAATGAAGGACCAGGTGGGGCCGTCCTTTCGCAACTGGACCAGCTTGCGAAAGGCGTCCGTTTCCCTCCAGAAATCGAGAACCTGGTGCTCCTGCGCCACGAAATCTACACTTGAGGGTACTGATTTGAACATCACAACTCTCCTTTGACAAAGTGAAAGAGGCCTCAAACTCGCGCAGGTAACTGTCCATTTGATAGAGCAACTCGGTCATCTCGCCTCCCAATCGTACCCCAGGCGTAACTGCTCAGCTTGGTAGCTATTTAGACCTCCGAGGTCTCATTGCAGCTTATTCAAGCGCAAAACATTGGCCGTTTTAAACATTTGCGGTGGGCGAAACGGTTGTCAAGACCTCGGAGGTCTGACCTGAGCAGTTACCCCCAGGCGCAATTTCCAAGTTATAAAAAAGCTCCCGTCCCAAAGGGACGGGAGCAAATGCTCTCGCGGTACCACCCTTCTTGCCCCGCGCGGACGGAGCCTCTCTTCCGGCGACCAACATCGCCGCGCACTCGTAACGGGGGCGAACCCGGCTGAGCTTAATCGGGCGTGCGTCGCCCTTTCAGTCAGCGGCTCCGGAGGGATTTTCGGCGCGGCTCCCGCACCTGGCTCTCACCTGTCCCAGGCTCTCTGATCGGCGCCCCGCGCTTACTCGTCTCCATCATTGCCTTTGAAAAGATGCTTACATTATGCCACAGGAGTTCAGGAGTGTCAAGCGCGAGCGGGGCTCAATGCCCCAGCACCCGCACACTTTCCGCGCGATCCTGGTGAGTCAGCCGGTGCGCTTTGAAGCGGGCCAGCAGTGTCCGGGCCTGGTTGCGGAGCAAGCGCATGCGGTCGTCCTTTGCTTTCCAGACGCCCTGCACCTGGTTGAGCACCAGGTTGCTGTCACCGCGCACCTCCACGCTGAAATCTCCCGGCGACCTCTCTGCCGCCTCGATGCGCTCGCTCAGTCCTTGCAACGCGGCGAGCAAGGCTTCGTACTCGGCCTCGTTGTTGGTCATCTGGCGACCAAAGTCCAGCCGCACGAGAGCTTGCTTGCCATCTCGCTCTCGCGTGAGAGCGTAGCTTCCATAGCCGGGGCCGGGGTTGCCCTGGCTGCCCCCGTCAAAGGTGATGACGTAATCGGCTGGGCCCTCCAGCTCACCGGCGGCAAAGTCGAGGGGCATGGCCGCCTGGGACGGGTAGGGAGGCGTCGTGTCGCCCGCCAGCCGCCCCAACAACTCGGCGCGCTCTGAGGCGGAGAGTGATTCTATCGCCGCTAGAATTCGCTCCACCTCGTCGCTCATCCAACCATCCGATCGTACAGAGCCAACAGGTTCGCCACGTGCACATGTTGAACCAGCCCGTTGAGAGGAATACGGGACAAACCACAGGATTCGATGTTGTTCCTCCTCAATTTGTCCCTCGTCCCCCGTTTGACCGTTTTCGCCACCAACTCTTCGATCTTGTCCAAATAGTTCAGGCTGACCTGCACCACGCCCTTTACCTCTCCACGCATCATCACCTCGCCGTGCCCTTGCACGATGTTATCTATGGGCAACTCGAGCACTTTTCGCAAGGATGCTCTAAAAGCATCCACGTCGCCATCCACGATAGAGGGCACCGGCATCACCGTGTCGGCCGCAAACAGCACACGGTCGTCCTCTACGTAAACCATCACGGAATCCTGCGTGTGACCGGGCGCGTGAATCAGGCGCAGCACCTTGCCCGCTAACTGGAGCCCAATTTCTCCTTCATCGAAAGTGACGTCTGGCAGGCGCAGCGTTACCTCTTCTAGTTCCGGTTCTTCTCTCTTTATGCTTTCTAACGTCGGAATCCCGACCTGGGCCACCAATTCCCGGCAGAGCGCGTGGGCCACTATGTCGGCTTGAGGAAAGAGGAAAGCGCCATAGGTGTGATCGGCGTGGTAATGGGTCAGGATCACGTACCGCACGCCGGCGGGGCAGGTCCAATTGACGAAAGCGGCCATCTCGCGCGATTCGACCGGGAAGGGAAGCGTGTCTACCAGGATCGCTCCATCAGGCGTTATTATGGCCCCGGCCGTCACCTGAGCATACAGATCACTGGTGAAAACAAAAGTATCATCGGAGACTCGTTCTCGAAACACAGTACACCTCACATTGCGAATTATGTTAGAAAGGATAACACAAATAAGGGGCAAGTCAAGAGCCGAGTGAGTTGCAAAGGAATATGATTCTCCCGCTCACTCTAGCTCCACTCTGCCTTGGTACACCGCCGCCACGAGCGTCACACGTGGCCCGTCCCCCTCGCTGACGCCGTGCGGAGATAGACGTGGCGTACAGGACGGCGAGTTGGCCTTGCCTGGACGACGCGCCTATTCTGTGTTAGAATACCGTCCGTACCGGAGAACCAATATGCGCCGCCATTTATCCATTGCCCTGTCACTATTCATTCTGCTGGCCCCAAAGACAAGGCCCGCCCAAGCAAGCGACCTGTATGACCCAGGGGAGCCTCACGCGCGCGCCACCCGCGCGCGCTACGTCTGCGTGCCCAGCCTCGTCTGGCGCAACCCGGAACTGTGTCCATCTTACGGGCCCGGTACCACCCCCTACCGCATAGCCTCCATCCGGTTGCCTGACCCGCTGCCCGAGCTGCCCGTGCTTGAGCTTCCACAAGACGACGACGTCGTCCCCCACACCTACGCCTACGTCAAGACCCTGCCGTTGAACGTATACCGTCACCCCATGGAAGCCACGCTGGGCTTGCCGCCCACCCGCGCACTGCTCTCCGGCGACTGGTGGGTCAGCGTGGACGGCGCGGTCGAATACGAGGGGCAGCAGTGGTACCAGATCAACGAGGAAGAGTTCGTCCTCGCCGACGCGCTGGCGTTGGCCGGGCCATCTCGCTTCCAGGGTATCTACCTCACCCAACAGCCGTCCCATCCCTTCGCCTGGGTCAATCGCTGGACACAACCCTCGCTCCTGCCCCAAGGCCCACTCAACACCGAGGTCGAACCGCTGGGGCGCTACCAAGTGGTCACCATCTTTGCCGAGGAGCAGCGCGGCGACGAAATTTGGTACCTCGTCGGCCAAGATCAATGGATAGAACAGATAAACGTCGCTCGCGCCGACGTGGACCCGCCGCCGGAGGGGGCGCCCCCGGGCGCCAAGTGGATCGAGGTGGATTTGTACGAGCAGACTATCGCCGCCTACGAAGGGGAGCGTATGGTCTATGCCTCCCTCATCTCCAGCGGCCGGACGGGCACCGCCACGCCGCCCGGCCTGTACAGCCTGTGGTCAAAAGTGCGCGAAGGCAAAATGAGCAACCCCGACATTGAGGACGGCGATCCAGGCTACTATTACATCGAAGACGTACCCTGGACGATGTACTTTCACGAGGGCTATTCGATCCACACCGCCTACTGGCACGACGCCTTTGGCTTTACGCGCAGCCACGGCTGTGTCAACCTGGCTCCCCGCGACGCCAGATGGTTCTTCACCTGGGCCGACCCGCTCATCCCCGAGGACGTGGATCTGGTCTACGTGGGCGGAAGCACACCCAACACCTGGGTCTGGGTGCACTTTTCATCACCCTTTGAATAGACTCGCTCACCCGCTGATTCGCTGACTCGCCCTATGAAACCAACCACTACCTCACGTCGCGCACTCTGGCTCGCCTCTCTCATCGGACTGGGCCTGATCGCGGCCTCGTTCGCCGCCTGCGGCAGCCCCACTGAACCCGCCTTCACCCCCACGCCGACCCGCACGCCGCGCCCCTCACCCACGCCGATCCCCTCGCCCACCCCCACCCCCGCCTGGCCCGTGACTCTCCTCGTCCCGGAGGGGCCGCCCGCGCCCGCAATCGGTGCGCTCAATACCGCACTCGCCGACCACACGGCGCTCTTCGTCCCCCCCACTTCCGTCGAGGCCGCTGACATAGAAGTAAAGCTCGACCCCGGCCCAGATGCAACGCCGCTGATTGAGTGGATCTATGCCGTCGTGGCCCCCTTCCCCACCCTGACCGACGAGGTGGCCTGGGCCGACGTCGCCTCCAGTTGGAGCGGCGCGCCCGCCGGCCCCTTTGCCGAGCGCCCTTTGCTGCTGACGGCCGACACCGCCGCCGCGCTGACCATCCTCCTGGGCAACCCGGCTCCTGGAGCGGTCGAAATTGTCCCCGCAGAGGAAATTGCCCAGCGCGCCTGGGACAACCGCCCAGCCTGGGCCGTCGTCCCTTTCGACCAATTAGAGCCGCGCTGGAAAGTGCTGCGCCTGGACACCGTCTCCGTATTGGATAAAGACCTGGACACCGCCACGTACCCCCTGGCAATACGTCTGGGCATGACCGGGCTGGAACGCGGCATCGCCAAGCTCCAAGAGACAGTGGGCGCGCCTCTCACCAACCGCGACCCCGACAAAATGACCGTCTTGCTGCTGACCGGCGTCACCGCCCTCACCCGAGGCACTGGCATCAGGATGGACCAGCACGGTGTTACCTACCCCGCCCAGGACATCCGCGATTGGCTGCTCGAGGCCGACGTCACCCACATCAGCAACGAGGTTTCCTTCGCCGAGAACTGTCCCCCACCGGCCAACTACACGACCATGGTCTTTTGCTCCAACCCCAGCTACATCGGCCTGCTGGAGGACATTGACGTGGACGTGGTCGAACTGACCGGCAACCACCTGCTCGACTGGGGCTTGGCGGCGATGGAGAACTCGCTCAGGATGTACGAGGAGCGTGACATCCCCTACTACGGCGGCGGCTGGAACATGGCCCAGGCGCAGACGCCGCTGACACTCACCCACGGCGTGCATACCTTTGGCTTCGTCGGCTGCAATCCGGCCGGCCCGCCCGAAGATTGGGCCACCGAAGAGTTGGCCGGTTCAGCTCCCTGCAACTTTGGCGCGCTGGCCGAACAACTCGGCCCCCAGATCCGCCAACTGCGCGAGCAGGGCATCATCCCCATCGTCACCCTGCAATACCTGGAGAACCCCACTTACGAGCCGACCGGCCTGCAGCGCATCGAGTTCCGCGCCCTGGCCGAGACCGGCGCCGCCATCGTCAGCGGCAGCCAGGCCCACCAGCCACAGAGCTTTGATTTCGTGGACGGAACCTTTATCCACTACGGCCTGGGCAACCTGTTCTTCGACCAGATGCAGGCGCTGGAATATCGCCAGGAATTCCTGGACCGGCACGTCTTTTACGACGGGCGGCACATCAGCACCGAGGTGCTGACGGCGATGCTGGAGGATTACGCCCGCCCCCGCCCGATGACGCCGGGGGAGCGAGAGGCATTCCTGACGACGGTGTTCACCGCCAGTGGGTGGTAGCTCCCAGATTCAAAGCGGCCCGACAGACAACACGTCAGATGGTCGGGCGATCACCACCCAGGGCGGCAACCGCTCCAGTTGCTGCTGGTCGAGCGTCACCAGCGTAGTGGCGTACCGCTGCGCCACGGCTGCATAAACCGCATCGGCGCCACGCAGTCGGGCGTTGGCCGCTAAAGTGGCGGCCCGGTCAGCCAGCGCTTCATCCAACGGCACGAACGTCTGACTAGGCCAGCCACGCAACGTTTCCACCAACTCTACCGCGCGCCCGGCGTCACCGATGACGCGCCCAACGGCAGCGGCCACTTCTACCAACAGCAGCGTGGGACAGAACAAGGGAACGTACTCCTGCCGAACCTGGGCCAGGAACGCTTGGCTGGCAGCGGACTCGGACTCGGCCGGGTTGAGCGCACTGACGTGGACGCTGGCATCAATGGTGTACATCTGGCCTCTCTCAGCGTCGGATGGCGTCTATCAGATCCTGGGTCGAAACGTCGGCCGGCCAGGCACGCCGAATCTCCTCCGCCAACCGCTCGTACCGTTCCCAATCCCCGATCACGGCTTTTTTGGCAACCTTGACCATCTCCGCCTCAACTCGCTCAGTATCAATGGGCAAAATGGCAGCCACCGGCCGGCCCTGATACGTGACCACGTACTCGACGCGCTCCTCCCGTACCCGCCGGATCACCTCACTGGTCTGCTCCCGCAATTCACGCACTCCGATCAGGGACATGGCTTCTCTCCTATAGTGCTAATAGATGCTACTATTGATACCACATTCTATCACAATTCACTCGTCCGTGCAAATCTGGTGGCAGTCCCAGACCCAAAGGGTTTGAGAAACCCTTTGGGTCTCCACGACTGCCACAATCGGCCAAATGGTGTATAATGTGGGGTACTTGCGGAATTCGAGGAACAGAATGGAAGAAACTACAACCCCACCCTCCCCCATAGAATTCGGCTCCATGCCGCTCGACCCGATCTATGCCTGGGGGATCGTGCTGGAGCCGGTGGAGACGCTGATAACGCGCACCTCAGGTTTCATCGAGCAACTGGCCCGCGAATCTCTTGAGCGCGGCGCGGAATTCGAGGACGAAGAACTGGAGCGCCGCTTCCTCGCTTTCTTTGACCAGTTGGTGGAGGAAGGCACGCTCACCCGCCTGCCCGACGCCGACCCGGCGATGGGCCGCCGCATCCTGGGGCCCCGTCGCTGGCTGCGCGCCCAGCGCATACGCATCAACCGGCTGGTGGCCCATTGGCGCGAGCACGGTACCCCCAACCCCTAGTCCTGGCCGGCTGACAGAATGAAACCGTAGATGAACGCGGGTGGACGCAGATAAAACACTGATCTGAGCTTCCAGTCAGGCCGCCAGATCACGTTTTACGTTTCACGCTTTATCTTCACTCTTCGCCGCCAGGCGCGCCACACCGTCCCCAAGAAACGGGCAGTGTCCTTCACCGGATGGAAGTAGCTCACCTTGCCGGTGTCATAGATGGTGCGTATCTCCACCCAGCCGATGCGCATCCCGTGCGACCGCTGCGGTCGCCAGCATACCGCCTGGACGATGACGTCAACCTCCCACTCGAACCCGGTGGTGGTCAGGTCAAGCCCCTCCAGCAAGGGGCGACTGTACAATCGGTAGCCATTCTGATTGTCATAGATGGGAATGCCCAGCGCCCAAGATAGCAACCGGTCGCCGGTCGGGTTGCTCCACCGGCGGGGCCAGGGAGCCAGGCTAAAATCGCGCCGCCCGATGATCAGGTCTCCCGCACCGGCCTCGTAGGCGGCAAGAAACTTGGGAATTTCTTCCGGGTCGTGCTGGCCGTCGGCGTCAAGGGTGATGACGGCCTCGTAGCCGCGTTCCAGCGCCCAGGTGAATCCGGTCATCAGCGCCGCGCCTTTGCCCCGGTTCCGGGGATGGCTCACCACCGTCGCGCCGGCGGCCTCGGCTACGGCGGACGTTTCGTCGTGGGAGCCGTCGTCCACCACCAGCACCGGCAAGTGAGCGCGCGCCGCCTCCACCACCGGGCCGATGCGGGTGGCCTCGTTCCAGGCCGGGATGAGGGCCAAAGTCTCTGTCATTGTCCACTCCTCTCGAAACACGCCAGCGGTATTATGCCACCTTCCGCTTCCGCCGAACTTGACAAGTCATCGAAAGCGTGGTATCTTTCCGCCCGTTGTGAGGCTCCCGACAGGACTGTCTCTATGTACGGAGAGGGCAAAGGAGACATCCTATCTGGGCCAAGAAAGCATATCAGCAAGTCAGCAAGGAGGAACGAAAATATGGATAATGGTCGCACTACCGGAACCGTTCAGTGGTTCAGCCGCGTAAAGGGGTTCGGGTTCGTCCGCCCCGACGATCAGGAGGAAGACGTCTTTGTTCACTACTCCTCCATCCGTGGCGAGGGCTACCGGAATCTGGATGAGGGACAACGGGTGGAATTCACCGTAGAGGACACGCCCAAGGGCCCTCAAGCCGTGGACGTCATAGGGCTCGAAGCTCAAGTCACGCCTGGCGCTGCCGAGTTCGAGGCAGAGGCCGACGACACGGAAGCATTCCTGTAAAGAGTTACCAGACGCCTCTCCAGCCCCGGCGGCGCAAGCCCCGGGGCTTTTTTCATTCCGGGGCCGCCAGTCCCGCCACCAACATATCGAGCGCCGCCTCCGCTTCGATCTCTCCGCTCTTGATGGCTACGTCAGTGTCCAAAAGGTGACGGTACACCGTCTCCAATTGGGCCGCGGTAAAGCCTGTCGCCTGGTCATACAGCTTGCCGGCGGGAAAAGGGTGCAGCCCCAGCGACCTGGCGATGGCCGATTTGTTGGCCCCTCGCGCCTTCAGCTCTTTGACCTGGATCAGCAGTCGAAACTGGCGCACGATCATGCCCAGCAGCCCCAGGGTATGCTCCCCCGCCTCCAGCAAACGATGGAGCGTTCGCGCGGCCGTGCTCCCCTCTCGCCGGCCGAGCGCATCCACCAGATCAAAGATGACGGCGGCCTGGGCGTAGGGCGACAGTGTGTCCACGTCTTGCTTGGCGATGACCCGCTCCGCGTTGGCGTACGTGACCAACTTGACGATCTCCTGGTCGAGCAACCGCAGATCGGCGCCAACGACGGCGGCCAGTTGGCGGGCGGCCTGGGGTTCGATCTCACCGCCGTGCTTGCGGACGCGCTCCTCGACCCAACGGGGCAGCGCTTTTTCATCCGGCGGATCGAACCGCTTGACGTACCCCCGCTCCTGCTGTTGAGCCAACCTCAGAATGGGATGTTTAGCGGGCAGGGATTTCTCTTCGACGAACACCAGGCGCGTCGTCTCGGGCAGGCGGGGCAAATAGTCGGCCAGATCCTGGGATAACTTTTCTCGAGCAGTCAACCGCCCTAGCAGGCCGGCGACTATGACCAGTCGCTTCTCGACCAGGAAAGGGATAGCGTCGCAAGCGTGACGCAGCTCGCCCAGCGTCAGAGACTTGCCGTCGAGGAAAGTGGTGTTCAGATCCACGGTGTCCGGCGGACCGAGCTTGCGCTTAAATTCGGCCAAGACCTCGGCGCGGGTGAACTCGTCGTCGCCGTGAAAGACGTAGAAGGTAGGCGCAGGTTTGGTCATCTGGCACTCCAGAAACGCACGTTGTGTCAGCAATTCTCATTATGATGCCATAGGCGAGTGGAGTGGATTGGAGGCTTTAGCCGGATTTGGAACGTCAAAAAGCACCGGCTGAAGCCTCGAATCCGGTAAAATGAGAGTTGCTGGCTGTGTATCACGTTATCCCTCGGTGCGAACGTGATGCACGACGACGCCCCCCTTCTCCTCCCGCGTGACGCCGACCAGCGCCAAATCGCCGACGTCGGCCTGGGTGGTCACGTGGGCCTGGAGGGCAGGGCCTAGCGGACGGGCCACGACGATGCCCAGCATCGCAGCGGTGCAGGCGAGCGGCAAATGGGCGAGCCATTCCCAGAAACCAAATTTCTTCTGAGAAACCCGGTTTCTAATAGAAATGCCGAGGGTCAGGAAAGCGCCCAATCCAGCCAGTATCCCGGCCACGGCCAGGTTGGTGCCACAGTTGGGATGGATCGCCATCCGCCGCTGGCCGGCCTTTAGCCGTCGCAGTCCCTCCTGGGCAGCGGCGAGCAGGCTCTCGGTGGACACAGCGCCGTAGATGTAGAAACCCCACAGCGACGAGCGCCCTACCAGCCGCAGGCCGCGCTGGCGCTCGCTGAGGACCGTCATCGTCGCGTGCTCCAGCGCGTGGTTGCGGCGCAGGCGAGAGATCAGACGTGAGACGTCAAAGGTGGAACGTGGTCCGTAATCCGTAAAACGTAAAGAATCTGGTGTGTTGTTCATTGGGTCCTCAGAACGTACAAGAGGCGGGCCATCGCTATTCGCCACTCGGACGGGCGATGACGATCAGCCGGTAGCGCAGGCTGCCATAGGGATGGCAGGTGACGAGAGTAAGACGTTCGTCGTCGGTGGGCAGGATGTAACGCGCGTTCTCCAGACGCACCTCCAGCGGCTGGCCGGCCTCCGGCAGGATCAGCGTCTCGGATACGGCGTAGGTATAGGCAACGTCGCCCGAACTGACGGTGATGACGTCCCCCGCTTCCAGCGCGTACAGATCGCGAAAGATCTCGCCATTGGCGGTGTTGTGCCCGTTGAGCACGGTGTTGCCGGGCACGCCCAACGGCGCGGAGGTCTCGTGCCAGCCGGCCGCGTACTCGTCCGGCACGTCCCACGCCGCCTGCATCTGGTCGCCGACGTCCGCTGCGCTCCAAGAGACGGGGACGACAGGGGCATCCACGCCGATGACCGGGATGGCTATGTGAGTGGGCAAGGCAGGGGTAGGTGTGAGTGTGGGAGTATGGGGGGGAGTGGGAGTGGAAATGTGGGGGAGTGATGGTGTGGGAGTGTGGGAGAGTGAGGGTGTGGGAGTGTGGGGGGGCGAGAAAGTTGGCGCCAGAGTGGGCGCGGGCGAGATGCCCGCCAGGCGAGAACTCACGTAGGGGTAGGCCAGCATCCCGCCAGCGACGAGCAGCAACACTCCCCCGAAAACGAGAATCTGAGAGGCGCCCCCTCCGCCGGTTTGCCCCCCTGAACCCATGCTTGTCATACTCCATATCCTCCGCTACTGCGCCGCCGATTATACCCCAGCGCCGCGTGTAGGGCAAGGGAGCGTGATTATGCTCGCAGTGCGAGGAGCAGCCATACGCAAAAGAACGGAGCAGGACCACGCGGCCTGCTCCGTTTATCTGTTCGCCCCGACCGTCACAGCCGGCGCTTACTTGCTCTTGACCTTGATGACCTTGGGCTTGGTCTCTTCGGCCTTGGGCAGCGTGAGCGTCAACACGCCGTTCTCAAAGACTGCCTCGGCCTTGTCCGCCTGCACCGGAACGTTCAACATCAGCGTGCGCGATATCGCGCCGTAACCCCGCTCCCGGAACAGGTACTCGACGTTCTCTAAAGGAGCCCGCAATTCGCCGCGGATGGTGAGCGCGTCATCTTCGATGACAATGTCCACCTCGTCGGGGGTCAGCCCCGGCAATGACGCAATGACGACGATCTCCTCCGGGGTCGTGTATGCGTCCAACGGAAGGCGATACGGCTGCTCCCGCGAGCCATCGCCCCGGCTTGGCCTCGACCCCGGGCGGATAAAGCTCTCTTCGAATAGTTGATCCATCGCATCGCGCAAGGTCACAGTCTCGCGCCACGGATTCCAGCGTACTAGTGTCATTTCAGTCACCTCCTCAATTTTATAGTGGGGGGAGTAACACCCCCAGATCAGTTTACTTTTTGCCCTTTGCCTTGACCTTGATCGCCTTGGGCTTGACCTCTTCGGCCTTGGGCAGCGTCAGGGTGAGAACGCCATTCTCGAACTCGGCCTCCGCCTTGCCAGCCACGACCGGGAAGGGGATAGCCAACGAGCGACAGAAGGAGCCATAGCTTCGCTCACGATGGATAAAGTTCTCCTCTTTGACCTCCTCCTCGAACTTGGTTTCCCCCTTGATGGTAAGCGTGTCGCCAACAATACTGATGTCCAGGTCATCGGCCTTCACTCCGGGGACTGCCGACTTGACGACTATGGCGTCGTCGGTCTCGTACATATCCACGGCCAGTGCATCAGCCCCGACCGGAACCGGCCACCCAGCCCGGGGGCGCACGACGCTTTCCTCAAAAAGGTGATCCATCGCTTCCCGCAAACTGACTAGGTCACGGAATGGTTCCCAACGTACCAGGTTAGTCATCTCTGCACCTCCTCAAAATTAGTTTTATGACCAAACTTTACGGCCACAATCATCCATATTATCAGACACCAGCATTAGATTGACGTAAGAGCAGCGTTAGAGATGCATTAGAAAACCAGCAATTCTCATTTTACCGGATTGGAGGCTTCAGCCGATGCTTTTTGACGTTCCAAATCCGGCCAAGTGCAGCGATGCATAAATTCGTTCCGCTTTGCGCCGGCCCGCACCGCGGGCTGATTCTCAGCCATAGAAGAGGCGGCGCTAGGCCCACAAATTGGCCGAAAAGTGCCCTAACACCGGCT
>Ga0180432_10006101_pt1 | contig 15782 bp, 13 predicted proteins | sample SS_ome_10_FD_132414 | JGI IMG/M metagenome (GOLD analysis project Ga0180432, IMG submission 132414) | Hypersaline lake sediment archaeal communities from the Salton Sea, California, USA - SS_1_MS_2 metaG | ecosystem: Environmental > Aquatic > Non-marine Saline and Alkaline > Hypersaline >... | reverse complement strand
TCCTTCACCGGGAGACGGGCCGTATCATCTCTATGCTTTAAAACGTCTACTGTTTGTTAAGCGCATCAATCACTTCATTGGTGATGTCAATGCTATCTTTTGCATACAGCACTCCACTGCTGCTCCTCTCGAGGACAATGGTATATCCCTCTTTCTGGCCCAATTCATCTATAACCTTCATAAGGTCATCCATGAATACGGTGAATAGGTCATAGTACATCAGTTGGAGCTCATACTCGTAATCCTCGTAATCACGCTGAAAATCGAGATATCGATTCTCGAATGTGCGCATTTTATCAGCGTATGCCTCCGCGGAGAGAAGAGCGGCCTCGTTTTCCAGCTCTTCCTTCATTCTCAACAGGGCCTCTCCCTCCTTTTCAACGTCAGCACTCACAGCGTCTGCTTTTGCAGATAGCTCTTTTTCCATCGCGATGCCGGCATCCGACAGCTCGAGTACTTTCTGAAGATCAAAAACCGCAAATTTCGTCTCTGCGGCCAATGCACCCGCCGAAATCATCATAACGGCGCATACAAGTGCCAAAACGCATGCCGCTTTTTTCATAGCAATCCCTTTTTCTCGATTCTCGTCTTTACACATCACACTCTACTGACGACTCACCGTTTTGAAATGCTCTCAGATGACAGATACGGCGGACGCCTTTTTCCCGGAGTTCAGGCTACTTCTTGTTGAGCTCCTTGATGACCTCTTCGGTGATATCTATGCTATCAGGAAAGTAGACAATGCCCGAACTGGTTCTCTCAAGAATCAGGGTGTAGCCGCCGCTCGTGCCGATATCCTGAATCACCTCGTCCAGCTGTGTGAAGATGATGGCGGTCAATTCATAATACTGATTCTGGAGCTGGTAATCGTAATCCTCTGCCATCCGCTGCATTTCCAGCAGCTCGTCCTCATACTGACGCTTCTTTTCCGCAAGCGCCGTGGCTGAAAGCATTGGGGCCTGCTGCTCGATCTCCTCTTTCATCCTGAGGATCTCTTCCTGCTTTTTCTTCAAGGCGGCTTCCGCACTGGTCAGCTTGGCTTCCAGCTCGGCCTTTGCCTTTTTCCCCGGCTCGGACAAATCGACCACTTTCATCAGGTCGATTACTCCCACCTTCACGTCCGCGGCAAAAGCGGGCACGCTTATGGCGACAATAACGCATATCGCAACAAACAGAGCTAATCGTTTCATAAATTGCATTCCTCCTTGTTTCGTCTCTTTTCGTTTCGCGGGAGTGCTTACATCAAACACACCGTTGAAATATTCGTACATTTGTAGCACACTCACCTGGTGAGGGCAAGGAAATAATAATTAGAAAATTATAACAGAATCACTTCCCTTAGCGTCCGACGTCTACCCACCGTCCGACCTTGTATCTCACCTTTCTGCCGGCATACTCTCCCCTTGGATCGACGATGAGCTCCAGGTAGCTCTCTCCCCCATCGGCGGTCCATACCGTTGTGACCTCCACCGAATCGCGGGGGGGGATATCCTCGACGATCCGGTCAAAGGCGTGACCGTCCTCGTAATAATACATCGTCACCGAGTCCGCACGCTCATCCCCCCTGTTTTCGACGATCACCGTCAGCTCCACATCCTCACCCTCCTCAGGAAACGGCGGTGACATATCGATTCTTCCCCTGATCGTCAGGTACACACCGGAGGTCGGGGCAGCGGCGTCCGCGCCGACCGTTCCCTCCCAAAGTGTTTGCCGCTCCGTACCATCCATGGAGATGACATCATACGTCAGTAGGTATTCGCCCTCCCCGGGGAAAATGATGTAAAAAAGCGTCGATGTTTCCCAGTGCGGGGAGAGGGAAAGCTCCCTCCTCTCTATTTCCGTCCCGTTTGCACTGATGCTCTCCATGCACGTGATCTGTGTGTCTCCCCCGTTCTTGACAATCAGCTTCACCTCCACCTCTTCGGAGAGCACGATCGGCTCGGGGCGGATGAATGAATCGCCCACCGCTATGTCACCCAGGTCTGATGCCCCCGCCGGGGCCGCGATCGATACAACGATTGAGACGATGATAGCTATCGGTATCAATGATATTCTCATGATGACTCCTCTTCCCGTACCGATCCCGACCGGTATCGACGTCTTCACAGGCGGGATCGGCCGTCGGCCGCACCGTGCATGCCTTATCCATGTAAAAAACGCCGGCATCCATCCGACGTTTTTCGCATCACGCATTAAGTGATATGATCCTCTGATAACCGGTCCCTTGTCGATGCAAGCCTGAAAGAAAGCTCTTTCGATGAGGGATCAGAAACGAAAATTCAGCGTGGCCTTGTAGATATTTTCTCCGTAGCTGTTACCGGTATCATCGGTATGATAATCCATATTCTCGTAGCTCAGGACCAGCGACGAGGAGATGGTATCGTTTTCATACAACACCTGCTCCAAGGCGGCCTTGGTGCTGTTTCTCCTGGTATCGTAGCGATCATCATCCTGCAGATACGAGATGACCCCGAGATACGACAGGCGCAGCGTTGTCTTCGTCGGCTCGTAGGTGACACCCAGGCCGGCATCGATTATATGCACGTAATCTTCATACAGATTGAACGGGCCGTATTCCCAGGTCGTCTTGTACTCAAACTTGTAGCCGCAGGAGATATCCCAACCCAGATGCAACGCATCGAAGGTGTATCCCCACTTGGCGGCAATGGAGTTGCTCATCCTGTCCGTGCCGTCGGTGGTATGGTCGTTTGTGTAACGCAGTCGATACTCCAGGGAGTAGTACATGGTGTCGTACCGATTCGAGATGATGAAGCTGAGATCATATGTGTCCTTGTCAACGCTCCGGGGTGAATCGCTGGAATAGCTGGAGTAGAGCTTACCCTGGAGTTTCAGCTTCAGCCTTTGGAAATATCCCTCGGTTTCGTAAAAAGGACGATATTCGACGCCGGTCTCGTAATAAGAGCGATATGTACGGTAGGCGGCGTCGGAGTCGAGATCCAAAAGGTTACGCGTGTACTTATATTCCGCCCAGAGCTTGAGAGCGCTGGTGGGAGTATACCGAACCTCCCCCTTGAAGGTTTCCCGGTCTCGGGCGGCAGTGCCCATAACGGTAACGAAATCGGGCTCCACATACTCATAATCAAAGGAGAGCTTAAGGGATCGAATGGGACGATAATCGGCCTCCACATATGCGGCCCAGCCGTCGTAGGCGTCTGCCAGGTAGTCCCGCCGATCCTCGTGGTAATAACTCCAGGCGCCCTCTCCCCGGATCAGCAACGTCCTCTCCAGAAGCTTCACCCTGAAATCGGCGGAGAGAATGTCATTCGAGTAATCCGTGACGTTTGGATTGTAATCGGGGTCGTTGCGTACCCGCCAGTAGAGCCAGGTCACCTCGTCATGAAGGTAGGTCATGCCGAACATATACTCAGACTCGGGGGTAAACTCAATCCGCCCGCCGGCAAATGTATGCCGATACTCGTCATCCCAGGGCTCTCGATTCTGACCGACCAGCGCCATGAACTTGAAGGACGGTGTGGGCTTGTACCAAGCCTTTACCCCCAGGAACGTGTTGTTGAATGAATATTTCGTATAGTATTCACTGATATCTCCCATCGCCAGCTCAAAATCGTCGCCGTACAGACGCAGGTATATCTGCAGAAGATACCAGCGATGATCCATAATCTGCTTGTCCGTGGTGTTTCTCACATACGCGAAAAACTCGAGAGCTATATCCTCCGAAATTCTCTGGTCCAGTCTGAATCGAAGGCTCTCGTTGTAATGCCAGTTGTCGTGATGCTTGTCGGGGAAATTATCGTTATCTATATCCAGGTTAGAACGGTCGACATTACCGTAGACCTCCTCATAGTAAACATCAACGGAATAATCGACACTGACCCGGCCGTCTTCCCAGGTAACCCCGGTGGCGGAAAGGGGCGCGAAAAAGAGAAGGAGAAGAAGAATAGCCAGACCGCCGAATATATTAACTTTTTTATATACCTGTCTCTTCATACCAGTCCTGTCTTCGGATTGTAGCATTTCAATGTGGAATCAATTGTGTTTACACAATAGAAACAGATATATACCGTACTGTCAAGTAAAAAAAACCCATCATCCCGCTGTAACGCCCCCGAAAAACATCGTATCCAACAAAGTACATCGGAAAGAAATCAAGCCAAAATGATCCTTTCCTCAGCACCTACCATGCCGACGAGATGAATGAAAGTCTTTTCATTTCCGAGGAACAGCATTGGTATCTCCAAAGAGACACGAAACATAAAAAAAGGGAGAGGATCATCACCCCTCCCATATAGTGTGACTTGATTTTCCATTGTCATCCGCTGACAGATGGGGGGATTGATGTTTCATAAAGCCGATCTCCGCGTGCCCCACGTACCTGCTGTATTAAAGACAAGAAATCACTCCCTTGTCCCGGCGGAGATATCGGAATATCGATGGGTGTCTCTCTTTTCGCCTCCGGTCCCCGGAGTACTGATTTTATCGTGCTCAAGAGAATCCACCGCCCCCGGGCCCGCACGATCCGCCGGAGGCGGTCCCCCCGGAGAAAGACGATACGGCGCTCATCTGCTTGGCCGGGTCCTTCGTGCCGCACTTGGGACACGGAACATCCTTGGCGTCTTCCGACATCCTGTGAATCACATCGAAAACGTGGCCGCATGACCTGCATTTATACTCATAGAGAGGCATCTGGTGTACTCCTTTAAAACGCCCGTCAGGAGGCGTTGAATGCTCCGTATTCTCTGTTTTCCAGCTTTTCAATATATTTTTCCGCCGAGAAGGCGGCAATCGATCCGTCCCCCGCGGCGGTGACGACCTGGCGGAGGTCCTTGGACCGCACGTCTCCGCACGCAAAGATCCCGGGCACCGAGGTGGCCATGTTCGGCGCGGTGATGATGAATCCGTTGCCATCACAATCGACCAGTCCATCGAGGTATGCGATATTCGATTGAAAGCCGACATAGATGAAGATACCCTCGACCTTCAGCGCACTTTCCGCGCCGGTCTTCACGTTTCGGACGGCAAGCTCGGACACACCGCCTTCGCCCTTGATTTCATCCACCACCGTATTCCAGAGAATCTCAATTTTTTCATCTTTCTCGACCCGCTCGGCCAGCACCTGGTCCGCCCGGAGGCGGTCCCGGCGGTGGATCAGGGTCACCTTTGTGGCATACCTGGTCAGGTAGAGGGCCTCCTCCACCGCGGCGTTTCCCCCGCCCACAACGGCGACATGGGCGTCCCTGAAAAACGCCCCGTCGCACACTGCGCAGTAGCTGACGCCTCGTCCGGTGAACGCCCCCTCACCCGGGATGCCCAGCTTCTTCGGCTCGGCACCGGAGGCGATGATGACGCTCTTCGCCATATAGGCATCTCCCGAGGTCTCAACGGTGAAGAAACCGCTTTCCGGCGTAATTCTGCTCACCTCGGTGATCGTGACGATCTCCGCCCCGAAACGGCGGGCCTGGTTTTCCATGGACTCCATCAGAGCGGGGCCGGATATCCCCTCGGGGTATCCGGGATAGTTTTCGATCACGTCGGTGGTGGCGGCCTGCCCCCCGGGGGCCATCTTCTCACACAGGAGGGTTTTCATCCCTCCCCGGGATGCATACAGACCCGCGGTCAGGCCGGCGGGTCCGGCGCCGATTATCAAAATATCGTATTGTGGTGTATTCATGTGAAGATCACCGTTCCTTTTTCGATTCGCTTTTTTCTTGTGTGGTAGTGTGCGGTCCGTCCCAGACCACGGTCAGTCCCAGGATCCCGCCGACAGTGCCGGCGATCCAGGGATTGCAGAGCATCGTTCAGGTAACGCCTGTACGGCCGGCCAGGAAGCTCGCCCCGATCCCGACGGCGAAGCCGATGACGACGCTGATGATGCGAATTATGGTTTGTCTCATGATTTTCTCCGCCCGTCCTATCGATGCCGAGACGTCTCGGGAAAAAAGTCTCTGTTCGATGAAGCCTTATCCAAAAAAATACGCCCCCCTTTGGAATCCACCCCCCGGGAATGCCGGAGCGGCCGTCAGCACCCCTTACACCGGGTACGCAGTATCTCCCGCAGCCGCTCTCCCACTTCATCGGGCATCTCATATTCCTCGCAGCGAACGATCTTCCGAGACAACTCCACCGTAAACTCGAAGGACTCGAAGAAGCCCCGACAGCTATCGCACTCCCTCATGTGCTCTTCAAGTTTCCTGCACTTGTCCGACGACAGCTCATTGTCGAGATAACACGACAGGAGATCACAAAACCGATCACATTCCGTTGGGTCTGTCTTACTCATTTTTCGACTCGAACTCCCCGTCCAGCGCTTTTTCCAGGAACTCCCGCAGGTACATCCGGGCGCGATGCAGCCGGGATTTCGCCGCCGATTCGGAAATCTCCAGGACCTCCGCGGCCCGCTGGGTGGAGAACCCCTCCACGTCTCGCAACAGAAAGATAGCCCGGTATTTTTCCGGAAGATCGTTGACCGCCCGATTGAGGGCGTCCATCAACTCCTTTTCCTGAAACGCCTCCCGGGGATTCCGCTCGAACCAGCTGTACGGGCGATCCCGCATCATCTCCGGCGGTGGTATCTCTTCCTCGAACTCCGTATAGGTTCGCCCCGATTTTCTGATCTTCATCAGGGCGTTGTTCGTGGCGATACGGTAGATCCAGGTCGAAAAGCTCGAATCTCCCCGAAACGACCTGAGGGCGCGAAAGGCGTTTAGAAACGTCTCCTGGAGAACGTCCTCCGCATCCTCGGGGTTTCCCAGCATCCGAATGGTATGACCGTAGATCTTCTTCTCATACCGCCGAACAAGCTCCTCGAAGGATCCGTAATCGTCCTCCTGGGCCCTCTGTACGAGCTCATCGTCGGTGAGAGCGGTAAAGCCGCCCATATTGGTTTCATTCATTTAGATGATGAAGTATCTCATTGGTTTCATGGAAAAAGTCTGTGCACATACTACCCGAGGATCGAGTGCTTGTCAATAAACAGTCGCACCTTTTGCTTGAAGCTGTGGGTACTCCGAAGTATAATGGAACGAATTATCCGATGAAGGTATCTAAACCGATAACAAATTTGAATCTACGTCACGGGTGAATCGAGGATTTTTGATTGATTCGTGACACATCAAGGAGACGAATAATGAGTACACATCGATTGCCCGCCGTTTTGATACGGATCGTGTCCGCGGCGCTTCTGATGCTCGCGGCGGTCGGCCTGGCCTCCTGCGTGACCCTTTCGGGCCAGTCCGACCTGGAGCGGGAGGTCAGCTACCTGAGGAGAGACGTGGACGACTTGATGAGCGCGCAAAACGACGAGAAAGCCACCTCCGGAGCAAATTACGAAATCCTCGCCGAAGAGGTGCGGGAGCTTCGCGGCGCATATGAACTTCTCCAGTACGATTCCGAGGGCCAGGCCGAGGAGCTGACCATCCTGTCGGACGTGGTGAATCGGACCATCGTCGATCTGGAAAACCGGCTGTACGCCATCGAGATGCGGCTATCCGCCATCGAGACGGAGCTGGGGATCACTCCGTCCACCACGCCGATGACGCCCCCGACATCGACGTACCCCACCCCGACCCCGTCGACCACCCCTTCTGCCCCCTCAGGCACCACCCCTACGGCGCCTCCCATCGGAGTAGAGGGTGATCAGGCCTACTACACCGCCTATGAGAAATACCAGGACAGGGACTACACCGGCGCCATTGCCGATTTTTCCACCTTCGTCGCCACCTATCCCGAATCCTCCCTGGCCGATAACGCCCAGTTCTGGATCGGCGAATGCTACTACTCCCAGGGAGAATACGAGATGGCCATCCTGGAATACGACAAGGTCATCAACACCTACGCCGATGCGGACAAGGTGCCCAGCGCTTACCTGAAAATCGGATACGCGTTCGCCGAGTTGGGAGACGAGGGGAGCGCCCGGGCCTTCCTGATGGAGCTCATCGAAAAGTATCCCCACGAGCCCCAAGCGGACTTGGCGAAGAAAAAGCTGGAAAACCTATGAGAGAGAAACGCCGCCCTCCCCTCCACAGGCGGGCGGTGGATATTTCGCCGGGATACCGAATAGTAACACATTTAATACATTTAATGTATATCGGGTCGCCTGTCTTGTTACGACAGGCGACCCGCTGTCTATTGTATCTTCGATGTCCCCGAAACCGGGATCGGTGCCGCCCATATATGCTCTTTAAGATTTTATGGAAAATCCTTCTCAATATAAGAAATTATTTGTTCAATCCTGACTCTTTTTATATCAAGGGCGTGTATAGAGGTATTATAGCGGCGTCGTGAGTGATTGAATCGTCATTCATATTTTCCTTGACATTTCTCCTCTTTTTTTTTATAGTTCGTTGAATATGCTCGGTTGAATTTGCATTTTTCTCAGTATTTTCATCGATTCCGGGCAGATTGAGGAAATTATGTTTCCGTTTTCTGTTTAATATCAATCAACTGTTTATGAACAAGGGGGTAACTTTCATGTCTGAAGGAAAAACCATGAATCGATGGTGGGTGGTTTTCGGCGCCATCCTCATCCAGCTCGTACTGGGCGCAATCTATGCCTGGTCCGTGTTTACACCGTATCTGACCGGTAAGGAATCCGACGGTATCACCGAATTCGGTTTCACCGCAACGCAAACACAGCTCATATTCGCCATTGGGCTGTTATCGTTCGCCATCGTGATGATCCTGGCGGGACGCTGGCAGGATAAAGCGGGTCCCCAAAAGGTCGCCATCACCGGCGGTATCATCCTGGGCCTGGGTTACGTGCTGGCAAGCTTCTTCGGCGAGACCTTTCTCGGACAACTCATCTGCATCGGCATCATCGGCGGCGCCGGTATCGGCTTTGCCTATGTTTGCCCTATCGCCGCGGGGGTCAAATGGTTCCCGGATAAAAAAGGAATGATTACGGGACTGGCCGTGGCCGGCTTCGGTTTCGGTGCCCTGATCTGGATCAAACTGGCCGGAAGCTGGTTTCACCTGATCGCCAACATGGGAGTCCTCAAGGTCTTCCTGCTCTACGGAATCATCTTCGCGGCGGCCGTGCTCATCGGCGCCATCTTCGTCAAGAATCCCCCTGAGGGTTATAAACCCGCCGGATGGGAGCCCCCGGCTCCGGCCTCTGCGGGAGGTGCAGGCTCCGATGATTATCTCCCCGGTGAGATGATGAAGACCTACCAGTTCTACTTCCTGTGGATCATGTTCGTCTTCTCCGCCCTGGCCGGACTGATGGTAATCGGAAACATCAAGCTCTTCGGCATCAACGCCCTGGAAACTCACGCGCCCGCCGGGGTGGCCGCCAAGGCCTCGGCTATCGCGGGAACCGCCATGGCGGTCTTCTACTCCCTGCTCAACGGCATCGGCCGCATCACCTGGGGTTCGCTGTCCGATAAGCTGACCCGACCCAAGTCCATTTTCGCCATGACCCTGTTCCAGGCGATCATGATGGCGGTCCTGTTCTGGCTTGGCCGCAGCGAATGGGGCCTCTATATCGCCGCCGCCCTGATCGGATTCAACTTCGGCGGTAACTTCGCCCTGTTCCCCACCGCCACCGCGGACTTCTTCGGCTCCAAGAATTTGGGCGCAAACTACGGCCTGGTCTTCACTGCCTACGGCATCGCCGGCATTATCGGACCGACGCTGGGCGGCAAGGTTTTCGACGCCACCGGCTCCTACCTGGGCGCGTTCATCCCGGCCGCTGTGTTGTGCGTAATCGCATCCATCCTGGCGCTGATCATTAAAAAGCCCGTAAAGGCGTAACGGAATCAATAACCCGGGGAGAAAGGGAACAAACCCTTTCTCCCCAATTTCTTCTAAAAACCTGTTTCTGTAAATTGCGTTCAACACGAAACGCACCAACGCTGTAAGGAGGTTATCAACATGGCTGATGAAAAAGCGAGTGCATTTGAAGGCAAAAGCTTTGCACCGCCGAAAAGCTTCACCGAGAAGGCATACATAAAGAGCCGCGAGGAATACGAAAAGCTCTATGCCGAATCAGTGAAGGACCCCGAAGGCTTCTGGGCCAAGATTGGTGATGAGTACATCACCTGGTTCAAGAAGTGGGACAAGGTCAACGAGGAAAACTACAAGGAAGGCGACATCAAGTGGTATCTTGGCGGCAAGCTGAACGCCTGTTACAACTGTCTTGATCGGCACCTTGGAACCGATCTGGAAAACAAGACCGCCCTCATTTCCGAAGGCAACGATCCTTCCGAAGACATTAAGTACACCTACAAAGAGCTTCATAGCGAGGTTTCCAAGTTCGCCAACGTCCTGAAGGACCAGGGAGTCAAAAAGGGCGATCGGGTTACCCTGTATCTCCCGATGATTGCGCAACTGGCCATCGCAGTTCTCGCGTGCGCCCGTATCGGCGCCATCCACAGCGTGGTTTTCGGCGGCTTCTCCGCCGACGCCCTCAAGGATCGCATTATCGACTGTGATTCCAAGCTGCTGGTCACCTGTGACGGTACTTTCCGCGGCGCCAAGGCCGTCCCCCAGAAGGACAACGCCGACAAGGCCGTGGAAGGCACCCCGGTTACAAAGGTTATCGTCGTCAACCGCGTTGGCGACAAGATCAAGTGTGACTGGAAGGAAGGCCGGGACCTGTGGTGGGAAGACCTGATGGCCAAGGCCAGCGACGACTGCCCCTGTGAGGAGATGGATGCGGAAGATCCGCTGTTCATCCTTTACACCTCCGGTTCCACCGGCAAGCCCAAGGGCGTTATGCACACCACCGGCGGCTATATGGTCTACGTGGCCTTCACTCACAAGATGATCTTCGATTATCATCCAGGTGACATATACTGGTGTACCGCCGACATCGGCTGGGTGACCGGACATTCCTACATCGTCTACGGTCCCCTGGCCAACGGTGCCACCTCCATCATGTTCGAGGGCGTTCCCGCCTATCCGGACTGGGGCCGTTTCTGGGACGTCGTGGACAAGTACAAAGTCAATATCATCTACACCGCCCCCACGGCCATTCGCGCCATCGCCAAGGAAGGCCTGGAACACGTCAAGAAGCGTGACCTCTCAAGCCTCCAGCTCCTGGGCACCGTGGGCGAGCCGATCAATCCGGAAGCCTGGGGTTGGTACCATGACAACATCGGCAAGGGAAAATGCCCCATCGTCGATACCTGGTGGCAGACCGAGACCGGCGGTATCCTAATTACCCCGCTCCCGGGCGCCTGGCCCACCAAGCCCGGCAGCGCCACCCTGCCCTACTTCGGCGTGCAGCCCTGCCTGCTCGACGCCGATGCGAAGGAGATCGAGGGTCCCGGCGAAGGAGCCCTGTGCATCAAGCGCTCCTGGCCCGGCCAGATGCGCGGCGTTTACGGCGACCCGAAACGCTTCAAGGACACCTACTTCATCCAGTACCCCGGCTACTACTTCAGCGGCGACGGCGCCAGAAGGGATGAGGACGGATACTACTGGATCATCGGCCGTATCGACGACGTTATCAACGTCTCCGGTCACCGCATGGGTACCGCCGAGGTCGAGAGCGCCCTGGTCGCCCATCCCAAGGTAGCTGAGGCCGCCGTTGTCGGATTCCCGCATGACATCAAGGGCCAGGGCATCTACGCCTACGTGACCCTGAACAGCGGCGAGACCAAATCCGACGAGCTGAAGAAGGAACTGGTACAGCATGTCCGTAAGGAGATCGGCCCCATAGCCACTCCGGACAAGATCCAGTTCGCGGACGGCCTGCCCAAGACCCGCTCCGGCAAGATCATGCGCCGCATCCTGAGGAAGATCGCCGAGAATCAGCCTGAAGCTGTCGGTGATACCTCCACGTTGGCCGATCCCGCCGTTGTGGACGACCTGGTGAAAAACCGCGAAGTTTCCTAAAGTTTCGATAATCACCGAACAAAAAAGGGAGGGCTACAAAGCCCTCCCCTTTTTGTTCGAAGCCGGATGCTCATCCATTACAGGATTGCGAGCAATCCGCTCTTTTTCATCGTTCTATTATTTTGCCGCTACATCTCCTCGAAGGTGATCACAAACCGACACTCATGGCTCCCCAGGACGCGACAGGCCTCCTCTGTGCTGGCGACCTTCACATCCCCCAGTATCTCCAAGACACGGTGCACCAGCCCCCGAACATAGGCGCAGGCCGGTTTGGTATATCCTGACACCCTTTCTTTATCCTTAATCATCTCCTCACATTCGTTGCAGTGGGGAAAGTGCATCATCACCGTGTTTTCATCCAGATGAAATTCAATTGTTTCATCAACATCATCCCCCGTACTGTCGACGTACCCGAAATAGGCCAGCCGTACTTTTTCACGTATTTCTATTTCCATGGCCATCAGCTGCTGAAACGGCTCATTATGTTCAACGGCGGTATCGATGGTTGCCTTACCCGCCCGAAACATGAGCAGATTATACCCCCTGTCTCCCATAATCTCCCGTACCGCATCCATGAATTTCGTCACTTTCTCATTCGGCTGTACATGAACTTCCATATTGTACGGCGGCGGCGATTCAATGAGGTCGGCTAATCCCGCATACTTAAGTACCGAATTTTTTCCGTTTGTTCCCATGAGGTCCTCGATGGAATCGATCAAGGATCGAAATGCTAACTCAGTGATGCCCTTAATCTGTTCAGGCATATCTTACTCCGTGTGTTTTTGAATCTCCGAATGAAGCATATCCAAAAGGACCACTGATTGACTGACGGTCAATGCGTTGCTTTAATATACAAAATTTCAGCATTTCCCGGCAACCTTTTTTTTCTCTTCTCTATTTATTTACAGTTCACCCGCGTGCTCGCTTCGAGTCCGAACAGACGTCCCAACATGTCGGCTCCAAGGGAAAGAGCCCCGATACGGACTCCATCTCCGTATCGGGGCTCTCTGGTCCGTCAGATGTTCGTCGGGTTCACATGAGAAAGCGCCGTTTATGCCTTCATCTTTTCGATCTCCATGTCCCTCAGCTTCCTTCTGAGTATCTTGCCCACCGCCGACTTTGGGAGGTCATCGACAAATTCATACAATTTCGGCACCTTGTAGGCCGCAAGCTTCTCCCGGCAGTAGGTGTTCATCTCTTCGGTGGTCAGGGTTTCTCCCGGCTTTACCACGATAAACGCCTTGACCGTTTCGCCCCGGTATTGATCCGGCACCCCCACCGTACACGCCTCTACCACCTTCGGATGCTCGAAGAGGATCTCATCGATGTCCCGGGGATAGATGTTGTATCCGCCGGCGATGATCATGTCCTTCTTCCTGTCGACAATATAGAGATACCCGTCCTCGTCGAATTTCCCGATATCCCCGGTGTAAAACCACCCGTCACGAATGGAGTTCGCCGTCTCTTCGGGCATATTGTAGTACCCCTGGAGCATCTGGGGACCCTTGAAGATCACCTCCCCCTCCTCACCCTGGGGCATATCCTTCGTCCCGGTTTCCAGGTCTACGATCCTTAAATCGGTGTTGCATATCGGTGTTCCCACGCTCCCGGCTTTGAGCGTTCCCCTCCAGGGTGTCATGGTAATGATGGTGGTCGACTCGGTCATGCCGTAGGCCTCCACGATACCCGCCCCGGTGGCTTCCTTGAGTGCGGTAATTGTCTCCAGCGCCAGGGGGGCGGCACCGGAGAAGAATCCCAAGACGTAGGGATACGAATGCTTTTTGAATTCCTCCAGCTCCAGGAGTCCCACGTATATGGTCGGAACGGCCGGAATGATCGTCGGTTTGTATTTTAAAATCATATCCATCACCGCCTGGGGCTCCGGGCGCGGGATGAGTATGTCCGTCCAGCCGTTGAGAACGCAGAGATTCATGACGGCGGTGAAGCCCGCCATGTGGAAAAACGGGAATATCGCCAGCTCCTTTTCCGGCGTGTCCTGCACGTCGAAATACCACGCCCTGGTGATCTGGGTGACGGCCGTGACGCTTCTATGGGTGATGACCACCCCCTTCGATCGTCCGGTGGTACCCCCGGTGTAGGGGATGATGGCGAGATCATCCAGCCCCGGCCCGGTTCCCGAATACTCCGGTGAGGCCTTTTTCAATAAGTCCGTGAATTGCACATAATCGGGGGCCGGCTCGTAGGGGAAATACATCCCCTTCTTCAATCTCGGAAAGAGCTGCTTTTTCGGAAACGGAAGGTAATCGTTGATGTGCGCAGTGATGATGGTCTTGAGTTTCGTCTTCGGTTTGAGGGCCAGCATCCGGGGCGCCAGAAGATCCAGGGTGATGAGCACCGTCGAGCCTGAGTCGTTGAGCTGATGCTCCAGCTCCCGGTCGGTATAGAGCGGATTGTTCGGCACCGGCACCGCCCCCATCCGCCACGCACCGTAATAGGCGATGACGATCTGGGGGATATTCGGCATCAATAATGCAACCCGGTCTCCCGGCTTTACCCCGAGATCCACCAATGCATTGGCACAGCGGTTGACGAGCTGATCCAACTCGGAATAGGAAATCTTCTTTCCCATAAAGAGCAGGGCGGTTCGTTTCGGGTATTTTTCTGCGGTACGGGTGAGGATATCGTTGATGGTAATCTCTTCGATGTCGATTTCCCGTGGTACCTGGGGCACATAGGATTTGTGCCAGATGCGTTCCTGCATACGTCATCCCTCCTTGAATAATATGACGCCGCCGATTGCCGAATCGGTGCGGCATCGGATAGCTCCCCCGTACTTCCGTCCGGGTAGGTTCAGTTTTGGGATGAGTCGGCCGGAACCGGCTGATGAAGCGGATAAATTCTTTGTGGATAATCAGGCCGAATAGGTATCAAACACTCGCTCGTAATATATACGCCCGGCTATCACCCCCCAATCGGCGTCATTATATGGGCGGCGGATGGATAAATCAAGAAGATTTTATACCAGCGGTCAGTTTATGTTTTTTACGTATATTCCCCCGAATGCCCCGTATGCTCAATCCGACCGGGGTCATAGGCGGAGATAACGCGATGAATCATCAATATGGCACGAATGTTTTCTATATACCTCCCAGGTCAACCATGTAGCCTTCGTAGAACGCCGGGGCCTTGTCCTTCGCCTTATCCACCAGCTTCAGCACCTCACCCTGGGACTTGAGAATCAACAGAGTGAATGTATCCTGGTTGTCTCCACCCCTGCCGCCGTCTTCGGTGAGCTTCTTCTCGAAATACCGCACACGACCCACGGCATCGACATAGTTCTCGGCATATGTCATATCGGCGCCGGTGATCCCGGTAAAAAGGGAAAGACGCGTCTGCATATCCTGTCCGATCTTCCTGACCGTACCGGCCTTATCGAACAGCCCATTCGCCTCGTAGGCCGCCGCCAGGGTTTCAATCAGGTCATCGGCATCGATAATCCGGGCTCCCAGGAGATCCGCCCCGATTTCCGGGAGTCCCGAAAGCCGAAACAGGGCGTCCTCATACCGGGACAGGGCGATGTCGCCGTCTCCCTCGGCGTCGGCGAGCAGCCCCTGGGCATAGACCGCACGCCACCCCAGTGACGTGAGGGAGAGCTCATCGGCGATGCGCTGGGCTTCCTCGAAATATCCGGCGGCCAGGTCCGTACGGTCCTGGGCCAGGAGAGACATCCCCATACCGATGAGCGCATCGATCTCATATACCCGGTTCCCCTCATCACGAAAGAGGGTCAAAGATTCGTTGAAATCGCCGACCGCATCGGCGTATTCGCCGTCCACATATTTAAGATAACCGAGGTACGAGAGAGATCTGGCCACGTATCGCTCGGTGCCTGTGGGCATGTCCAGAAACAACGTCAGCGCATCGTCCACGACGTCTGCGGCATCTTTCAAATTTCCGTCGGTTATCATCGCCTCACCCATGCTCAACAGGTTCACCGCCACAAG
>Ga0180432_10006100_pt1 | contig 15786 bp, 19 predicted proteins | sample SS_ome_10_FD_132414 | JGI IMG/M metagenome (GOLD analysis project Ga0180432, IMG submission 132414) | Hypersaline lake sediment archaeal communities from the Salton Sea, California, USA - SS_1_MS_2 metaG | ecosystem: Environmental > Aquatic > Non-marine Saline and Alkaline > Hypersaline >... | reverse complement strand
TATACCATCTATGAATGTAACCCAATCCCAATCCTTTTTTATTATCTGGTCTCTTATTAAACTAAATTCATTATGTAACCAACCATCGTAATAAATTTCTTTGTCATTAATTTTAACTTTCATTCTGTATCTAGCATGGACTCTCTTATTTTATCTGGTAATGATAACCCGTACTTTTGCTCAATGTCAAATAACCATCTTTCAAGTGAATCTAATAATGTATAGAAATCACTACTAATAGATCCGCCTTCATTATTTGCTACATCAACTTGGCTAATATAATCATTACAAACATTAGATAAATTAATACATAATGCCTCAGACTTATCACGTTCTTTGTCATTCATCTTTTGCCAGAGTTCACTTCTAACAGCAAGTAAACATTCAAACCAACCTACTAAATTATGTTCTAATCTATATATTTGGCTTTGGTGTCTTAACATATGTATTCTTTGAAGCTTAGAAATAGCTGCATTAAATTTACTTTCTGGTGGAGAATCTTCACTCATCTTCTAGCTCTTCATCATCAACTGCTTTGCTTTCTTTCTTTTTCTTTTCTTCTTTTACTGGGAAAGCTTTCTCCCATAACTTTTCAACTACTGCCTCTAATTGTTTAACTCTTTCATGTAATTCTATAATGTCTCCCATTGTTATCCCCTCTCAATAATTTATATAAAAATTATAAGAGCATACTTATTTATATATTTTTTGGTTTTCGTTTCGTTTAGAAAAATTTAAATATTATATATGTTATAAAAAATAGTATGGGGTTTAAGAAAGTTCAAACTGGCACAGTAATAAAATCTTATACGGGTTTAACTAAAGCATTAAAGGGAGAGGGGTTACGTTCTGACCAGATAAGGTTTATGAGTAAAAGACAACGGTTAGATTATGCAAAAAGTAAAGGTTGGATATATGATCCCCAACATAATTTTGGAGCTTCTTCTTCTTCTGAGTTAAAGGATATAGATGTTAAAGTACAAAGAGAACTTGAAGAAGAAAGACAACAACCACAAAAACAAGAGCCAGTATTTACAGGGTTACCTGTTTCTGAATCTGCGGTAACTAATTTAAAAGGTGGTTATGAGGATGCAAGGATCCAGCAAAGTTACGAGGCAAGGTTTAAACCTTCTGCGGATATTACATATAGTAGACAAGAATATATAAAAGCACAACAACAAAAAAACCAATTAAGAGAAGGGGAGTTTTTTACAGGACAAGGACAAAGTAATATATTAGTAACTCCCACAGGATATAAAGGTTATCAGGATGCTAGGCTACAACAGAGTTATACAGAACAGTATAAAAGTTCTAAAGAAATTGAGTTTAGGCAAAGACAAGCAACACCAGAAAGAGTAACACTTAAAAGTAATTACCAGAAATTTACAGAGAAAGTAGCCAAAACAAATTATTGGACAGCAGAAAGAACAACAAAAAGAATAATGCCTTCTGAAAAATATTCTTTAGGAATGTTAAAATATGGAGAACAAGAATTAAAAAGAATACCTCAAATATGGAATGAAAATAAAACAATAACAAATAATAAAAGTATATATGATGGTCAATTAACTGGTTATTCTATGGGTGTTTATAAAACAATAAGAAATAAACCATTAACAACAATGAGTTATGTTGGGTTAGGTTATGTAGCTTCTGGAGTATCAGCAGGAATAGCAGCAACAGGAAAAGCAGCCACTTCTATGGGATATGGTTTAACAGGGATTACTTTTACTGCTGCACCTAAAGTATTAGGTATTGGTGCAGGAGCTCTATATACTGGTGCTAAAGGTTATGAATATTATAAAGCACCAACACCATATAAGAAAGGGGGAGTACTTGGAAAAGCAGCAACAGAATTAATTGCTTTAGGTGTAGGAAGTAAACTTTATGGAAAGACAGCTAAAGCATTTACAAAGACAGATGTAATTGTCCCAGTTAAACAAACAAGTACTTATAAAATGACTGTTGGAAAAAAAAACACAAAAATATTAAAAATTACAAAACAATTAAGTACACCAGTTCAAGTTTATAGAGGAGTAAAGATTCAACAAAGAGGATGGTTTGGTTATGGTAAAGCAAAAACAATTAATACAAAAGCGGGTTTTGTTGTAACTCCTAAAAAAACTACTTTCGTAATTCCACGAGCAAACCAAAATCCAGTTTATTCTCAATTTTCAACTAAAACACTTCCATTAAATATTAAACCAGAACCAACAGCCACAAAAACATTATTAGATATTAAAAGAGATATTGGTAAACCTAAAATATATTTAACAGATAACAAAGGGAAATTAATATTACAAGGGGATAAAGCAGCAAGTAAACTTGCATTTACACAAAAGTTTCAAGGAAAAAAAACAATTAAAGAAATAACAAAACAATTAATAATATCTGGAAATCTTAAAACAACACAACAAACATTAACCGTTGCAAAGTCTCCACCACAAAAAACAATATATAAAATTACTAAATATACTTCTTCTGGATTAGGAAAGTTTAATATAGACACAGTAAGAGGAAAAATTTTAAACCCAGTAAAAATACAAATAGGTGGAAAAGTTCCAGACCAACCATTAAAAATAACTAAAATTAATAAAGGTAATATTGTTGGAATGGTTAAAAGTAGACCACCAACAATACAACAAATTACAACATTTAAAACTATAACAACAGGACAAATAAAAATAAGTGAACAACCTTTAAAATTATATCCAAATGTAGATTTAAATAATATTAATTTAAATTTATTTCCACAAGGTAAGAAAGCACAAATATTATTTACAAAACAAAAACAAATACAAAAACCTAAAATTTCTACTTTTTCAATTAAACCAATTAATAAAGGATTACAATTTCCATTTAACACCATACCCTCTAAAGTAACACCCAACCCAAGCAGAGCCTTATCCTCTGCTTTGGGTTTGGGAATTATTACTTTATCTAATACTAAAACATTAACTAATATTAAAACTACTCCAAGTATTATGCAAGCTACAACCCCAACCATTAAAACAACACCAAGTATTATACAAGCTACAACCCCAACCATTAAAACAACTCCAAGTATTAAAACTACTCCAAGCATTATGCAAATTACAACCCCAATTATTAAAACAACTCCAAGCACTAAACAAGCTACAACATCAGTTGTTAGAACAAGTCCAAGTATTATGCAAACAACAACATCTGTTATTAATACAAGTCCTAGTCCAATTAATTCAACATTTACAATATTTAAACCAACACCACCATCACCATCAAAACCAATACCTTTTTTATTACCAAAATCAATGAAAAGTTTTACAATGCCAAAACCTAAAAAAGGAAAAAGAAAAGGTATATTTAGTTACACTCCATCTTTTAAAGCAGTAGATTTAGGAATAACTGCATCAAAAGGATTTAATCCAAAACAATTTATAGGAAGTGGTTTAGGTATTAGACCATTATTAAGGGGGATATAAAAATGATTACAGAGGGAAATATAGGAATGAAGTTTGATAAGGTTAGACCTGCTATGCCAGAATCTGTTATAAAATGGAGAATGGATACGTCTGACGTATTAAAAGAAACTATGGCACAGTTTGAAGGTTTAGGCAATGAAGATTTTATAAGACATATGATGAGAACATTTAGTGTAGTTATAAATAAAGTTTCTATTCAAGGGAACATGGGAGAAGAATCAGTAAGAGAATTAGTTTATATGTTTGCTGATACAGAAACTGAACATATTGGACAACATTATGAAAAATATGAATTGAAACCAGAGGATAGAGACAGTTACATTGATTGTTTAGCATCTGCTTTATGGACAGCTTTGTCAAGAACTCAAGGGGATTGGGAAAGAAAACACACAGTTGATCAAGGAAAAGAAACAGTAACAACAACACAAGGTATACAAAATTATATGCCTAGTAGTGTTCAACCGTTACAACAACAACAAAGGAAAAGTTTTAGTTTATAACTAGGGGGTATAGAATGATAAGTATTTATTTAATAGCTGCAATAGTAGGAGTAATATTAATGTTTTTATTTTTCTTTGGATTAATAATACTTGAAAGAAAAAAAGGAAACATTGATTATATAATTTGCCAAACATATTTAGGCGGACAACGGTGGTATATGTTAAAAGGAATGGTTGATAAAAAGAACGATGGTTCTTTTTTAGCAGAGCACGTTATATTTAAAGGGGGTAAACACCCAATAGGTTTATTTCATCAAAAGCACCTTAAACATCATTTAGGTAAAAGATATATGATGATTTTAGAGGAGTGGGATGTAGGAAGATATAGACCACTTGAATATAGAGGACACTTGAAAGGTAAAACTAAAATGATTCGTCGAATAACAAATTTTGACGACAAAGGAGACATAATAAGAGATAAAAAAGGAAACATTGATTTTACTGACAAAGAAGAAATAATAGACAATGGTAGACTTAAAGCAACACCTAACCATGACATTGATTGGATAATAAGAAGAAAAGAAAAAAACAGAGAATTATTATTAAAGAAAGAAGAAAAATGGAAATGGTTACCTGCTTTAGCTGCTGGAGGTTTATTAATTATTTCGGGTTTAATGATGGTTGCTGCATGGATGTACTTAGCTGATTATTCAGAGAATTTAGAAAGTGCATCTAAAAACTTTGGAAACCACCAAGACCCAAAAGTAACAACAGACATTGTATTAAGAGTATTATACAACCAGTCGCAAACAAGTATAAAGGATGTGGATAAACCGCCAACATTAACCGAAAGAATAACAGGGGGATAAAAAAAATAATGGCATCGTTTAAAGTTGAAATACATGAGCCACGTTTAAATAAATGGCTTACACCCACAAGTAAATACTTTAAACAATTGACAAAGGCAGAGGAATACGAAAAAAGATTATTAAGACAAGCAAATGCAAAACTTAAATCCAGAATTAGAAAAGTTGGTAAAAAGAAAAAATGTAATTCAGATATGTTTTTAACTGGGTTTAATATGGTTTTGTTTATTGTTGGTTTTATTAATACTTTTGCAATGTTATTATAAAATGAATAAAAAATTAATATTATTTTTTATATTTATTCTTTTAACTAATTTTAGTTATGCTATTCTTTCTGACGGTACTGTATATTATACATTTGATAATACTCTTAATGATGAAATAGGTACTAATCATTTAACTAATAATGGAGCAACATATACTGCAAGTGGGCATATTAATGGAGCATATACTTATGACGGTTCTAATGATTATATGAGACCAACAACAGATACTGTTTTTGAAGATACAGCTTTTACAATTAATTTATGGGGTGCGTATGATCAACCAGATAATTTTTTTATGGACAATTCATATTATGACGGTAGTACAAATTATTATGGGTATTATTTACAGTTAAGGTCTACTAATACCCTAGAATTTTTATTATATACTGGTTCTACTACAACAAATTTTAGAGCTAGAACAAGTACAACAGTTAGTGCAGGGAGTAGTTATAGAATGTATACTTTTGTATATGACGGTACAACACCTAAGGTTTATATTAATGCTGTTGAAGCTAGTTATGATATACAAACAACAGGAACAATGGGATATAGTACTGGGAATCATCCGTATTCTATTGGTGAGTTTACACGGTCTGCTACTAGGTTTTGGGATGGTGAAATAGATGAATATGGACACTGGGATAGAGCATTAAGTCAAAGTGAAATAACAAGCTTATATAATTCTGGAACTGGGTTGCAATATCCATTTGGAGAAAGTGGTGGGGCCGAAATTGAAATGAATTTAAGTTATCCAGAAAACGGAACACATTATAATGTGTTTACTGGGGTATTAAATTTATCTATTAGTAATGCAAATACGTGTCAAGTTAACCATGAGAATTTTACTTATACTTCTAATACTAGTACAGATTGGTTATTTTCTAATACAACTGCTCTTACAGATGGAAATTATTCTATAAATATTAATTGTTCAAATGAAGATGAAAATTTTAATAACATAACTTTTAATTTTTATATTGATACAGTAAACCCAATAATAACAGTTAATACACCAAGTAATAACTCTGTGTTTGATTATCAAGTTACAGTAGATGTGGATTTTGAAGATACAAATTTATATAGAGCAAATTTAACAATATATAACAGTTCAGATGATATAATAGAAAATAAGTATTTTGGGGATTTAAATATAGATACATATAATATAAGTTTTACTAAAAGTTTAGATCCAGATACATATAGAATGGAAATGTGGGCAACGGATGATCATACAGTTAATTTTTTTAATGAAGAATTAGATTATGTTATTTCAGAAAATGATAAAAATACTATGCTTAATGATAAAAATACTATGCTTAAATATAAAATGAAACACGGAGAAATTGAATTTAAATATCCAAATGATGTTAACATTAATACTATAGTTTCAGAAGATAGATGGAGACAAAAGTTTACATATGACAATTTAAATATTGAAGAGATTGAGATTGAGATTGAAGCAGATAATATAGTTTATAGAGATATGTCTGAATATAATTGTCATTTAATACTTAATAATTACTATTGGTATGATTGTGAAGGATTAAATAATGCTGAGATTATAGAAGTTAATAATAATAAAGTTAAGTTTAAATTTTTAAGAAGTGAGGTTATAGATTTGTCTGAGTCTATTGGGGGATTAAATATAGTTGGACTTAACTCAACATTTACAATGGTTGGAAATGTGAAACCAAATGTAACTATAAATTTTCCAATAAACCAAACAACAGTAAACGGAATAATTAATATTAATTGGTTAATTGAAGATTTTAATAATGATAATACATTAACTAATGTTACACTTAATAATTCAATTATTGAGTCTAATTTACCAAGTACTAATACTTCAATATTATTTAATACAAATAATTTTACAGATGGAACATATTATTTAAACATTACAACCCAAGAAAATGAAACAATAGAAAAATTTAAAAGTTCAAGTGTCATAACTATTATTATAAATAATAATATAACTACGGTTTCCTTAAACTGTATTGATTGTTTAAACACTACAATAAATTGTAGTTGGGGTTGGAATGAAAACAGTACTGCTTATAAAATATGTCAAGATGAGGTGGATGAAATGTATATAGCGTTTGCATTATTTATAATGATGACGTTTGGGGGTTTTATTGCTCTTGGTTATTATATTAATAATATAAAAATAAATTTAGAAAACCTTAGTGCGGAAGAACAAGCACAAGGATTATGGAAAATAAAAAGCGATATGATTGTAAAAGCAATAGGTATTTTTTCTGCGTTAATTATGTTATTAATAATGGTTGGGTTTACTTATGTAATAGGTAATAGTTTAAATGTATTATTTGGTAAATTCTTAATGATATACTGGGTAATGTGTGTTGCAGGGATATTTTTAATATTTATATTAATGGTTTACAAAATGTTTACATTTCCGTTTAAAGTTGTGGGGGAGTTTTTTAATGAACAAGAAAGGCACCATAGAAGATAAACTTTATTTATTATTTGTTGTAGCATTTATAGTAATTGTAGTTGGTGCAATATCATTATTATATACGCCAATTTATGATGTATTATACGGTTTAAACCCCTCAACACAAGATGCATTAGATAACATTGACCCAACTTCTGTTTATAATTGGATAGATGGTTTATGTGTAATTGCATATTTTGCATTTAATATTTTAATTTGTATAATACTTCCATTGTATGTTAGACATAATCCTATGTATATTGGTGCTATTTTCTTGTTTTCTTTTATCTATACATTTGCTTCGGCTATAATAATTAATGCTATATCGGAGTTTTTGGCGGGTTTAAGCGTTTCATATACAGGGGTTAATTTTGTATTAGATAATTTCTTATTATTAGAAGTAGTTTTTATATTATTAATGGTTATAATTATGTTTTTTAAATATAAAAGTGCGGGGGGTGGTGACATATATGTTGGGGAATAAATATTTAATATATATTTTAACTGCTTTTTTGCTTCTTTCTAGTAGTTTTGCTTATACTATTAATGGAAATACTGTTTATTATGATTCTATTTATGCTAATATGAGTGTAACCCCGCATACGGTTTATAATCCTTCTGAACAATGGCAATATTTTACAGTACATTCTAAAGCTAGTGCAGGGGAGTTATGTGTTGCATATGTGTTTAATGAATCACTTAATTCTGGATCTATCGAATTATGGAGTTTGTCTAATCATCCGTATAAATATTGTTTAGATGAAGAATGTTTAACGTATGAAATAAGAGATAATTATTATGAAGATTGGCAAGATGTAAGTTTATTATTTGAAAATGTAAATTACCTTGGAAAGCGTGTGTATTACCATAATATACCATTATCTTTTAATGCATGGGACAATCATACATGGAGAATACAGTATAATCCGAAAGCTAACGAAGGTAAATGGGATTTGTGGACATGGAATAGTAAATCTGGTTCATGTTATAATGATTTTATAACTAATAATTATGATTTTTATTATGAACTTGATCCGTGGTGGAATGGAGATGTAAACCAAACAACAGGGTTTGTTTATTTAACAATTCCTTACCCATATCCTTACCACGATACTGCGAGGGATTATACATATAATACTAGTTATAGTTTAGATTCTGATCCTGGTTTTGTTTTAAGTAGAGATGCACAAAATTTAGTAGTTGATTCTAGTAATTTTGTTGAAGGTACTGCTTCTATTTCATGGGAAAATAATCCTGCATTAAATATAAATAATTATGCAAGAATTTATCGTAGTGTTCTTAGTAATGTTTCAATAGAAAAATATGATACGTTAGGATTTTGGTTTTATATAAATGATTCAAGATATATTGGTACTAGTCCGACAGGCAGAACATTCTTTGTAGCGTTTTATGATAATGTTGGATATAATAATTATTTTGATATTTATAATAGTAGTACTACATATATAGATTCGAATAAATTATATATGCCAATTGTTGATGGATGGAATAAAATAGAAATACCAATTAGTTCTATAACTAAATCTGCATTTTATGATGGTTGGATACAAGGTATAAGGATACAAGTATACACAGATATGGCTACTAATAATGAAACTACAATTAGTGCATTAGATAATTTTTATGTATATAATTCTAGTAATTATTTAGATAAATATTGGGATATGGATGAAACTGGTGCTAATATTAATGAAGCTAATATACAATTATCAGATAATGGGTTTGGTAGTGATACGCCAGTTATTGCTGTTTCACAACATGAAGATATATATGATGATATAAGTTTTGATATGAGTAATTTTACAGATGATTTTGAAGTTATTGTAAAAGTTAAAATGTTATCTCAAACAAGTAGTAGCACTGTGTGTGACGTTTCGTTATATGATGGAAGTTATGGATATATAAGACAGTATTTATATTCAAATAACGCAAGATTATATTCAAGAGATGATGATAGTAATACAATTGATTCTAGTTTTGATGTTGGAGTAGGGAATTGGGTTTATTTTAGGTTTTTAAAAAATGGTACAACTATGTATCATTATTATACAGATAATTTAGAAAGTCCAGAAAACAGTTGGGTATCAATACAAAATTATACTTTAGATACAAGAGATGTTGGGAGATTATGGTTAACAAGTAGACTTGGAACGTGTGAGTTTGATAATATAGTTATTAGAAGGGTTATTCCTGATTGTGTTTGTACAGGGAACACTTTTGTACCTTCATTTATTTATGATTCTGCAGATGAGGATGAGTGGGATTATACTAGAATAAGAACATATAAGGATGATGTTTCTTATAATACTGTATATAATTATAATCCGACTGATCATGATGTTTATAATATTACATTTAGCGGTTATGGGGATTTTTACCAACAAGTGCGGGTATATGATATACACGGAGTAACGGCATATAATTATACACAAACTTTAGAAGTCGGTTTAGCTAATATTAATATTAATATTTATAATGAAACAGATAAAACACAACATATAAATGATACTTTATATGTAGAGTTAATTAATGAAGGGTACGATTATTATAACCAATCTATTGTTACAAATGGACAAATTAATTTTACACGGGTACCTTATGAAGATTTTGAAATAAGGTATTATGGAACAAATTATAATCTTAGAAATTACTTTGGTACTTTAGCTTATGGAGAAACTTTACAATTAGATTTATATGCTTCAAAAACCAGTAATTATTTAGATGTTTATGTATTAGACTTTGGTTTATCTGGTATAAGAAATGCAACCGTTACTATACAAAAATGGGATGCTACGACTGGAACGGGTTCAACAGTTGCCATGGGTAAAACTAATACTCAAGGTATAAAACGGTTTTATTTAGATATCACAAACAATTATTATAAAATTATTGTATCTTATGAAGGTACAACAATATATTCAACAGATTGGGAAGTAATAACAGGGTTATCATATAGAATTATTACAGATTTAGAAACATTATATTATCAATGGGGTAGTTTAGATGGTATATTAAACTTTGATAATTCAACAAAAATATTTAGTTTAACTTATAATAATAAAGAATCTACAATTAGTAAAGTATGTTTAGAAGTTGAAAAAATAACTGCATATAATAATTATTCAACTATAAACACTACTTGTAGTAATAGTGCTTCAAGTTCAATATATATTGGTATAGATGGTAGTTATACTCATTATGCAAGGGCTTATTATGTCTCTGGTAACGGACAACGAGTGCCAATTGATGATTTACAATATACAGTTTTAACTGCATACCAGAATTATTGGAAAAAGTTAGGTTTATTAATTGGTATTGTAATAAGTTTAGTAATAATATTTGGTATATTATACATTAGCCAAAGTTTAATAGGTGCAATAATTGCAATGGATATTTCTATTATTGCATTATGGATAACTGGTTTATATCCGTTTGACACTTATACACTAGGAATATTAATTCCTGGGTCGTTTGTAATAATGTATTATTTAAACAAGGTTGTATAAAAATGAAAATAGAAACATTTACAAAAGCAAGTTACATTGTAATAGTTGTATTTATATTAGGTTTAACTATACTTGGAAGTACAACTTTACAAAACTCATTTAATTTTGGAAATGTACCAACATTTTCAAATGCTAGTAATATGTATAATAATTTTAGCGGTGCTCAAAGTAATTTAGAAGAAGATTTTTTAACAACAGAAAACCCAGGGCAAACAGATGAGTCTAGTTTTGACGAAAGTAGATTCTGGGTTTACCAAGGTAAAGCATTAAAATCTACTTGGGATGTATTACAACCGCAAGACGATGCAAAAGGAACAATAACAGAAATTGGAAACTATTTAAAAATTAATGGTGCGATACTTGTTGCTATTGTTGGTTTACTTATTTTATCCTTAACTTTTGCAGTTATTGCATTTTGGAGAAATAGGAGATTATAAAAATGACGTATAACTTAACAGCTGTGAACAATGCCGATGGTTTGCTTGAACAAATGCAAGCTATAAACGATTTAACTACTGGTATTTTGGGTAATGGTTGGAGTATTGTTATTTTTATTATTATATTATTACTTGGTTTATATGCAACTAGAGACTTTAGAAAAAGTATTCTTGCTTCTGGTTCTATTAGTTTTGTATTAAGTTTATTATTCTTAGCTGCTCAATTAATAACAATGTGGCTAGCTGTTTTTTATTTAGTAATGATTGTAATAGGAATAATATTATTACAGGATAAAGATTTGAGTTCTTAAACTGTGACAATTATATCAATTTATTTATAAATAAACTAAAACATGAGACATTAATATCATAATTTATATTCTCTATTACAACAATATTTAAATACTAGTAAGTTCTTATAATATTCAACAAGAGATAAGGGAAAATTACGGTTTTAAAAACCTCTTTTTCCGTATGACCCACTCCCCTTATCTCTTAATAATGATTAACGAGGCGATACAAAATGGTAAAAGAAATTAAAAACACAAGTTCACATACACAGGAAGATTATATAGAGATGGAAAAAGCAATATTTGACATAATTAAGAGGCAAAATAAAAATGAATGAAGAAAAAATAACAGTGCAGATATTTAAGGAAGATTGGGAATATATTAATTCCCTTAAAGTACATGAAAGACAAGCAGTTGCAGAAGTAGTAAAAGAAATGTGTAATAGTATTAGAAGGTTAGAAAATGTCTAAAGAACTAGAAAAAATTAACAATACATTAGAAAAAATAGAATTAGACTTGTTTATTATTGGTAGATCATTAAACCAGATAGTTTCAAAGGATGGAATTTATATTCAAGTTAAAAAATAATTTTTTATTTTTTTTTATAATAGAAAAATTTATATATTAGTTATATCTATAAAATAATTATAAAATAATTAGGTGAGAACAATGGGTTATGAATTTGATAAATTTTATGGGAAAATTTGGAAACAGGGTGATAGTTTTATTGTGACTATTCCTTCTAATTTAATTAAATATGGTGGATTTAAAGAAGGTAATAAAGTTGAAATTATGATTAAAAAGAAAAAAGAAGAAGAAAAATTTTATGATTTAGAATAAAACATGATTTATGCAATCGATAAAAAAAACAATAAAATTAAAGCCGATAAAAAAAAAGAAGGTTATTGTCCAATGTGTGATGAAAAATTAATACCTAAATGTGGATTAATAAATATATGGCACTGGTCTCATAAAAATAATACTGATTGTGATACATGGTATAATGGAGAAACTGAATGGCATATAAATTGGAAATTGTTGGTAAATCAAAAATATTGTGAAGTAAGTATTAAAAAAGACAACAAAATACATAGAGCAGATATTTTACACCCTAATTGGGTGATTGAGCTACAAAATTCTTCTATTTCTTCATATGAAATAATACAAAGAGAATTATTTTATAATAATATGATTTGGATAATTAATGGTAAAGAATTTAAAAAAAATTTTAATTTAACTTATGATAGACAACATAAAAATTACTCATTTAAATGGTTATGGGCTAGAAAAACATTTAAAACTTTTAATAAAAAAATTTTTATTGATTTTGGAGATATTTTATTTAGAATTAAACATTTATCTAATAATTGTAAATGGGGTTATGGAGAATTTATAGAATTTGATAATTTTTTAAGATTATATCTAAAACCAATATTAACAAAAGAAACGAGGGAAATTTATGGAATCTAAAAAACAACTTGTTTTTTTAAATAAATTATATGAAACATTTGATTATGATTTTCAAGTTACATTACAAACTAAAAAAATAAAAAGAAAATGGATAAAATATTCTTTAGCTTCTCCAAAAGAAAGAGAAGAAGCTAATATGCGTTCTATATTAGATATAGAAATAATATTAGATATTGAAGAAAGAGAAAAATATGAAGACATAAAAGAATCATTGTTAAAATTAGGATATCAATTTAAAACTTATGACACAGGAAGTCGGGGAGTACATATACATTTAATATTTCCTGAATTAAGAGGTTATTCTAAAGCTAAACGAGAAACATTAAGAGCTTTTTTTATTAATATATATGATGCAGATTTGTCGAAAAAAAGTGAAAATTCTATGATTGCTTTAGAAGACCATATACATTTTAAAAGTGGAATACCAAAAACATTAATAGATTCTGTTGGAGATTGGACACAAAATAAATTAAAAAATATTTTATGGGGATTTGAACAAGAAAGAAAAGAAAAACAAATTGAAAAATATAAAAATAAATCTAAAATTATTGGACAGTTGCAAATAGATAACTACCAGAAAAATGTAGAGGAATACTGGAAAGAACAAGCTTTTTTTTATGATAAAGCTAAAATATTTTGGATGTGGGATAAAGAGAAATTTAAATATGAAATTGTTGATGAAACAGATCTTATGGTAAAAATAGATACTGCTTTGGGTTTTTTAGGGCAGACTGTTTCTAACAAAATTAAACAGAATTATTTAGAAGCATTTAGAAGGGTGGGTAGAATGAAACAACCTAAAAATGCACCTTCCAGATGGATTCAGTTTAAAAATAAAGCGTTTTCTTTAAGAAGTAAAAATATATATGATGTAACTCCAGATTATTTTTTTACTAACCCAATACCTTATTCTATTGGAGATACAACAGAAACACCAACAATGGATAAATTGTTTAAAGAATGGGTTGGGGATGAATACATCTCTGACTTATATAATATAATTGCTTATTGTTGTTATAGAAATTATCCAATTCAATTATTATTTTGTTTTTGTGGTTCAGGGAGAAACGGTAAAAGCCAATTTATGAACGTTTTAGACAACTTTATTGGTAAAGAGAACATAACTGCCACAGAATTAGATGTATTGTTAAACAGTAGATTTGAAAGCTTTAAACTATATAAAAAATTAGCGTGTATGATTGGGGAAACTAATTTTGGAATATTAACACAATCTTCATTAATAAAAAAATTAGTGGGTGGGGATAGAATTGGATTTGAAAAAAAAAATAAAGACCCATTTGATGATTATAACTATGCAAAAATAATTATTTCTTCTAATAGTTTACCTTCTAGTACAGATACAAGTGATGGATTTTATAGAAGATGGTTTATTATAGATTTTCCAAATGAATTTGAAGAAACAGGGGTAGAAATCTGGAAAACAATTCCTAAATCAGAATATAATAATTTAGCTAGAAAAATTATAGAAATACTTCCTATATTATTAAAAAACGGAAAATTTAATAATCAAGGTACTATAAATAATAGAAAACGGAAATATATAGAAATGAGTAACCCATTAAGTATTTTTATAAAAAAACATTGTGAAATAAATGAAGATCAAATAATATTATACAATAGGTTATATACTCATTATATTAAATATTTAGCAAAACATAAAAAAAGACGGGTAAAGATGAAAGAATTTAAAAATGCATTAGAGGATGAAGGTTTTTTTGTTGAAAAAGACAATATAAAACAGAATGATGGATCATATAAATCAGGGTATTATATAAAAGGGATTAATTTTTTGGATAATTTAGACAATTTGGACAACACTTCCACTCAGATTCTATACAGTATAGAAACTAAGTGGAACCACTGTCCAAACAGTCCAAAATATCCAAAAGAAGAATTTATTTTAACAAATGAAGAAAAAAAAGAGTTAATTAACCATAAATGTAGTGTTTGTGGTTTATCCCCGTGTATTGGATGGACTAAAAAAGGAAATCCAATATGTAAAGAATGTTATGGTCATAAATTGACAAAATATTTAAAGGAGGAATAAAAAAATGTATAATGTAAATAATGCAATAGAGCAAGAGCAACTACAAGCGGGTATTATTATTAAAGGTATAATAATACAAATAAACGATGGAATTGTAAAAGATTTCATTAATGAGGTAGCTTTGGCAAAGTGGTTAAAACCAGAAGAAACAGCAATAGAATTAGTAGTAGAGTGTCAACATGAAGGTAACACCTATAAAGATACTAGAATAATGCCATATAGAACTAATACAGATGGTAATACAGTATATTCTACAAACAGTAACTTAGGAAAATATAATAGGTATTATAAAAAATTACCAGAAGTCGGCGATCAAGTACAAATGAAAACTAATGCCAACGGTTTTTTTAAAATCATAATAGAATGAAATATAAAGAAATGCGTAGGAATAAGAGTTTAGTTGGGTATATAGGTGCGGAAGATACTTCCCATAAATACTGTTGTATTTGTGGGAAAATATTTTCCACATTAGGAAAAGAAACAAGATGTAATTATTGTAGGTAAT
>Ga0180432_10006099_pt1 | contig 15787 bp, 14 predicted proteins | sample SS_ome_10_FD_132414 | JGI IMG/M metagenome (GOLD analysis project Ga0180432, IMG submission 132414) | Hypersaline lake sediment archaeal communities from the Salton Sea, California, USA - SS_1_MS_2 metaG | ecosystem: Environmental > Aquatic > Non-marine Saline and Alkaline > Hypersaline >... | reverse complement strand
GATTCGAAGAGGGCTCTATATCTTGTCTCAGCACCTGCCAAGGAAATTAATGTGGACCTGATTAAAGAACTCGGAACCTACATTAAGAATATGGCTCCGGAGGCAATAATAAGAAGCGGTGACTACCCCAGGGAAAAAGGCGCCATGGATGTTACTGTTATACTGTCGGAAATGAGTGATGTAGAAAAGGTCAGGAACTACTTCACCAAAGCGATTAGCCTTATCTCTGACCTCAAAAAACGCCAGGCAGGACTAGTAAGCTCACAACGAGGGATCGACATTACCATAAAAGATATACCATCTCTGCTATAGTAGATACCATAACTAACAACCTAGCTGCCACTTAGTGGCAGCCCTAATGCAAACACGGAACCCCGCTCTCCACTACCTATCCCGAAACAATAATAACCATCCACAAGGCAACACCAAACACCAGCAGAGACCAAGCCCCAGGAAGGATTTAATCAGTCTTACATTCTATCTCGCAATCTTGGAATAGATTTGCCAGGCCTGTTCGATAGTTTCGTCACGCACTTTCCAGGCTTTCTCCACGTCATCTTGACGAGCTTGCGTGGCTTGCGCCACGGCCGCATCGTAAGCCCTGTCAGATCCCTCTTTAGCCCCTCTAAAGGCTTCATCGGCTCGCTGAATAGCCTCTTCTCGGGCTTTCAAGGCTTCGGCCTCAGCTTCCTCACGTTCTTTCAGAGCTTGTGCCACAGCCGCATCAAAACTTCTGTATGCTTGCTGTTCCGCCCGCCTGTAAGCCTTGGCTACCTGTATCTCATTTTCATGGTAAGCCCTGGCCACCTGCCGCTCAGCTTCCATATAGGCAGCATAGGCTTTCTCGGCCTGGCTCATAACTTCATCAAGCGGGCTCGTAGCCCGCTCTACAGCTTCTACCGGGGCCTCCTCAACCTCCGTCTGAATCTCCTCAACCTCCGCCTTAACTTCTTCAGGCGAGTTTTCAGCTTGCAGTTCTACTTCAGCAGACATTTTTTTGGTTCGCTCCCTCGGGCTAGTCACCAGACACCTCCTTCAATTTGTTGCGTAATATTTTTAATTATCTTTTTTATATCTCCTGCGGCTACAACACTACTTAATCTGCCCCCTACTTAGAGGCAAGTATATTGCGTACCAGATTAAAAGTCAAGCAGCTTTTCTGCTTCTCACGCCAGTACTTTGGTAACCATTTTGCATAATTTCATAAACCCCTGACCAACAAACAACCCGCTGGTTGGTTATTCCTCAACCGCATCTCCACCTTCTATCTCAGTCTCCTCCTTAGCTTTCTTAGCTCTCTTAGCATCATACATTCTGGCCAGAGATTCCAGACGTGCCTCAATTTTGCCTCTTGGCTCTTTACCCACATCCCCTGCCCCGGTACTGGCTTCCTCCACTCTGTCAACCGCTTCTTCCAGAGCATTCATAGCCGCTTCAGCAGACTCATAAGCTGTTTCATCTCCTTCTTCCTCATCACTACTTACCGCCTCAGCCAAGATTTCTTCTGTCATCCCGGCCTTGCTCAACGCTTCCTCGTATGTCTTTAGCGACGTCTCCGCCGTTTCCCTGGCAATCTTTCCAGTTGTTTCAGAGCGGCTTATTATTTCTCTAAAAGCAGCTATTGACACATCAGCCGCTTCTTTAGCAACCCTTGCCGATGCCTCCGTTGCTTCCTTAACTGCTTTTACCGTTCTCCCTGCAGACTCCCTGGCTTCTCGTATCAATGCCTCGGTTACATCCTTAGCCGCTTTGGAGGACGCCTCAACTGCGTCCCTGGTCTCCTGACTTATCTCCTCAGCACGGGCTATCGCCGCCTGAATCTCCTTTGCCGATGCCTCAGCCGCCTCTTTAGCAACCATCATCACAGCTTCAATCTTTTCCCTGACGACCCTTGTTGATTCCTCCGCTGTCTCCCTGGCTTCCCTACCTATTTCCTCAGCTCTAGCTACCGCCTCTTCAGATGCTCTTTTTGACGCTTCAACCGCTTCCTTAGCCGCCTTTTCTGATGCTGCGGAAGTCTCTTTAATTTCTTTACTTACTTTCCCAGCCTGTGCTATAGCTTCCCGAAACTCCCTGGCCGATGTCTCAGCCATCTCTTGAGCTTCCTTACTTATCTCCTCAACTCTGGCTACCGCTTCCTGTGACTCTTTTATTGATGTCTCAGCCGCTTCCTGGGCAGCTTTGGCCGATGCCTCAGATGCTTCTTGAGCTTCCCTGGCTGATACCTCAGCCGCTTCTTGCGCAACTTTGGCTGATGCCTCAGATGCTTCTTGAGCTTCCCTGGCTGATGCCTCAGCCGCTTCTTGAGCAACTTTGGCCGATGCCTCAGCCGCTTCTTGCGCTTCCCTGGCTGATGCCTCAGCCGCTTCTTGCGCTTCCCTGGCCGATGCCTCAGATGCTTCTTGAGCTTCCTTGGCCGATGCCTCAGATGCTTCTCGCGCAGCCTTGGCCGATGCCTCAGATGCTTCTCGCGCAGCCTTGGCCGATGCCTTAGATGCTTCTTGAGCTTCCTTGCTTATTTCCTCAGCTCTGGCTACCGCTTCTTGCGACATCTTTAGTGATGCATCAGCCGCTTCCCTGGTTTCCCGGCTTACCTCCTCAGCCTGTGCTATAGCTTCCTGAAACTCCCTGGCTGATGCCTCAGCTTTATCTTTGGCTTCCTTGCTTATTTCCTCAGCTCTAGCTACCGCTTCTTGCGACGCCTTTATTGATGCCTCAGCCGCTTCTTTAGATACCCTTATGGCTGTCTCTGTTGCCCCCAGGGTCTCTCTGCCTATTTCCTCAATCTTTCGCATTGCTTCCTGGGCCGCTTTCTGTGAAGCCTCATTCGCTTGCTTGGCCTCCCTACCTATCACCTCGATCCGTCTCGTTGCTTCCTGGGATGACCTTTGTGAAGCCTCAGCAACCTCCCTAGCCACCTTGCTTATTGTCTCAGCCCTGCCTGCCACTTCCTCAGCAGCTCTTGCCGCTACCTCAGACGTTTCCCTAGTGGATTTGCTTGTTTTTTCAGTCCGGTTTACCATCTCCCTGGCGGCTTTGTTGGTTGCCTCGGCTGCTTCCTTCGCTTCCCTTATTATCTTCTCAACCCGGCTGGTTACTTCCCGAGCCGCCTTGATTGACTCCTCAGATGCCTCCTTAGCCACCTTGACCGATTCTTCGGCTCCACTTACTGCTTCCCGCGATGCCTCTTTCGCTGACTCAGCCGCTCTCTTAGCCTCACGGCCCATTTCATCAACCCGGCTCAGTCCCTCCTGAGACGACATCAGCGCTGACTCAACCGCTCCCATAGCCTCCTCACTTATCTTCTCAGCCCGGGCTATCGCACTTTCAAAGGCTTGTGCCATCGACTGCGTGGTTTCTTTCGGTCTTCTGGCCACTTCTTCCGCATGGCTTATCGCCTCATGAGCCGCTTTTATTGACTCCTCAGCAGCTTCCTTAGTCTCTCTACTTATTTTCTCAGCCCGGCTTACCGCTTCCTGAGCTGCTTTTGCCGCTGACTCGGCAGCCTCTTTGGCTTCTTTACCTAACTGCTCAGCCCGACGTGCCGCTTCAAAAGCAGCCTTTGTTGATACCTCAGCCGCCTCCCTGGCGGCCTTGCTTAGCTGCTCGGCTCTGGCTACCGCCTTCTCAAAATCCCCGATATTGCCTTCTACATCCTCTTTTAACTCAGGAGACATTCACTAACCCTCTCTCAACGTCTTTGACCTAATTTTAGTATAGACCACCTAGTTTTTCAATAAGCGAGTTGCTTGACTAAAGTACTTGATTGCAATAGGTATTATGTAATATAGTAATATACCATAAGTATTATAATTTTTTAGCAATACCAATTGACATTCTCACTATATTGTGCTAGAAATAGCATAATCCTGATAATATTATAATTTATAATTATAGAGGTGAAAAATGAAGCTAGTGGTCGTAGGTTTGGGACAATGCGGCGGCAGAATCGCTGATGAGTTCGCCCGGCTTAATGGAAGAGCGCGCAGCCGGCGAAAAATTACCATAATTACCGGCACCTTCGCTATTAATACGGATGCTGCTGACTTAAGCGGGTTAACCAGCATAAGAAATGACCATCGCCATAGAATCCTCATCGGCGGACGCAAGACTGGCGGTCATGGCGTGGGTAAGGTAAACGAATTGGGGGCTGAGATAGCCAAAGAGGATGTCGATAAGGTCATAGATGCGATAAGAACCACCAAGCAATTCTTTGAAACGGATGCTTTCTTACTTATCGCCGGCTCTGCCGGTGGTACCGGCTCCGGGGCAATATCAGTAGTAACACAGCACCTGAAAGAGCGCTATTTGGACAAACCGATATGGAACCTTATCATCCTTCCCTTTGAACACGAAGAATCAACCGAGGAAAGAACCGTATATAATGTGGCCACCTGCCTTAAAACCTGCTACTCGGTAGCAGACGCGGTATTTCTCGTTGACAATCAAAGGTATGTCAGGAAAGATTCGTCTCTCCAAAGTAATATGTCTAAAATAAATGCCATGATAGCCGAACCGTTTTACAACGTACTCTGCGCCGGCGAAGAGAAAAAGTCCAGATACATCGGGGCAAAGCTACTTGACGCCGGTGATATCATACAAACTGTAGTGGGATGGACGGTAATAGGTTATGGTAAGACGGAAGCACCGTTATTCAAGTGGCCCCACGAATGGAAGAGTGACTTCAGGAAGAAGGGTACCGAAATCCAGAAAGGGATTCAAGCCATGGATGAAGCTATAAGTGAGTTATCACTTAAGTGCAATCCTGCCGACTCGAGGAGAGCCATGTATCTGGTCTCCGGCCCGGCCAAGGAAATGAATATGGACATGATCAAGGAAATCGGCGATTATATGAGAGATATTGCCCCTGAGGCTATCATAAGGAACGGTGACTATCCCAGGGAGAGAGGCATAACGGATGTAACCGTAATCATGTCTGAGCTCAGCGACGTGGAAAAGGTCAGGGACTACTATCTCAGGTCAACCGACCTTATTCCTGAGTTCAAGAAAAGACAAGAGGAGACCGAGGATAAACTCAGGGAACTAGAAGACGTGTCCAAGGATATACCCTCATTGCTGTAATTAATAGAAACAGAACTACAAGAGAGTTTAAGAGGGGCTAGCGCCCCTCTTTCTCTATTATTCTTTATACCCATCCAGACCACCCGGCAGCATCAGCAGCTTATTCCGTAGATATCCCCCCCGTGAATAGTTCTTGGGAAAAGAACCGATTTAGAGTATAATATAAAAACGAAAGAAGATGGATTCCCAAGTTTTTTACCGTAAGTGGCGCCCCCAAATACTAGCCGAGGTAGTTGGACAGGAACAGGTAACCCAAACCCTGCTCAATGCCCTGGCCAATGAGCGTATATCTCACGCCTACCTTTTCTGTGGTCCCCGAGGCACCGGCAAGACCAGTACCGGGCGTATTCTAGCCAAAGCCGTCAGTTGCCTTACCAACGAGGGTAAGGGCGAACCGTGCAATTCATGCCCGATATGCCAGTCAATAACCGAAGGCAGAGCCCTGGATGTTATTGAGGTTGATGCAGCCAGTAATCGCGGCATTGACGAAATCCGCGACCTCAGGGAGAAGGTAAATTACGCCCCCAACCAGGCGCGCCGCAAAGTCTATATTATAGATGAAGTCCACATGCTCACCAAAGAAGCCTCCAATGCCCTGCTCAAGACCCTGGAGGAGCCACCACCACACGTCATCTTCGTGCTGGCTACCACTGAAGCCCATAAACTCTTGCCCACCATTCTGTCACGATGCCAGCGCTTTGACTTCCGCCGCATTTCCCAGACAGACGTAGTTGCCAAACTGTCACATATCTGCGATACCGAAGGTATTCACATAGAGCCGGAGGCACTAAGGCTTATCGCCAGAGCCGCTACCGGCAGTCTGCGAGATGCTGAGAACCTGCTGCAACAGCTAACCACGTATTACGGCGCTGATATTACGCTGCCACAGGTCCAGACTGTGCTGGGTATCTCCGGTGACTGGCGCGCCAAGGAACTGATAAGGCACATCATCAACAATGATATTCCTGCCGGTATAGCCACCATAAACAGTGTCAATAGCGATGGGCTGGACCTGCGCCAGTTCAATCGTGAACTGGTGGAATACCTCAGGGTACTGCTTCTATTAAAGACCGGCTCCGACGAAGCTGTAGACCTTACTGCCGAGGACATAACGGAACTCAAGGATTTAGCCACCAAGGCTCCACTGCCCCGGATACTTAAGGCAGTCAAGCTCTTTGGTCAGCTTGAGCTCGGTCTTGACAACTATTCTACCCTGCCTCTGGAATTAGCCCTAGTTGACTGCACCCTGCCCGCGGTAGAAGCAAAAGAAGAGCCGGCGCTTCAGGTTGAACCAAAACAACCGGCAAAGAAGGCAACTCCCAAGGTTACGCCTCCCCCCGAACAACCTACCCAACCGGAAGCAGTTAAAGTTCCGGAGCCAGCACCGGCACCAACAGCTGCCGAGCCAGCCGCCACAAAAGAGCCGATGCCAGCCGCCACGGAAGCTGTCAGTGCCATTTCACTGGAAGCCAGCAGCGAAATTGAACTGCTCCAACTGAACTGGAGTAAAATCATCAATGAGGCACCAGATGGCATGGGCAAGACACCGGCCGCCGCTCTGCTCCGGAGCGCCAAGCCAATATACCTTGAGGATAATATCATAGCATTATCCTTTAAGTACCCCCTTCACAAAGAGAGCATGGAGAAACTCGATAATCAAAAGACCGCCGAGAAAATTATAAGCAGTTTTCTGGGGCGCTCCTGCCGGGTACACTGTGTCTATGAACATGAGAATAACCATCTGGTGAAGGCAGCACTGCAGATGGGCGCCCAGATTATCAACACGGAGGAGAAATGAATAAATTTATGATGCAACAGGCCCAGAAACTCCAGGCAAAGCTGGCGAAAGCCCAGGAAGAGCTGGGCAACCTCACCGTGGAAGCCAGCTCCGGCGGCGGTGCTGTGACCGTTGTGATGAACGGTCAGCAAAAGATACAGTCAGTGAAAATATCACCGGAGGTAGTAAATCCTGAAGACGTGGAGCTCCTTGAAGACCTGGTATTAACCGCCGTAAGCGAAGCTCATGTCAAGGCGCAGGAATTAGCCGCCAAGCAACTGGGCGGACTCACCGGTGGACTTAATATCCCGGGACTGACGTAATAATAAAGGCAAGGAGGGCCAGCATTGAATCATGGATCCATTCCTGCCAGCGATGCTATCAGCAGGCTCGTACAGGAGTTTAACAAGCTGCCGGGCATCGGGCCCAAGAGTGCCCAGCGCATCACTTTTTACCTTCTGCGTTCTTCAGAAGAACAGGCGAGGCTCCTTGCCGAAGCCATGCTTTCGCTAAAGCAGAAAATCAACCTCTGCTCCACCTGCTGTAACGTTACCGAGTCCGACCCCTGCCCAATCTGCCGCAATCTTGAGCGCGATGCCAGTCAGGTTTGCATTGTGGAACAGCCGCAGGACGTCCTGGCTCTGGAGCATACCGGGATTTACAAAGGACGTTACCACGTGCTCCACGGCGCCATCTCCCCTACCGAGGGCATTGGCGCCGAGGATATAAGAATCAAAGAACTAATGAGCCGCCTGCAAAACAGCTCCGTTAAAGAGGTTATCCTGGCGACCAACACCAACCTTGAGGGCGAGCAGACTGCCATGTACCTGAGCCAGCTTATTTCCCCACTGGGCATACGGGTCACACGCCTTGCCCGCGGACTCCCCTTCGGCACCGAGCTGGAATATGCCGACGACGTCACCCTCACCAGAGCTTTAGAGGGCAGGCAAGAGTTTTAATCCCCCGAAAATATTAAACGGGAGGTGAAACATGTCGCTGGTACCGGCTTTTGATATTGGTATATGGAACGCCTGGATTTTCGCAGCCCCTTTTATATTAGCCAATTTCATACCCGTACTGATTTGCAGAGAAAATTATAAGAAAGTCAGCCCGGACTCCGTGCCGCCATCAAAAATCAAGAAGAACGTTGATGACCCGATAACCGGGATTTTCATACTGTCTCTTATATATTCCATTTTTATCCCATTGAAACTGGGGACAGCGTGGTTCTACACGGGCCTTATCATTTCCCTAATAGGAATAGTTCTTTTCATAGCCGCAGCCCTGATTTTTTTCATTACCCCAATTGATGAGCCCATTACCAAAGGGCTTTACCGTTATTCAAGGCATCCGCAATATATAGCCATGCCTCTAATGTTTATCGGTATGGGCATAGCCTCGGCTTCATGGGTGCTCTTGCTGATAGCAATTGTATTTTCACTCGACCTAGTTTTTATTCGCACTGCTCAAGAAGAACGCTTTTGCTGTGACAAGTACGGAGACATCTACCGCACATATATGAGCAGGACTCCAAAATGGATAGGGCTGCCCAAAGCTGAGGCAAATTGAACTAAAATGAGGTGAGATATGTCTCTCATACCAGCTTTTGGCATCGGCGTCTGGAATGCCTGGATTTTTATGCTGGTGTATGCGGCTTTACAGGTAGCATTACCCATGTTGAGAATGCTTATCAATAAATACGGAAGTAAGCATACACCAAAACCTACCGCCCCCTTGCCATATACCAAAACCGAGAAGAGAATCGAGCTTTCCACCTACACAATCCTGGGGCTTCTCCTGATATACTCCGTTTTCCTGCCTTTAAAATTACATATGCCATGGCTCTATCTTGGACTGGCTATTTTTCTATTAGGCATGGTTACCGCCCAATCTGCCGGGCTATCCTGGCGCGATAGGACCGCAGTCAACCAGCCCGTTACCAGGGGAATCTACCGTTTTTCAAGACACCCCATGTATCTCGGCATGATGTTGCAAATGCTAGGCACAGGGATAGCCGCCGCATCCTGGATTTTCCTGTTACTGGCGATTGTGCTTATAATGTTCTTAAATATTCTGGCCACTCCCGAAGAACGCTATTGCCTCCAGAATTACGGCAATGCCTATCGTGAATATATGAACAGAACTCCAAGATGGATAGGGATACCTAAACCTGAGACGAATTGAAACGAAAGGGGTGAAATATGTCTCTTATACCAGTTTTTGATATTGGAGTCTGGAATGCCTGGATTTTCTCCATTTTTACCTTTATTTATGTTGGTCTGGTAGCCATGGTGGTAAGAAAAGACATAGGCGATAAGATGGACCACGCAAAGGAAGAACAGAAGAGGCTTAACATTGTCTCCATACTCTGGTTTATTATCCTGGTATACTCCATCTTCCTGCCCCTGAAACTTGGCACAGCCTGGCTATATACGGGCATTGCCCTTTATGTGGTAGGCACGGTATTGCTCACCCTGTTTTTCAGAGACATTGCAGCTACTCCTCCCGGCCAACCTTTCACCCGCGGCGCCTATCGTTACTCAAGAAACCCCATGTATATCGGCATGTTCGTGCAGTTTATCGGAACAGCCATAGCCGGCGCCTCCTGGCTTCTCCTGCTATTAACCCTGATGATAATTGTCGCGACCTGGGCCGTCGTGCTCGTCGAAGAACGCACCTGCCTCAAGAAATACGGCGATACCTACCGCGAGTATATGGACAGGACACACCGATGGATAGGACTGCCGAAATCCGGATGATTTGAAACCTCGATGAGAAATCCCCCTTAGTCCCCCTTTACGAAAGGGGGACAAAAGAGAGGGTTGAAAACGATGAATTTAAAGTTGGAAGGGTATCGTCTCCCTTTGGTAAAGGGAGATAAGAGAAGGATTTTTACCGGTCTAAGCCGCAGATGATACGAGGGCGGCAGGGTGGGAATAGATAAACACCGATGGGGGATACAGGGGTGAGGTTAAAAAGATAAAATGCCCGAACCGCGTAACTATCAGACCGAAGCCATCGTCATCAGGAAGACAAAGCTGGGCGAGGCAGACAGCATCCTCACCTTCTTCACCCCCCACCTGGGTAAAATCCAGGGCTTCGCCAAGAGCCTCCGCAAACCTAAGAGCAAGCTCGCCGGGCACCTGGAGCTCCTCACCCACAGCATGGTCTCGCTGGCGCGGGGCAGGAACCTGGACACCATCACCGGCAGCCAGACCATCAACAGTTTCCTCCCGTTGAAAAGCGACCTGTGGCTCACCTCTTGCGGTCTTTACACCATTGAACTGATCAACCAGTTTACCGCCGACCAGCAGGAGAACTTTTCACTCTTCCAGCTAATGTTAGATACTCTCAACCATTTGTGCCAGGCGAACTATAAAGAGCTTGTCCTGCGCCATTTTGAGCTGCACCTGCTTGAAAGGGTAGGCTACCGCCCGCAGCTCCGGGAGTGCGTCTCCTGTCACCGGCCACTGGAACCAACCACCAACGCTTTCAGCCCAAGTGCCGGTGGTATGCTCTGTCCCGATTGCTACCCAAGCCATCCCGCCAGCTACCCTCTCTCAGTTAATGCCCAAAAAGTGCTGCGAATGCTGCAAAACAGCGACTACAGCTCTACCAGCCGGCTAAAAATAAACACAGAATTAGCCCGTGAACTGGAAAGAGTGCTGAGCGGCTACCTCAAGTACCTTCTGGAAAAGGAGGTAAAGTCAGCCGCCTGGCTGGAAACCATGAGAGAACAGAGATTGAAGTTTAACCATATCACTTTACCCTAGAGCGCGGATAACATATAATAATGACATAGACTGAGAGTATGAAACCCTCAGTCTTTTTAATATGGTTATGAGGCAGAGATGACATCCAGATTAGACAATATCAACGAGCAAAGAAAACAAAAGCTGGAGCGACTCCGTGCCCGCGGTATTGATCCCTACCCCCACCGCTACCAGCGAACTCACACCACCCAGGAAGCGGTGGCTCTACTCAACAAGCAGAACGAAGAGGGCTCAACCGACACGGATTTGGTCAAGGTTGCCGGGCGTATCACGGCAATACGGAATATGGGCAAGAGCGCCTTCGCTGATATCCATGATGATTCAGGAAAAATACAGCTCCTATTCCAAGACATACAGAAATATGACAAGGAACTTGCTGAACTGTTTAAGGATCTGGATATTGGCGATATTATCGGGGTAGAAGGCGCTCTGCTGCGCACCAAAAGCGGCGAACCTACCGTTCGGGCAGGTAACTTCGTCCTGCTCTCCAAGTCGCTTCAGCCCCTGCCGGAGAAGTGGCACGGGTTAAGCGATACCGACAAGCGGTACCGCCAGCGCTACCTTGACCTTATCGCCAACAACGAGGTTAAGGAAGTCTTCAAAGTGCGCAGCCGGGTCATTACTGCCATAAGACAGTTCCTCAACCAGCGAGGCTTCATTGAAGTGGAAACACCGGTACTGCAACCATCCGCCGGCGGCGCCCTGGCCATGCCGTTTATTACTCATCACAATGCCCTCGACCAGGACTTTTACCTGCGCATCGCCCTGGAACTCCACCTCAAGCGGCTGATTGTCGGCGGTCTGGACAAGGTCTATGAGCTGGGGTATACCTTTCGCAACGAGGGCATCTCCACCCAGCACAACCCCGAGTTCACCATGCTGGAAAGCTACGAAGCCTACGCCGACTACAATGACGTTATGACCATGCTGGAAGAAATGGTGTACGAAGTCAGCCGGCAGGTCATGGGCACCGGAGAGGTAAAATTCGGCGACGACACCATAAACCTCAAGCCCCCCTGGCGGCGCCTCACCCTGCGCGACGCCGTGAAGGAATACGGCGGCATCGACTTCGTCAAATACCCCACCGCCGACGGACTGCGGGAAAATATGCGCGCAGCGAACATCGAGGTTGACCCGCAGCAAAACTGGGCCAAACTGGTCGACGAGCTTCTCAAAAACTTCGTGAAGCCGAAGCTAATCCAGCCCACCTTTATCTACGACTACCCCGTCTCCATGTCACCGCTGGCCAAGAACAAGCCAGGCGAAGAACGGGTGGTCGAGCGCTTCCAGGCCCTTGTCGGCGGTCTTGAAATCGCCAATGCCTACAGCGAACTCAACGACCCCATCGAGCAGAGGGAACGCTTTACCGAGCAGCTGAAAGAACGGCAGGGCGAAGATGAGGAAAGGTGGACGATTGATGAGGACTACCTGCTGGCGCTGGAGTACGGTATGCCGCCTACCGGCGGTCTCGGTGTCGGCATTGACCGGCTGGTAATGCTGCTGACCAATCAGCAGTCAATCAGAGAGGTAATACTCTTTCCGCAGTTGAGAGAGAAACCGTGAAGGGGGAGTCCAAGAGAGATTTCTCCCACCTCCAAAGGGCGGGGGGCTGGGTAATACTAGCGAGCTAAGCCGCCGATAATACGAGGGCAACAAAGGAGGAAAAAGGTAACAGCCACCAATGCTCCGAGGGCGGCCGGGTGGGAAAAGATAAAAACGAGGGGGGATATGGGGAGGGAGGTAGACGATTATGCTAGACATCAAATTTGTAAGAGAAAATCCAGAAGTAGTGCGCCAGGCGCTGGAGAACCGCCAGGACAGCGCCCCGCTGGAGGAAATCCTCCAGCTTGATGCGAAGCGCCGCCAGAAAATACGCGAGCTGGATGATTTGAGGCAGGAGAGAAAGGCACTATCCCAGGAAAGAGGAAAAGATAAAGAAAAAGGGCGCGACCTCCGCGTTATGATAAGAGACATGGAGGAAGAGGCCAGGCAGCTGGACGAACAGCTTGAGGACCTTCTCCTGCAAGTGCCAAACATTCCCCACCCCACTGTCCCAGTCGGCAAGGACGAAAGCGGTAACGTGGTGGTGCGTTCCTGGGGAGAGCCGAAGAGTTTTGACTTTGAACCAGCCCCTCACTGGAAGCTGGGTGAATCCCTGGGCATCATTGACTTTGACCGGGGGGTAAAGCTGTCCGGCAGCAGGTTCTACGTGCTCAAGGGACTGGGCGCCCGATTACAGCGAGCTTTGATTACGTTCATGCTTGACCTGCATACCTCTGAGCACGGCTATCAGGAGATATATCCTCCATTCATGGTCAAGCAAGAGTGCATGGTCGGCTCCGGCCAGTTGCCAAAGTTCGCCGATAATATTTACCACGACGTTGAAGACGATTTCTGGTTCGTGGGTACCGCCGAGATACCGCTGACTAACCTTCACCGCGGTGAAATTCTAACCGAGGGATCACTGCCCATATACTACGTCGCCTACACCGCCTGTTTCCGCCGGGAAAAGATGTCAGCTGGCAAAGACACAAGGGGCATCAAGCGGGGTCACCAGTTTGACAAGGTGGAACTCTACAAGTTCACCGGGCCGGATGCCTCCGACGACGAACTGGAGAAGCTGACCCATGACGCCGAGGAGGTCTGCCAGAAGCTGGAACTGCCCTACCGCGTCTTACAGCTCTGTACCGGCGAGCTTGGCTTCGCCTCCACCAAGTCCTATGACATTGAAGTCCGGGCTCCCGGCTGTGCCGAGTGGCTGGAAGCAAGCTCCTGCTCCAACTGCGGTGACTTTCAGGCCAGGCGAGCCAGCATCCGCTACCGCCCCACCCCCGACTCCAAACCCCAGTTCGTCCACACTTTGAATGGCTCCGGCCTGGCTATACCCCGGGTGCTGATTGCCATCATGGAGAACTACCAGCAGCCCGACGGCAGCATCGCCATTCCCGGAGTGCTGCAAAAGTACGTGGGCGAGAAGGTGATTAGGTAAAGGAGGTAAAGGCATGGCGAATCAGATGACTGAAGAACAGATTTATGAAGAGGCTAAGAAGCGGGTTGAGGCAAAGAGGGGCTTCTATTCACACCTTACAGTTTACATATGTGTAAACATTATCTTAATTCTCATCTGGGCGTTTGCGTCTGGTGGATTTCCCTGGTTTATCTTCCCTTTATTCGGTTGGGGTATTGGTTTAGTGTTCCACGGTCTGGGAGTCTTCGTCTTTGACGGGAAAATGAACAAAGCCGCCATAGAAAAAGAAGTGGAGAGAATAAGAAGAGAGCAAGGCTAGCACCATACCTTACCAAGTTGTCTAATAGCCAAAATAGCATAACCGGCAAGCTGATTACTACTCAGACCTGAGGGCTTCAATGGGATTAAGACGAGAGGCGTTCCAGGCAGGGTAAAACCCGAAAAACAGGCCGATACCGATTGATACGGAAACGGCGAGGATAACGATATTAACACTGACCACGGTTGACATTACGCCCATGGCTTCGATAAGTGCCGAGATTCCCCAACCGATGATAACCCCGATGATGCCGCCCGCAAAAGTCAGCAGCGCAGCTTCAACCAGGAACTGAGTCCATATGTCCGTCTCCCTGGCTCCAAGCGCCTTGCGGATGCCTATCTCTCTGGTTCTCTCCAGCACCGAAACCAGCATGATGTTCATCACGCCGATACCACCCACCAGCAGTGCGATGGCGGCGATAGCGCCCAGCAGAAGAGTCAGCGTGTTTGTGGTTTCCGTCATCATCTCCGCTATCTCCTGCGTGGACCTGATGTTAAAGTCGTCATCGACACCGGGCCCCAGTCGGTGCCGGTCGCGGAGAAGGGCGGTGATGTCGTCGGTGGTCTGGGCAGCCTGCTCTGCATCAGCTACCGACAGTGCTATGGACGATACCACCTTTTCGCCCTGGGCAGTTCGCGGCTGGGCTACTGCCTGCTGCATGGCGGTCAGCGGGATATAGATGGCATCATCGGCGGACATTCCCATGAATCCACCATCCTCACTCTCCGGAATGCCGATGACGGTCACGATAATGCTGCCCATCCGCACCCGCTGCCCTACGGGATTGGTTGTGCCGAAGAGGGTTTCGGCCACATTGGAGCCGATTACGACTACCTTGGTACCGCGCTGGTATTCATCCTCGTAGAAGAAGGTGTCGCTGCCAATTTCTATGCCCTGTACCTCCCAGTACTCCGGGGTTACGCCGGTAACCGAAGAACTCATATTATTACTGCCAACAACCACCTGGAGGTTGCTTGAGTAAGAGGGAGCCACCGAGGATACATTAGGAACCTGCTCGGCTATTGCCTCCGCGTCTGCCATGGTCAGTGTATTCGAGGCGGCACTCCTGACACCGCCGAACGTTCTTGCTCCGGGTCTGATGGTGACCAGGTCCTTACCCATGCCTTCGATATTGGAGAGTATGCTTTCCTGTGTACCCTGGCCGATGGACATCAAGGTAATTACCGAGGCGACGCCGATAACGACTCCCAGTATTGTTAAAAAGCTCCGCAGCTTGTGAGTGCTCAGTCCCATCCAGACACTATTTAAAAAAGTAAGCCACTTTTTCATGCGCTCTCATCTCCAACAATCTCGCCATCCTTGACTTGAATTACGCGCTGGCAGTGCCTGGCGATGTTAGCGTCATGGGTTACCATGATAAGGGTGATGCCGCGCTCTCTATGCAAAGAGGTGAGGATGGAGATTACTTCCTCACCTGATTTGCTGTCCAGCTGGCCGGTAGGTTCGTCTGCCAGAAACAGGGAGGGATTTTTCGCAATGGCACGGGCTATAGCAACCCTTTGCTGTTCACCCCCCGAAAGCTCAAGGGGGCGATGCTTGACTCGCTCGGAGAGCCCCACCTTTTCCAGTGCCTCTAAAGCACGTTGATGATCAATACCACCGGCATAGGTCATGCCCATTTCCACGTTAGCCAGTGCCGTGAGCCGGGACAGCAGATTGAAGGTCTGGAAGATAAAGCCTATCTTCCGTCCCCTGATACCAGCCAGTTCGTTGCTACTCAGTCGGCTGACTTCTCTCCCTTCCAGATAGTATTTGCCCGATGTCGGCTTATCCAGGCAACCAAGAAGATTGAGTAGTGTCGTCTTCCCTGAACCGGAGGGGCCCATAATCGCTACCAGCTCGCCCTG
>Ga0180432_10006098_pt1 | contig 15787 bp, 9 predicted proteins | sample SS_ome_10_FD_132414 | JGI IMG/M metagenome (GOLD analysis project Ga0180432, IMG submission 132414) | Hypersaline lake sediment archaeal communities from the Salton Sea, California, USA - SS_1_MS_2 metaG | ecosystem: Environmental > Aquatic > Non-marine Saline and Alkaline > Hypersaline >... | reverse complement strand
TCCCTCATGTGCTGTCCATCGATTCAACCAATTTCAGCAGCCTGGTCATACTGGGAGAGATCCTCACCAGGAGGAATGATACCACGGCCGTTGAATCTTATGAGAAGGCATATAAACAGTTTCCTGGAAACCAGCAGGTAGCCTATGCGCTTGGTAACTGGCACATTCAGTCCGGGAGGCCACGAAATGCTGTTCCCCTGTGCGAACAGGTCCTGGAAAGGGATTCCGCCAATATCAGGTTTTTAAAACTGCTGGGATATGCCTATTACAAAATGCAACAACCCACCCCCTCAGTCCAATATTTTCAAAAGGCTATTGAACTGGGGGATTCCACCGCATTCTCCTTCAAGTTTGCGGGTATTGCGAACTACCTGAAAGCTGCCTTCCCTGAGGCGATCCGGCAGTTGTTCATTGCAGCTGAATTAGACAGCACGGATGCGGAAGTGCACTTTTTCCTGGGCGCCAGCCTGGCAGGTACCACAAGAAAAGATGAAGCCATGTATTATCTTGACAGGTCCCTGACCCTTATTAAGCCTGATCCGGCCGTGGTGGCCAGGATCTATTCGGAACAGGGGAACATCATGCGGCTGGAAATGGAATATGACAAAGCTTATGAACTGTACAAAAAAGCCTGGCAGGCGGACACCACCAGTCCCATTGCCATCTATTACATGGCTTCTATCCTGGACAACAGCCTGCACCGCTCCAGGGAAGCCCTGGTTGATTACCGCCTTTTCATTGAAAAGCTTGACCGCATGCCCGAAAGACCATCAAAAAACAATGTCCAGCTGCCCACCATCAGGGAGATCGTGGAAGATCGCATCGAAATGCTGAAGGAAGAGCTTTTCTTCCTGGATCAGCGATAAGCGGCCTGCCCGACCGGCTCCCCAGCGGTTTGATTACACTGTTCATCCCGAATGCCATTCTCCTGTCCCGAATTCAAAGGCTTCTTTTGATAAATCCAACTTAATTATTGACATTTGCAGGGTCCAAAAGTAACTGTAAATGAATGTTCCCATTGTGCAGCTGATTCAGGGAATGCTGGCCCCCGGACTGATGATTTCCGCCTGCGGACTGCTTTTACTGGGAATGAACAATAAATACAGCCTGGTGGTCAACCGCATCAGGCTGCTGAACGAGGAGAAAAGAAACCTCATCCACCAGGAGAAAACCGATAAAGCTGACAGCAACAGGTTAAATAACATTGAGTTGCAGATCAGCCATTTGATCGGCCGTATATCCCTTGTGCGCAATGCGGTATTCAGTTATTCCATGGCTGTTGCCCTTTTTATCGTAAGCTCGGTCCTGATCGGGATTACCATCAATACCAGTCCCCCCGCATTTGACTGGCTGATCGTCTCCTTTTTCTATGCAGGGATGTTCGCGGTCTTTGTAGGGATCATTTTCGCCGCCATCGAGGTATGGAAAGGATACCGGATCGTCAAAATCGAGATCTCCGAGGTATTCAAACATGGGGGTTGACCCGCAGCTTACTGGATCACCATCTCCCTGACCAGTGTCTGATCCCCCACCCGGATCCTGAGCAGGTACAGGCCCTTCCGCCATCCATTGACAGGCAGGGTAATGTCATGTTCTGCAGGACTTAGCAAGGGGTGCCATTCGGAATGGATCTTCCTGCCTGAAACATCATAAACTTCTATCTCCAGGCTGCTCTGGCCGTTCAGCATGAACCTCAGGTGAGCCTCGCTGGAAACCGGATTGGGAAAAAGGAGCAGATAATCCACCTGCTGCAGATCTTTGCCTGGCAGAGATCCGGTACCGGCATAAACCGAACCTTCCAGTGCCCTTCCTTCCGGATACAGGCGGCCCTGGTCATCAGCAAGGTAGGATGCCACCCAGTCAGGTCTGTCCGGGAAGGGCTCTTCCCCGCCCCAGAAATAATCTTCCCATTCCTGGTCGGTCAGCCTTTTGAAATCGAGGGTAAACTTCTGGTGGAACGATGAGACCGGTCCCGCGAATGCCATGGTGTTTCCCGGATTACAGGGATTGGGGGCCAGAAAAACCCCCATGTTGATCAGACCGTTGCCCACATGAAGGACCTTCCCTATCCTGGCTCCTTCATAAGTGGTGGGCTGGGTATGTACATCGGCCACGGTGAAATCGTGACTCAATCCTTTTTCCACGTTAAAGAACAGGCTGGTGAACCATCCGCTGATGAATGGCCCTGATGCCATGTACTCATTGATCATGGTCTTCAGAAAAGTCACCTCTGACCCGGAAAGCTTCTGGTGCCCAAGTTCTTTTATGGCAATGGTTTCCAGTTTTCCCATGATCCCGGCGTAGTTATCATAATAATTAATGATCTGGTCTCTCAGGGCTACCTGCTCATTCGTAAAAACCTCGCTGAAAAATCCGGATGCATTCTGTGCAAAAATTTTCAGTTTCCTGTACAGATCCGGATAGGGTTCCACATAGGTATACGGGTAAGAACATGCCGTCCCCCCGGTATAGGATTGCTTCCCGTAAAGGATGTTGTCATGCCTCAGCTGTGCCCATGAAGTGAGCTGGGTATTCAGCTTTTCATGATGCCAGGCTGTGGTCTGCATGAAATAGGGCAGCTGTTCCGGTGAGGATAAAGGATTGAGACTGCGAATGGCACTGAGCCAGGTGTTATAGAGCGATTGTTCCCAGAACCCGTCATCATAACTTTCGACCAGGTATTTGAGCCCTGCCATGTTGCCTGCATATTGATAGGTCTCCAGCTCCTCTTCCAGCAGTGCCAGTGCATCCTCATTACCCAGTGCTGCCATGGCATCCAGCGGATCCGGCAGTGGTCTCCATATTTTTTCCCCGTTGTAAATGACCCGGTCGAAAACCACCTGGCTGAAAATATAGGAATCGATCAGGAATTTTTGTCCCAGCACTTTATAGGATACCGGCAGTTTCCCCGGATCGCTGGACCAAGGATCCACCAGGAGAAAATGGGACATGATCTTCTGGCCATAATCGTCCGATGCATTCAGTTGTTGTTTAAACAGCGCAAAAGTTGCCGTATCAAAAAGATCCTGGGAACCCGACAGCATATTCTCACTCAATGTTTTCAGCTCTCCCGGTGTCAGGTTATCGTCAGGTCCCACCAGGAATGAGACGATCTCTTCATGTTTGACCAGGTTACCTATTTTCCCGCAGCTATAAAGCACCTCATTAAGCACCAGCGCATCCAGCTGCATCCTTCTGAGTTCATCATCCGTCCAGTCAGGTTCCCACGGATTCTCAGGCGGTGCAGTGAGCAGAAAGTCGATCCTGCCCAGCCACATCATGGTCCTGAAATAATTCTCCAGGGTGATCCTTCCGTCAGGGGTATAGATCTCCTTGTTGTAATGGCCCCTGGGGGTGAACTGGCCGAAGTCGATCTTGCGGAGCCGGTCTGCCGTGAACAGCTTCATATCTTTCTCCTCTTCTGTTTCAACTGCTGCCATTACCTGGTCATATTTCTCACGAGTATCGCACTGGGGGGGGTACTTCTCCCCTTCTGCCAGGGAAAGGGCCACCGAAATGTAAAGGTCCACATCCTTCAGGATCTCTTCATACCGCTCATCCGATGAGTATGTTGATACCACCTGCGGGAAGTAAGAATACATACCATGCAGCAGGTCATGCAGATTGGGCTCCAGAAACTGCCATTCAATGGTTTGCAAAATCGCGTCATATGAATTATGTAACGTGCTGAGTATGAAATCAGAACTGAGAAAAAGGGGCAGGTCGCTGCTGTAAATTCTGATAAAGGCACTTGCCCAGTTATAGGAATGAATCCGTTCCGAGACCATGAAGAAATTCTGTTTCAGCAACCTGTTTTCCTGTTCGGTGAACTGAAAATGATCGTTCAGGGTATCATACCAGGGAATGGCGGAAAGATCTGCCGGGTATTGCCGGCTAGAATAATAGACCGTTTGTGGCGAATAATCATCCAGGAGCGCCTGGGCCGGATAATCCTGATGTGCTTCCAGGAATTGCTTATAAGCATCCGGAGAGAACGTGCCCTGGGCCCTGGTTTGCAGAGAACAGGCAAACAAAACGGAAATCAGGGGTATATACCGGGTAATATTTTTCATGATGCAGGGGCTTTTATGGCAAGTTACTTGAAAATGTGTTGATTATCAATAGATAGATGCGGCTAGGCCGGAAATGGTTGCGTGAGGTTCGAATTTCATAAAAAGCCTTAATTTTATTAATATTGAATCTGGCCTTGTATACCAGTCAAATGAAGCACCTGCACAAATATTACAGGATCAAAGGATCTCCTGCCGAGATCTATGCTGCGCTTACCAATTCATTTTCCATTGCCCTCTGGACAGGCTATGATGCGGTGATGAAGGAGGAACCCGGAACAGAATTCTCTCTTTTTGAAGGTGACATTGAAGGAAAGAACCTGGCTTTTGAAAAGGATCACAAAATCGTTCAGGAATGGTTCTTCGGGGAACAGGAAGAAAAATCGATCGTGACCATCACCCTCAAACCGGACAGATACTTCACCAGGATAGAACTGGATCACTCCAACATACCCGACGAAGCATTCGAGGATATAAGCTACGGCTGGGATAATTATTACTTTGGGGGACTGAAAGAGTTTTTTGAAACCTGACACTTCATGATCCTGAGAAAAAGCTTACCGGTAATCCTGCTCCTCTTCCTGTTTCTCGGTATTGATGGAAGGGGCCTGGATGAGATCAAGCGAAGCGGTAAGATCTATATGGCCTTTACCAGTGATGATCTGAAGAACATCAATTACGACCTGGCCCGGGAATTCGCCAAATACCTGAATGTTGAACTGATCGAAGTGGTCATCAGCTGGGAGGAGGCTTTTATGCGGGACGGTACGATTCCTCCGGGACTGGAAACAGATCCCGAATTGAATTTTACCCCCGATGCCCTGAAAAAATCCGATATCATCTGTTCCACATTTACCATCATTCAGTGGCGCAGGAAACTGTTTGGTTTTGCCGAAACCCTTCAATCAGCCGAACTTTTACTGATCAGCAGGAACGAAAAACTGCCGAGGGATTTTGAAGACCTTGCCGGCAGAGAGATTGCATTCATGGGAGCCACCACCTTTGAGCAGCATCTGGAAGAGATCAATCGTTCCATCGGAGGCGGGATCAGGCTGGTCCCCACCCAGAGCAGCGCGGAAACACAGCGTTTGCTCGAGAACGGGGAAGTATACGGGATCATCCTGGATGCAGATGAGGCACTTAACTTCCTTGCAAGCAGCGGCCAGAAGTATAAAATCGCCTTCCCCATCAGTGACGTAACACGCACCGCCTGGGCGGTTGATAAGAACAATCCACTGATCCGGGAAGTAGAAAATTTTTTCGAAACCATTGCCAGCAACGGAGTGCTGGATGAAATATTCCACCGTAGATTCGGAATTACCTATTCCTCCTACCTGGACAGGCTCAGCAAAAATCTGAAACTGGTTCAGTACAAAAGAGACCTGGATGAGATCCTTGCTTCCAAAAAGATCGTGGTTGCCCTGAGGGACCGCAATTTCATTTACAGGGAAAACGGACAGAAACAATTCATGCATGCGCTGGCCGAGGAGTTTGCTGATTACCTGGGCGTTTCCCTTGAATTTGTGATCACCCCCTCTTTCAGTAAATACTGGGAGACCAAAGAAGGAAAGGTGATCCGGGATTCAGCTTACACACCCGACTGGTTCAACTATTTTGATCTTGCCTGTGAGGTGATTGCACCCCTTGACTGGCGACTTAACAAGGTGAACCTGATCCCGGTTTATCCTTCAGCTTACACGGTTGTTGCAAAGAAAGAGACCGGGATCAATTCCCTTAAGGATCTCCGTCACCTCAGGGGGGTTACAGGAAGAGAAACCATCTATGAGGACATCCTCCGTGATGGTGGGATCAGCAACTATTACTACGAACGGGTCAATAATTACATCCCTGACGTGGCTGCCGGGAAAGCTGACTATACCATCATCTACAATGCATTTTATGAACTGTCTCCCTATCCCGATCTTGAAGTAAAGCTTGAACTGGGAAGCCTGAATGTGAGCTGGGCCCTGCGGAAGGATCAGCCAGAGCTTCAGAAGGAAGTTGAGAAATTCATTTCCCGGTCCAGGGAACAGGGCCTGATCAGGATCCTTCTGAAGGCATTGAGGGGAAATACCCTCCAGGCTCCTGAAGCTTTCATTCACAGTTATTACGAGAGCTTTCAGACAGGAGAACTGCCTTATGTCAATTACGGTGCTGACGATGGTCTTCCTCAGGAAGATGTCTTTTCCATATACCAGGACCGGAAAGGATACCTGTGGTTCGGCACAAACTCCGGCGCTGTTCGTTACAACGGAAGGGAGATGGTGGTTTTCAATCATGATCAGGGTCTGCCCGGCAACTCGGTGAGGGATATTAAACAGGACAGCAGTGGGTTGATGTACTTCGCCACCACCAGTGGCATCGCAAAATTCCAAAACGACACAACCGTGGATGTCCTGCTCGAAGGAATCTCATTCAATGAAGTGTTTATTGATTCCCGGAACCAGAAATGGTTTACCGGAGTGGATGGAATTTATATGGAAAATGAACAGGGGGAAGTAAAATTCCTGAATGCTTCATATCCCATCCTTCCCCGGGTGATCTACAACGTGATGGAAAATCCCGGGACAGGTCAGCTGCTGCTGGCTACCGTCCTGGGAGTATTTATGTATGATCCTGAAGAGGGACAGGTTACCCGGTTGAGTGATACCGATTGTTATTCTCTTTTCATTGATGCCAATGACAGCATCTGGATATCCACCAGGGAAGGGCTTTATATCACCCATCTCGAGGACCTGCTGAATGAACGTTATGATTCAGCTGCCAGGAACCTGAATAGAAGGCTTCAGTTTCCCGTGAGCATTATTTCGGACATTACCACCAATAAGTACGGTTCAGTCTGGCTGATCACGGATTCCAGGATTTTCCAGGTCATTTCCACCGACCAGGAACCCATTGTCTATGAGCAGGAGATCGGGATCAAGAATAACAAAATCCTATCCTTTTTGATCGACCAGGAAGATAACATCTGGATCGGTTTTTCGGGCGGACTGCAGCGTCTGACCAACCGCAGGGGACTCCGGAATTTTTATCCCGGTACCATTAACAGTTATATTTATTCTGTATTCCAGGATCCGTACAACCGTATCGGGATCACTTCGGACGATGGAATATTCTATTTCCAGAACGATCAGCTTATTAATTGCACGCCCCGGACCGGTACCAGCAATACCAAATTTACAGGGACACTCCTTCCCAACAATAATATACGGCTGGCCAACAACGAAGGGCTCTACGAGGTCAGCAGCCGGACACTCGAGATCGTAAGGCATACCCTATTCAACCAGATTGCCCACAGCCTGGAAAATATCTTTGTGACAACCAGTGAAGAGATCTTTCTGCTCACCGGCATCAACGGAATCATCTATTATTTCCCCGATTTTTACTCGCAGCCCGTGCAGCTTAAGAACCGTTTCACCTCCAATATCTTCCAGCTCATCGAGCTGGACGGGCGGATCATCGGGGGAAACAGTACCGGTGTGGTGGTATTTAACGGGGAGACCTTCGAACTACTCGATGAGACCGATTGCAATGTGTGGTCCCTGCGGAAAGACGGGGTCCGCGTCTGGGTGGGCACCGATTGCGGCATCGGGCTGGCCCGGGAAGGACGATTCGATCAGCTCGAAATTTCGGGATTTGACAGGGAACTTGTGGTGAAATCCATCATCCCGGCCAGGAACAGGAACTACCTCTGGCTGGGTACCAATAAAGGCTTCAGTTACTTCAACACGAATACAGAAGAGTTTGAGTTTACCATCAACACGAAGGACGGTCTGAGCGGGGATGAAATCACCCCCGGAGGTCTTTTTATCGACAACCATGACCTGCTCTGGGTAGGTACCTATCACGGGATTTCCAACTTCAATATCAGGGCCAAGTCGACCCCTTCCTATACTCCTGTATGCTATATTGAAAAAATGTACATGAACGGGGAACTGATCGAAGGCGAAAACGGCCAGGCATTCTCCCACAATGAGAACAACCTTATCTTTGAAATCAGTGCCCTCTCCTTTTCAGATGAAGCATCGGTGGAATATGAATATTACCTGAGGGGAACCGGGAACAAATATTCCTCTTACAACAGGGGAAGGGAGTACCGGGCTTATTATAACAACCTGCCCCCGGGACGCTATGAATTCATCTACAAGGCAAAAGGGAAGAACAATATCTGGGGTTATGCCGAGAAATACGAGTTTCTGATCCAGAAGGCATGGTACAATACCTGGATATTCCGGGTCGCGGTCATTCTGATTGTGATTCTTGCTGCCTACTTGTTTTACATCATCAGGATTGGTGCCATCAAAGCCCAGAAGAACCGGCTCGAACAACAGGTCAGGGAAAGAACCCACGAGCTTGAGGTGGCAAATACAGAAATTGAAGCCCAGCGGGATTATGCACGATTCCAGAGGGATCAGATCGCGCAGCAACAGAAATCGATCATGGACAGCATCCATTACGCCCAGACCATACAGAATTCCTTACTTCCTTCTTCTGCTATGCTGGATAATCTGCTTGGTGAACATTTCATTCTTTTCAAACCCAGGGATATTGTCAGCGGTGATTTTTACTGGGTCAACGAACAGCAGGATCATTTTTATGTGGCTGCGGCCGATTGCACTGGCCACGGTGTTCCGGGTGCTTTCATGAGCATGCTGGGTATGACACTGATGAACGAGATCGTGAACAAAAACCCCTCCATCGATCCCGACCAGCTTCTGAATGAGCTACGCCGCCAGATCATCCTCACCCTTCATCAGAAGGGTGATCCCGGCGCGGCCAGGGATGGCATGGACCTCGTGGTTTGTAAGATCAATAAGAACCGGCAAAAAATGCAGTTTGCCGGCGCAAACAATCCACTTTACTTGATTCGGGACAGCGAGCTTACCGAGTACAAGACCGATAAGATGCCGGTTTCCATCCACGATGTGATGAAACCTTTCGCCGGCCATGAATCTGACCTGCAAACGAATGATGCAGTCTACCTTTTTTCCGACGGGTACGCAGATCAGTTTGGCGGCCCTGATAACAAGAAACTCAAATACCGGGCCTTCAAGCAACTGCTGCTCTCCAATTATTCCGGGGACATGCGTACCCAGGGAATTATGCTGGACCAGGCCTTCGAAAAGTGGAAGGGTGAATTCCAGCAGATCGACGATGTGGTGGTGATCGGAATGAAGTTCTGATATGCTGCTGTAACTTTTTCAGTTTCCCTCCGTCCTACGGGTGAATCAATCAAAATCAACAGACATGAAAAGATTTATTGCAATCTTTATAGCCGCTATGTTTGTCGTCCCGCTTTTTGCACAGGAGGTTGAGCCGGCCGAAGAGCCTGAAACGGAGGAAGTGCCAGAAGCACCGGAAGTGCCAGAAGCACCGGAGGTGCCGGTGGAAAAAGAGGTAGTTAAGAAGGAAGACACGGTGAAGATCACCAAAAAAATGGAGGTGGTGGAAGCCCCCGAAGGCACCAAAATTACCCTGGGGGAAAATGAAGTGCTCATCATCGAGGATAATGGAGACACGGTCCGTGTAAAACTTGGTTCCAAGGGTATCAGTATCGTGGAAGGTGAAGATGGAACAGCCATCAACATCATTGAGATGGAAGAAGAGGAAGATGATGATGATCAATCTGTTACTACCAGGAAAAAGAAGAAAAAGTTCAAGCCCCATTTTGCGGGATTCGAATTGGGCCTGAACAATTACCTCACGCCTGATTTTAGTATGAGCCTTCCATCAGATGAGATCTTCATGGATCTGAATACCGGAAGATCCTGGAACTTCAATCTGAACATCCTGGAGTACGGAATCGGTCTGGGTACCGATAAAGTAGGTGTTGTAACCGGACTCGGCTTTGAATGGACCAATTACGTGTTTGATTCCCAGAACAGCATACGGAAGGATGATAGCGGTATGATCGTGGAATATGTTCCCGAGCAAGCAGGGAACATCATCAAATCCAAATTGAACATGACCTATATTACAGCACCCCTCCTTCTGGAATTCCAGATCCCTGCAGGAAAGAAAAGGATCCATCTTTCAGGGGGTGTGATCGGCGGTGTGAAGATCGCTTCCAACACCAAGATCAAATACGAAATAGGCGGCGAGAAGTCCAAAGAAAAGGCGAAAGGGGATTATAACATGGCACCCCTGAGGTATGGAGTAACCGCCCGCATAGGGTACCGTGCCCTTAATTTTTATGCCAACTATTACCTGACGCCGTTATTCAGTGAAAACGGCGGACCCGAACTCTACCCGTTCAGTATAGGGCTTTCACTGATCCCCTTCTGAGAACTGTAGCCCCGCTACCGTCAGGCCGGCCTGCAAGGGAATGATTCCGAGCGGGCCGGCTTTTTTGTTGGCCTGGCCAAACTTAATCAGTATTATTGTACTGTTGTCAAACGATTGTTCAACTTATGCAAAATGAAAGGTTAACTTTGTGGGGATGTTTTAAAACCATAAGGAATGAGACTATTGCTGATCAGTAATTCAACCAATCCGGGTGAACCTTACCTTGATTATCCCAAAAACCATATTCATGATTTTCTCGGTGAACAGCCTGTACACTGTCTTTTTGTTCCCTTTGCCGGTGTCACCGTCAGCTTCGATGATTATGAGGCGCGTGTAAAAGAAAGATTTGCCGAAGTGGGACATTCCATATCTTCCATCCATCATTCCCCCGATCCGGTGAAATCGGTAGAAAATTCCGAGGCCATTGTGGTGGGAGGGGGGAATACATTTCAGCTTATCAAACTGATCCAGGAATATCACCTCATCGAACCCCTCAGGCAGAAGGTGCTGTCCGGTACCCCTTACATTGGCTGGAGTGCCGGAAGCAATCTCGCCTGTCCGACCATACGTACCACCAATGACATGCCCATTGTTGAACCCGGGGGATTTCATGCACTGAACCTGGTCCCATTCCAGATCAATCCCCATTACACAGACCTGCATCCCCGGGGTCATGGGGGAGAGACCAGGGAAGACCGGATCATGGAATACCTCGAGGCCAACCCGGGAGATACCGTCCTCGGATTGAGGGAAGGATGCATACTCAGGGTGGAAGGGAACCGGATGAATTTGATCGGGGAACGCGCGGTCAGGCTGTTCCGTTTCAATCAGGCACCCGGGGAACTGGACAATAATTACGAATTCAGTGAGTTTCTCAGGAAATAGTTGTGCGTACGATCAGGATCATATTTGAATATGTGCTGGCCTTTGTGGTGATCACATTGCTTCTCTTCTCCATCACCAGCGTCATCGTTGTGAAGTTTTACGGAGAGGATTTGAAATCGTATGTGATCCGCGAGATCAACACCCGGCTTGACACCAGGGTACATGTGGATGAGATGGCGGTCAGGGTTTTCCGTAAGTTTCCCCATACTTCCATTGAGCTCAGTGACATGACAATATGGTCCAGTCATAACTTCGGGGCAGGGGACTTCGGGGATCCCGGAGCCGACACGCTGCTCACCGCCCAAACGGTCAATGTGAGTTTCAATCCCATCAGCCTGATCCGGAAGACATACCACATCAGGCAGCTTGAGATCAAGAACGGGGTACTTCATCTTTTTACGGACCCTTCCGGGGAAGGGAATTACAGGTTATTGTCCGCTCCTGCCGGGAAAGATGCATCCGGACAGCAGATCGATATGGGTCAGCTGAAAGTAAGCAATTTTCATATTGCATTACACAATAAAGCCAAACAGCTTGTCTCATCGGGCGTGCTGGAAGAGCTCCGGCTCAACGGCAGGTTCTCAAAAAGAAATACGCAGATCAGGGGTGATCTGAAAGGGACCCTGGATGTGATCTCCAACAAGGGGATCGTATATGCTTCAGAAAGACAGATCAGGGCAAGGATCAACCTGGATGTGAATGATTCGGTGTATATCCTTAATGACGGGCAACTGCAAATCGACCGGATCGTGGCGGATACCGACGGCAGTTTCATCCTGAATCCCGGCGGCGGGGTACGGATGGATCTCTATGCAGCTGCAAGGGACCTGGATATTCATGAAGTACTTGACCTTCTGCCCGGCAGAATGAGCAGTCCGCTGAGCGGAATCCATGGCAACGGCATTCTTCAGCTGTACACCAGGGTGACCGGAATTGCCAGTTCTACCCTCACCCCACGGATCGAAGCCGATTTTCAAACCTCCAATGCCAATCTGAAATGGGACAGGATCCCGTTCACGGTCAGGAACCTGAATATCACTGGAAGTTACTCCAACGGGGGTGAATTCAATCCCGTAACCACATCCCTGCAGATAGAAACCATCAGTGCTGTCATTGGCGATGATCATATTTCCGGGAAAGGTGCGATCAGGAATTTTTACGATCCCGATTTTTCATTCGAGCTCAAAGGGAATCTTCATCCCGGTCAGTGGCTCAGATGGTATGAAACAGTCCCCCTTCATAAGGCAGATGGAATCATTTACAGCGACCTGAGGGTCCGGGGATCCTATGACCGCCTGAAAGCGCAGGGTGAAAAATTAATCGCTTTTGATATTGCCGGAAATGTTCGTTTTGAAGACCTGATGGTCCAGTTTACCGATCACAGTATACCACTCACGGAACTGAACGGTTCGGTCCGGATCGAGAACGATTTCTGGGAACCTTCTTTCTCAGGCCGGTTTGGCACAAGCGATTTTACCGTCACCGGTACCGGTTTGAACCTGATCTCTTTTCTTATCGAAGGGGACGAAGAGCTGGTCGCTTCGGCAATCTTGCACTCCGCGCGACTTGACCTCCAGGAGATCCTTGACCAGCTTCCCGCTTCCCGCTCCGGAAAAGACGAACCCATACAATTTCCTGAGAAATTGAACCTGCGACTCGATTTTGTCATCACTGAATTTTCAAAGGACAAACTGCTTGCAAACGATGTACGTGGGATTGCATACTATGAGGCACCTTTTCTGCGCATCGATTCCCTGGGCATGCAGACCATGGAAGGGACCCTGGGAGGCAGCTTCGGAATGATCCAGGACCAGGAGGGGATCATCCATACCAATGTTACCGCAATCCTTCATAACCTGGATATTCATCAGCTGTTCCTTGCATTCAATGACTTCGGTCAATCCCACATTACCCATGAACACCTGAGGGGAAGTATCTCCGGTAATTCTGTTTTTTCAGCCAATTTTTCAGACGATTTCTCCATCCGGACTGAAACCATTCTCAGTGAAAACGACCTGACTGTCCGGCAGGGAGAACTCAACGGTTTCACTCCCATCATGGCACTTTCCAGGTTCATAGAAGTTGAGGAACTCAGGAACATCAAGTTTGAAACCCTGGAGAATACCGTCATCATAAAGGATAACAGCGTGGTGATACCTGCCATGGACATACACTCCAATGCATTGAACCTCTCTGCATCAGGAACTCATGGTTTTGACAGGAGTTACGATTACAGGCTGAGGTTGCTTTTATCTGAACTGCTCTACAACAAGGCAAAAAAATCAGGCAATACCGAATTCAATATCGCAGCTGATGAATCGGACACCCGCACCCTTTTCCTGAAAATATATGACGAAGGTTCCGGAACGACGGTAGAGCTGGACCGGGAGAAAACCGCTGAAAAAATTCGAAGTGACCTGAAAGCTGAAAAAACAGAACTGAAATCGATATTGAACCAGGAACTGGGGCTTTTTAAGAATGATGAGGAGATCAGAGAATTGAAAAACCGGCGGAACGGGCAGCAGGAGCTTTTCAGGTTTGAGTTTTCCGAGGAAGAGGATACCCTGGAAACAAACAGCTCCGGAGGGCAGGAAGACCGGTGGTGGAAAAGAGCGGTCAAACCGGATACTGCTGAGAATAAACCTGTAAGAAAATTCGTTATTGATGAATAACCGATAACACCTTATAAATTGGACATCTACAGAAAAAAACAACGCTGGAAACAGATCCTGCTGCTGGCTGCCATCCTGATCGGGGTGGGATCGCTCTGGTATACCAACCGCCTGGTAGGCGAAATTGAGGAGACCGAAAGGCAGAAAGTGGAGCTTTGGGCCGAAGCCATCCGGATCCTCAATTCAGCTGATTTTGAAACCGATCTTGCCTTTCCCTTTTTCGTGATTGAGCGCAATACCCATATCCCGGTTATTCTGACCGATTCCGAAGGCAACATCCTGAACCACAAAAACCTGGATTCGCTCAAGGTAAAGGACCCCTCCTACCTGCAGCGGCAGCTTGAACATGCCAGGGCTGAAAATGACTCCCTGGTCATCAACCTGGGCAATGACGAGTTCCAGTACATTTTTTACAGGGATTCCATTGTGCTGAGGAAGCTGACCTTCTTTCCCTATGTCCAGCTCGGGGTGATCATGCTTTTTATCCTGGTATCCTATATCGCATTCAGTGTTTCCAGGAAGGCTGAGCAGAATGAAGTATGGACCGGCATGTCCAGGGAAACTGCTCACCAGCTTGGCACACCAATCTCATCATTAATGGGTTGGATGGAATTACTTAAAGAATCAAAACTGGATTCGGATACAGTAAGGGAAATGCAGAAGGATGCCTCCAGGCTTGAAAAAATCGCCGACAGGTTCTCCAAGATCGGATCAAAACCCACCCTGAAGGAATCCGATCTGAAGCCGATCCTGAGCAACAGCCTTGAGTATATCAAAAGCCGGGGGTCAAAACGTATTGAATACCTGATGGACGTCCCCGAAAAAACCATCAAGGTGAAAATCAATGAAACCCTTTTCGAATGGGTTATCGAAAACCTCTGCAAGAATGCCATTGATGCCATTCACGGGGAAGGGAAGGTGATCCTTCACGCTGTGGACACCAGCAGCGGCGTGATCATCGATGTGGAAGATACCGGCAAGGGCATTGCGAAATCTCAGTTCCGTACCATTTTTAAACCTGGATACACAACCAAAAGAAGGGGATGGGGACTGGGCCTTTCTCTTTCCAAAAGGATCATCGAATTCTACCATCACGGTAAAATCTATGTGCTCTCCTCTGATCCCCATCAATCCACCGTGATCCGGATAGTGTTAAGGAAATAAGAATGTCTGGCTTAAAACAGAAAAAACATGGCCGTGGTCGTCAAGGACCCGGGAAACTGATCAAATCGGTACGTGTATGACCATTCTCTGTAATCCGTGCAAGTGTATAAACTGTACCATCTTCTCCCACAGCGATTGAATTAACATAAAGTGGTCTTTGTCCATCGGGATAAAAAACAGCACCATGATCCTGATACCTGCCTGTTGGGATATCATAGGTGATCAGATGAAGATCTTCAGGGCCTTTTGCCTCTCCCATTGCGGTATGACTCTTCCCGGTGACACGCTTCCCATCAACATATATCGGACCTTCGGTCAGGTAATAGATCGTTCGACCATCGGGGCCAAGCTTGAATCCAAGGTAACCATAGCTGAACTGATCAAACATTCCACTCTGTTTTGATGGTATCGAAGTAAGCCGTTCAAGGATTTCAATGCCGGGAGCTGCCGGATCAAACCGGAATAGATAACCGGAATTGCCATGAATGCCATATAACTTTTTCTCAGGAGCATACCAGAATATCTGACGCCAGTTATAAGCCATGCTGCCGGCTGAGGAGGGTTCGTATGTCCCAAAATAATCCTGCCTTAAATTCAGAACTCCTTACCTGTCGCAATCTAAATTAGCGGAAATTTTGAAAACCATCCTCAAATCTGTTCCTGGAAATGTGGTTTCTGTTTGGTTCAACAGGTCTGCAAGTTCAGCAGCTG
>Ga0180432_10006097_pt1 | contig 15788 bp, 17 predicted proteins | sample SS_ome_10_FD_132414 | JGI IMG/M metagenome (GOLD analysis project Ga0180432, IMG submission 132414) | Hypersaline lake sediment archaeal communities from the Salton Sea, California, USA - SS_1_MS_2 metaG | ecosystem: Environmental > Aquatic > Non-marine Saline and Alkaline > Hypersaline >... | reverse complement strand
CTCGTCGAGTGCGGCGGCCAGGAGGGCCGTCTTGCCTCCCCTCGAATGGCCCGTAATCGCGATTTTGTCCCTATCCACGAAATCCAGCGTGGAGAGGTAATCTATGACCCGGCTGGCACCCCAGGCCCATGCCGCCAAAGTCCCCCAGCTGTACTCCGGGTAGAGCGGATGAACGCCGTCCCCTCGATCACCGTTGTCATCATCCAGGTCGTGGCGGACGTACTCGGCAACGATGTATTCCCTGCCGATGATCTCCGGAACGACTGGAACCTGACCAACTTCCCTGTCGTTCTTGATTATGACCGGGTAGGGCCCCCCGCCCATAGGCCTCACAAGTGACATCCTAACCTCGAGGCCATCGCTTGGTCCAAAATGTAGTTTCAAGACCTCCTCGATCGCCTCGCCTTCAAGGACTTCCCTTTGCGACAGCTGTTCCGCCCTGATCGTACCGGGGGGCCCGGGCACGTTGCCATACTCGTAGTGCAGGAGCATCTGCTCGATATACTCCCTCTGTCCCTGCCAATCCTCCCTCTCTGACAACCTGCCCCCATCTACCATAATGAAGGGATCCGGCAGCTCCTCAACTGCCGGCAGCTCACCCGCCGGCGAAAACGCAAAGCCTCGATCTGATTTCATCTTCGTCAAACCTCCACCGTCCATGGCTGGATACGACACTGATTGCTCTTTCCTAGATCCCCTGCCCGGGATCAGATCTCCCCTGCCCTAAGCTTCGTCGTTCTGACGGAGCGATAGAGCCTACGCCTAACCATCAGCGTCCACAGGACGAACCCGGAGATGAAGAAGGCTGACGATGAGATCAGCCACTCTATGATATACACCCAGAGCAGGGCCCTGTCCTTCTCTTCCCTTGCCACCCCCTCGACCTGAGGGAGCCTGGCCAGTGCGGAGCCGATGGTATCCTCGCTATCCACGAATCTGTGTTCCAGATACTGCTCAGCCGCTCTGGAGTAGATCTCCTCCAGCGGGATCATCTCCTCATCGATCCTGTCCGTATTGGCCCCGAACCTGTCGATGAATTCCTTCAGTGAGATCAGCACCGCGATCCTGGTCCTGAACTCCGAGAAATCGGTCTTCACCCGGTGGAATACCTCGACATCATCTATCAGCTCCGTTCCCGCGAGCCAGAAGATCATGTTCATCATGATCTCGGGCGAGTACCTGTTCTCGCCCGTTATGCCCTTGGGGTATCTAAGCCACCCGCCTGGTATCTGTTCCCCTATCGTCATCGCCCGGCCATCTTCATACTCCCAAGCGGCAAGGAATGGCTCCTTTCCGGCGTAATTACCCAGCTGCCAGGCGAGAACCTCCGATCCCTGCCGGGGGATCACCAATCTCGAAACGGCGTTGGCCTGGACCTCCTCGACGCGGAAAGGTATGAAAACCTTGAGGACTGGATTGACCGATGCCTCGTTTATCTCGACCGAGTAGGATTGTTTCGGCGCCCAGGAAACGTGTTCCGCGGTTACCGCGGGGGCATCGTTCGGAAATGCCTGCCAAGCCGAACCCGAAGACCACGCCTCCGGTATCCCGGGTATCTGGCTGAAAACGCTCCCGTCATTTATACCGCCGGCTCCCTCGGTCACGCTGTCGTGTATCCACAGGTCCTGCTTGGGCGTGAATAGGTAGTACGTCGGCTGCGCCAAGATCATCACGTCGTACTTCCTGAAATCCTCATAGGTCCGGGGAAAGTAGAGACGGATCAGTTTGAGGAGCTCGGAATCCGGCAGACTCTTGTCCCGGGTGAGTATTATGGAGAAGTCGACGGCCGGCTCGGACTGTAGCAGCCTGTTCAGGTAGGGGAACCGGCTGTCCCTCGCCATAGCGAGGAGTCTCACCCTCTCCGCGGCCGAGGACACCGGCAGGAGACAGGAGAACAGAAATATGAGGATCAGGACAGCCGAAGCGAATCTCACGGGGCCCACAGGCCCAAACACCGGTGAGAGATCCAATAAAAACATTGCGTGTGCCCAGGGGCACATGTGCCCAGGGGCACATCCGAGCGTCATATACTTAAGGAAAAAGATACTACCCGATTTCCCTAGTAGCAAAGGGTAATGATCGTGAGCAGCATACACAGGCTAGTCGCCCTGGCGTTCGTGTCACTGGTGATATCGGGACTCCTCGTGTTCACCTTTGCCGAGGAGAAATCGGATCAACCCGTGGAGATCCTCCGAAACGAGTACCCGAAGACCCTTCCCCAGGGGGAGACTACCTTCAGCTTCTCGCTTGTGGCCAGGGAGGACCTGGCAAGGCTGGAAATAAGGTTCGCATCGGTCACCACCAAGGACCTTTCCCCGGATGAGCTGATCGATCCCGATATCCAGGAGAATATTACGGATCCCGAGGACCTCCTTGACAACGTGATGAGAAACGTCTGGTTCGTCGAGAAGACCGCGGAGCTGGGGATCGAACCGGTTGAGGACAGGATGGAGATAGATATCCAAGGATCGGATTTCGATCTCCTGGTCAGGGACTACACGGACATGATAACCTGTCATCTGGGCCCATCCCTCCTGGGACAGAACGTAACCCGTAACGTACCCCTCATATTCGGTGTCTTCATGAACGAGACCAATCACCAGTACCTGGAGGGGAAGCTGGACTTCTTCCCAGTGCCGACGCTAAACATCAAGGCACTGACGATATCCCACAACGAGAACGAGACGAGATATATCCCTGACGACGATGTATGGGAGGGGTCGGATCGCCTCCCGATCTCCAGCGCCCCCAGGGGACTGGCGGTATTCGAATCGGTAGACAGGGACGATACCGTCACTGTCGTTATCACGGTCGAGCCCGGCTCCTTCAGCCGAGCCACCGACAGCCCGATCGCAATGTTACACCTGATCAGCATCTACATCGACGGTGAACGCTACAGTGAACCGATCGCGAACATACTGAGGTGAGATGATGACGACCAGACTTCGAGCACTGATCGTTTCGTTGATCCTCCTCCTGAATCTGTGCACCATCTCGGCCCAGTCGGAGGTGGAACCGGTGATCGTCGTCTACGGCGGAGGCCAGAGCGAATTCGCCGAGATGCTGGCCACGCTTATCGAGGAGGACGGCAGCGTTGAGGGCGAGGTCATGGTGGTCTACAGCCGCCAGTCGGTCGAACTCGCCGCGGCACTCCCGACGACGAAGTGCATAGTCATGTATGCCGACCACAGGAACTACATCTCCGGGCTGTGGTCCGCCCTCGTTCCGTTCTTCAAGGAGGGCGGAGGGCTGGTGGGCATGACCGAGCTGTGCTACATGCCCTCCGCGGGAACACTGGCGACCGAGGTCTTCCCGGTCTTCGGCAACTCATCGGATGTGGTTACGAGCCCGAGGGAGACCAGAACCAGGACCTACGTGCTCGAGGAGGAGACCGAGGTAAACGCGGGTCTTCCCGACCAGTTCGACGTTCTCAGCATGGGGACCTATCTCTCGGCAGATGAGGGCGGGGACCATGTCCGTGTACCGGGGGACTACCAGGTCGCCTACCGGGACGAGGTGACGGGGTGTCCCCTTGTCGCGGTCCACGAGAGCGAGCGGGGCGGGAGATCGGTGGCGTTGCCGGGGATAATGGTCGTCACCGTGCCGAGGCTCGATGTCTACTACGGTAACCTCATCTCCGACCAGGCATTCGTTGACCTCTTCATGAACTGCGTGAGCTGGGCATCGGAGAACTCCCGCATAGAGGCGGTTGAGGGAGAGCTGACCGAGACGATCTCGGAGTACGAGGAGAGCAGGCAGGACATGAAGGATAGCGCGGACGAGTCAGACAGGGAAAGGAGAAACAGGAGGCTGATGACCCTGGTGGTACTCTGGGCGATCGGCCTCGTGGCCTGTGCGGTCGCGGTCAAGAAGGGTTTGCTGGCGCCGCTGGAAACGGACTGAGACCCACAGGTGGGATCCGGGCCCTCCGCTGGGTGGTTTTCCCTCTGGAAATCAGCGAAGGGGGACGAAGCATCTATCCGTCTCAGAAACACACTAACCGCATGCGTCGATCCGCCCTCCTGTTCGGAACGCTGGCGATCGTGACCGTTTCCGCCCTGATAGGATGCCTCACTTCGGAGAGGGTTCCCGGACCCGGGGATTCCACCAACTCAACGAACAGAACCGGGGCGATCCCGGCCGATTCCGAGAAGGTCCTGCCCGGGGGTGATCGATATCCCCCACAGCTTCACTCGGAGGAATTCAGGGAGCCGATCCCGCTGGGCGGGAACGTGAACACGGCCGGGGCGGAGGACTCCCCGTTCGTTACCCCGGACGGGGAAACGCTCTACTTCTGGTTCACGCCGGACGTGGATGTCCCGGTGGAGGAGCAGCTTCTGGACGGCGTGACCGGCATCTACGTCAGCCGCAGGCTCGATGAGGGCTGGACCGAGGCCGCGAGGGTCGTGCTCAGCCACGATGTCTCCCTGGACGGATGTCCCTTCGTGCTCGAAGATCGCATCTGGTTCTGTTCCGCCCGCCCCGGCTACACGGGCATGCGCTGGTTCACGGCGCGCCGTTCCGATGGGGAGTGGGTCGACTGGGAGGAAGCGGATTTCGACCCGGACCACGATGTCGGGGAACTGCACATCAGCGCCGACGGTGGAAGCCTCTACTACCACTCCGACAGGCCCGGGGGAAAGGGCAGTAACGATATATGGGTCAGCCGCAGGGTGGGCGGGGAGTGGAGCGAACCCCTCAACATCGAGAATGTGAACTCGGAGGCGGACGAGAGCCGTCCCTTCCTCTCCAGGGACGGGCGCGAACTCTGGTTCACGCGGACCTACAGGGGAACCCCCGCGGTCTTCCGATCGATCCTCTCCGACGGGGAGTGGCAGGAGCCGGATCTCATGGTCTCCCAGTTCGCCGGGGAGCCGACGCTTGACGGCGAGGGAAACCTCTACTTCGTTCACCACTTCTTCGAGGATGGCCGCATGATAGAGGCGGATATCTACCTCGCTGTCGCCAGAGACTAGTCCGCCATCGAGGTTCCGACACGGCTCGTCTCCCCCGCTTTCAAGGTAAGACATATCTCGGGTGCCTACCGTGATCTCATCGTGATCAGGAACATATTCTTCGACATGGGCAACACCCTGGTTCACCGACCCCTCGACAGGCAGGTCGGATTCGCCATACTCCTCAGGAGACTCGGGCACGGCGTATCCGACGAGGACGTGCTGGCCGCCTATGAAAGGGCGAGAAAGCAGGTCCCGCATCTGCAGCCCTACAGGCAGACAGCCGAGAACCTGAACCAACGGCTGAGGTCGAAGATAGAGACCACGATCGAAATCCTGGGGCTGCCCGACCCACGGGCCCTCGCGGATCGTCTGCTGGAGAGCGACTTCAATCCCATCCAGCCGTTCGAGGACACGATACCAGCCCTCGAGGAGGCCAGGTCACGTGGATTCAGGCTGGGCATAATATCGAACTGGGACCCGGACCTGGCCGATTTCACCCGGAGGATCGGGATAGATGGCTACTTCGACTCCGTGATCGCCTCCAGGGCCCTCGGACACAGGAAGCCCAATCCCGAGATCTTCGCCGCCGCGCTGGCATCGATGGACGCCTCGGCCCGGGAATCCGTCCACGTGGGGGATAGCGTTGGATCGGACGCCATTGGCGCGATGGGGATGGGTATTCAACCGGTGGTAATAGACAGGGAGGGAAGGCACAACCACCTCTTCTGCCCCGTGATATCCTCACTCCTGGACATATGTGCGGCCGTCGAATCTCTCTAGAGCCATGAGACTCCAGTGAGTGTCTCTCCCTTCCCGCTGATCACCCAATGGGCATCAGGGACCAGATCTGCGATATCTTTATCTTGGAATACTGCGTAGACCCGGCGGAGGGTGTGCAGATGGCCGAGGAGTGTTGTCCGGAATTCCATCCGGAGCCCTGGGACGGAAAGGTGCTGGAGTGGGATGATAAGAGATTCGTCAAGGATAGCGTGTTCACCATCCTTCATATGCCCGTCAACTTCGGCAGGGTGATGAGGAGGCTGGACGAGAAGGTCAGGGGAGCGGGAGCCGAGGTCCCGGACTGGCTCTGCCTGTCCGACCATACCTCGAGGTGGAACATGGACGTGTACATGGCGGTTGACCGTGAGATCCCGAACCAGGAGAACGTGACCCTGAGCGGGAAGTACCTGAGCAAGGTGTATGAGGGCCCGTACAGGGAAACGGGGAGATGGTGCGAGGATTTCGAGACCTATGCCCGCGAACGGGGATTCGAGATAAGGAAGTGGTACATGTGGTACACGACCTGTCCAAAATGCGCGAAGAAATACGGCAAGAACTACGTCGCCATTATCGCTGAGGTCGCCGGGGTAAGCTAGTCCGGGAATACCAAGGAAAGGCGGACTCGGCCACGGACGAGACATCACCGAAGAACAAGACGACAAGCTCAGAGTACTGGGAAGAGACATCATACGAGAATTTTCAGAAGATGATGAATCCCTCTGACACGGGTAACCGCCCTGACCTTATTCGGACTTCTCTCTCCCTCTTCTAATCTTCTCAAGCACCTTCTCGTGGTAGTCACGGGCCTTTTCTGGGTCAAGCTTCTCATCCTCCTCTTCCTTCTTGAGCGAGGACTTAATGATCCTCTGAACCTTCTTGCTCCAAGCCGCTGCATCATTCCTAGGCATATCCAAGAGCTTCGAAAGAGTATGATATAGGAATCCCGTATCCCCTGCTTCTGAAGAATGTCTCCTTCGATTGCAGGGTGAGTCTCCCAGGAAGTGGATTACGCTCTCGAGTTGTCGGCAGATGAAGCCCCGCGATATACGCATTATCGACCTTCTTCGTTTTCGCAATCTTCAACCGATGGCTTCCTCCACCATTTATTGGCAGGGATTGCGACTGTTCCCATCAGGTGTGGATTGTGAGCGGTAACCAGGCCCCAGGCGACTCTCGCCGAGCATTGGTATGTCTAGTCGCATCTACACTACTGTTCGGGGCTGTTGCAGGTGAGCTCGCTGTCTCGAGGAAGGTCAGCGTGGTGGACGCACTCACGCCCCCCATTATCAACGATCATGTTCCCTTGCTGGAGTTTCTCCTGATGTATGTGATGCTCCTCGGGTTGATAGCGGCAGGCTTCGCGGTCTCAAGGCGAGTGATCGGGTTTTGTGTATTCTTTCTCGCCTCGTGGATACTACTACTCATTACGATGGCAGTATTCGAAACCCGAAGCTATGTGGGTGACTTCTTCTGTTACTATCTGGCATGGACCACTGTAGTTGGGACCATCATAGCCAGATGTCGGTCTCCCGGGAACGCTGGGTGGTTTCTGGCTTTCAGAGTCCTCTTCATCAGTGCCGGCCCGTTTTTCTTCGCCTTGACCCCCTTCGCAATATACGGTTCCTCTCACTACTTCCTTGGCTTAACGTTGTGCGTCTTGGCTTTCGTCGCGTTTGGGGCACTTCAGAGGAGAAACAGACAGGTCATAGCAGCGCACCAGCGAAAACCAGCTCGCCTGGGAGTGCGCTGAGAAAGCTGGGCATGCCTGTCAGTGGAAATCCATCGCCGGTATTCGCCAGGAGAGTGCGGGGGACGGGATTCGAACCCGCGAAGGCCTGCGCCAGCAGGTCCTGAGCCTGCCCTCTTTGGCCGCTCGGGCACCCCCGCCCGGCCTCGATTTGAGGCGAGCGTTGAAAAATAGCACCCAGCGAACCGGACCGATCGCCAGGCCTGTGCGGGGCCTCATTTCGGCAAGTTAATAAGCGGACAATCCCAAGATAACGGCATGCCGAACGGAGCGGAGGCAATTCTGGAGAACCTGAAGAAGCTCCAGAGAATACCTCCAGGGACGCCGAAGTTCCTCGAGACCCAGAAGGAGATAATGAAGCTGGTCAAAAAGCTCTCATCCAAGGAGAGGAAGGGTCTCAGGGACAAGGTGGAACGGATGCGATCCGATATCCGCATATACAGGCCGTCATACTACACCCCGGACTACTTCAGGATTCTGACCGTGCTGTCCCAGAGGCTGACCGAGAGGGACTACGAGACGATCAAGAAGGAGATAGAGGAGAACTTCGAGGAGATCGAGAAAAGCTTCGAGAGCAGCCACTTCCCCCGCTACCCGTCCTCGTACATCAAGAAGCTTCGAGCCCTGGTGATGGAGGCGATAAGGGAGGAGGATATCGAGGAGAAGGAGGTCAAGAAGCTCAGGAAGGCCGTCGAGAAGATGGTGGAGAGGATCAAGAAGTACGAGTACGAGAACATAACCATCGAGGTCTCCGCCTCCAGGATCAGGGTCAACAGCCTGTTCACCGTCGGGGCCAACAGGAGCGAGTGGAGCATAGAGCTGATATCGCCGAAGCTCGAATACGGCGGGAGGAGTTTTCTCAAGAGAAGGGTTCTGGCGTACATCACCAAGGAGCAGAGGCCCCTGTCGAGGCCCGAGATCGAGGAGGGTGTGGGAAAGAAGATAAGATATTTCGGACACATAGTCCAGTCCCTGGTGAGGAAATACCTCATACTGCCGATCCCCGGGGAGAACAAATATGAGCTGACGGGCACCGGGGAGAGGGTAGGCGAGGTGTACATCGAGCTGATAGATGAGGGAGATGAAGAGGATTGAAGAGGTACATGATTAACAGGCTTTTCGCGCTCTTCGTCGTGATCATACTTGTCCTTTCGATAGTGGTTCTGCTGCTCTAGATCCGATCGCGTTGACAAGATCCAGCTGGAAGGATGCCCTTGAACCCGCCGTCAGGGAGAGGTTCAGGGATGTGTACAGAAGCTACGACATAGTCGGCGACATACTGGTAGTGAAGATACCCTACGACCTCCAGGGGGAGAGAGAGGAGATCGGTGAAGTGCTCCTCGGCATGAACCCCGGTGTCAGGCTCGTCCTCCAGGTCGTCGGAAGGACTTCGCCCAGGCTCCGGACCAGGAAGCTGGCGAGGATAGCGGGCTCCGGACCGCCGGTCACCGAGCACCGGGAGCACGGCACGGCCTACTTCGTGGACCTCTCGAGGGTCTTCTTCTCGCCCAGGCTCTCCCACGAGAGGTGGAGGGTCGCGAGACAGGTGGAGGATGGGGAGAGGGTAGTCAACATGTTCGCCGGCGTGGGATGCTACAGCCTCCTGATCGCAAAGCACCGGGAGGCCTCTGTCCTATCGATCGACAGCAACCCCGATGCCATAGCGTGCATGAGGGAGGGGATCAGGAGGAACGAGCTTCTCGGCGAGGTGGTCCCGCTCCTGGGCGACGCTCGAGACGTGTGTGCCGACCTGCACTCCATAGACAGGGCCATTCTCCCCCTCCCCGAGGTGGCGGACGAGTTCCTGGGAACCGCGATCTCGACCATGGATGGGGGAGGCGAGATCAACCACTACAGGGAGGCGGAGGGGCCACGTTCCGTCTGTCTCCGGGATTCGGCGGAGCGGCTGTCCCAAATACTCGAGTCACTGGATCCGGGCGGGTTCGAGATACTGAGGTCCAGGGTCGTGCGCTCGGTAGGCCCGAAGAGGTGGCACGTGGCGCACGATCTGCTCTACAACGGGCCCGATCGACGCTAACAAATTTCAGTATAATGCGGTAAAAATCGTCGATTCGATGTTTCAGATTGCCGTCGTCGGCAAGACGAACTCGGGAAAATCGACCTTCTTCAGCGCAGCGACCCTCATAGACACCGAGATCGACGGCAGGCCATTTGTCACCATCAAGCCGAATCGAGGACTGGCCTACCTGAGGGCGGACTGCCCATGCAGGGAGTTCGGAGTGGAGTGCGAGCCCAGGAACTCGAGGTGCGAGGATGGGCTGCGCCTGATCCCGATCGATCTACTCGACGTGGCCGGGCTGGTTCCAGGCGCACACCTGGGTAGGGGCCTGGGAAACCGGTTCCTGGACGACCTGATACGCGCCGACGCCCTGATCCACGTGGTTGACGCCGCGGGGGCCACGGATGCGCAGGGGAACCCGACGGCCCCGGGGAGCAGGGACCCGATCGACGACGTGGAGTTCTTCGAGACGGAGCTCGACTACTGGCTTCTGGGTATCCTCAAGCGGGGACTGGGCGATTCACGGAGGTCGATACGGAAGGCCGGCTCGGAGAGGGCCAACCTCCTCCACGAGATACTGAACGTCCTGGGGATAACCGAGGAGGAGATACACGACATCCTGAAGGAGAACCCTGTCGATCTCGAGGGGGACGACCACCAGCTCCTGGAATTCGTAACCGCAGTGAGGAGATGCGCCAAGCCGATATCCATCGCCGCGAACAAGATCGACCTCCCGAAGGCCGGGGAGAACCTGGAGAGGATCAGGCAGAGCCTGGGCGACACCCTGGTGGTACCGGTATGCGCGGAGGCGGACCTGGCCCTGCGCAGGGCAAACGAGCACGGAATAGTCCGGTACAAGCCCGGTGACCCCGACTTCGAGATACTGGCGGAGCTATCGGAACAGCAGGGGAAGGCCCTGGAGAAGATAAGGCAGAGGATCCTGTCCAACTACGGGTCCACCGGGGTGCAGGATATCATCGACCGGACGGTGTACGACTTCCTGAAGATGATAGTCGTGTACCCGGTCGCCAGCCATACCCATCTGACCGATACCAAAGATCGGGTGCTGCCCGACGCGTTCATAGTCCCCCAGGGCACCACGGCCAAGCAGCTGGCCTACAAGATCCACACCGATATCGGGGACGGCTTCATCGGAGCGATCGACGCGAGAACGAAGAGGAAGCTGGGGGAGGACCACGCACTCGGCAACGGCGACGTTATAGAGATCCTGACCTCCCGCTGAGCGACCCGGAACAACCGGTAAGGCCCCGCTGAACCCCCCGATGGCCCCTTTGCGGCCCCAGCGACATCCTAGGCGCATCTCTGCAAAACAAATAATAGGCCTAGCCGAATTTTCAGCTTCATGTCAGAAGAGGTCCTTAGAACCTACGCGTACCAGTACGGGACGATATTCAAATATCTCAAGCAGAATTCTGAGGACATCAACGGGACCCTCGACCTCCTGGAGAGCAAGATGGTGGCCCAGATTCCCCAGATAGAGGACCAGAAGGTCAAATCCGTATACACCCGCACCCTCGCCGTGGTTCGAAACGCCCGGACCATACTCCGCAGCTTCGACCTGAATCAGATTCTGGACATGCTTCCGCAGGTGGAGGAGGATTTCCCGGGGCTATACGAGCGTAGGACGTCGGATCAGAAGAAGATGGTGGCCATAATGGAGAGGGTCCTCTTCGGTCCCCCGCTTCCCAGGGGAAGGATCAAGTTCGATATCCCGAAGCTCTTCTGACCTCCCTCTACAGGCTATCGACCGCGGAGAGAACACGCTCGCAAACCGACTGGCAGAATAGCAGGTCATCGAGCACCGGTAGCGCCTTCTCCAGGGACTCCCCCCTAACCTCGGTGACGACCTGGTTTCCACTGCACCGCGTTCGTATCTCCACCTCGGGGCTCGAGCGGTTGTCAACCTCGAGCGAGGAGGCCACCGCACACGCGGTCTGGGGGTCGTACTCCGACTCGACGGTGGCTGTCACGCTACTCATCGACTACACCGCCGAGTTGATTCCCAACAACCCGGTCTAGGCTCTCCAGGAAGTCCCCCTCGGCGCCGAGCGGTACCTTGGCGCCGGCCGCCACGCTGTGCCCCCCTCCCTGACCCCCAACCGTCCGCGCGGCCTCGGACAGGGCACTGCCCAGGTCGAGGCCCTTCCTCACCAACTCCGGGTTGGTCCTTCCCGACACCTTGACCGAATCCTCCCTCTTGCTGAGCCCGAAGACCGGCCTGAGGCGACCGCTGAACCCGGCGTTGGCGTATATGCCGCACAGCTTCCCCACGTACTCATCCCAGCCATCCAGGTCTATGTAGTCCAGATTCTCCATCCTCTTCGCCGATTCGAAGGTCCCGACACCCTCGAAGATCTTCTCCTTGTATCTCAGCCTGAGCCTCTCCACCTCATCCCCCGATCCCGGGGACCCGACCAGGTATGCGAGCGCGGTGGAGTACTCGCCCAGCGCGGAGCACGATTCGACATAGTCCACGGCATCCTCTATGGTGGGCGATGGCCCGTCCAGCAGGCGGAGGCTTCTCCCGAACAGCCTCTCCGCCTCCGGTGTCGAGGCATCCTCCCTCACCATCTTCTCCGCGAGCTCCCTGATCAGAACCCGTTCCATCTCATCGTCAAGCTCCGAGATGCTGGTCTTGGCCTCGACCTCAACGCCGATATCCCTCAGGAACTTCGCGGCGGCCATCTGGTTGCCGCTCAGCCCCTTGATGAAGGGCAGGGTGGAGTAGCATATCGAGTACTCCATGGGCCTGTCGACACGGCCTATCAGCCTAAGCTCCTCCCTCCTCTCGACCAGACCCTCGGATTCGGCCTCCGATGCTATCATCTCGTTGGCCCCCGTAAGGCCCTGCATGTCGCCGAAGGCCCCGCATAGGGCTATGGGCGAAAGTTCGACGTTATCGGGGTTCAGCTCCCTGGCCACCAGATAGGTCACGCCGGAGGCACTGACCTCGCTCGTCCCATCGATCCCCATGGTGCTCGGATTGACGAGCCTGTCATCCGTCTCCCCCGTGTGGTGATGATCGAGCACCAGGTAGGGCCTCCCGGATTTCCGCAGCCCGCCCAGCAGATCGCTGCCCATGTCACAGAAAACGATCAACTCGGGCCCGGAGGAGAGCAGTGAAGCCAGGTCGCCCTCGTACACGTGGTCACTGAAACTGAGATGTGCCGACCCACCCTGTCTCCTGACCGCCTGGATCGCTATCGTGCCGGAGCATATACCGTCCACGTCATTGTGGCTGACAATACGTATGTATCCGCCCGACGCTATCGCTGATCCCAGTTTCGCGGCCGCTTCGGAAGCCTCTTGGCAGAGGTCCTCCAGAGCATCCATTCTATCCAACCAGCAGGGCCGCTTTCTCGGGGTCGTACCTCCAATCCCGCGGGATCTTGCCCTTCCTCCAGTAATACTTCTGGAGCCGCCTTATCTTCGATTCCACGAGGTTCAGATCGGTTTTCGCCTCGGTATCGCTGCTGTTTCGCTTTATGTGATCCCTGAGATTCACCGCTTTCCTCATCAGCTGCAGGAAATCCTCGGGGAAGTCCTCCTGGATATCGTTATCCCTCAGGACATCGGTCAGTTTCTTCCCCATTATGAGCCCCACGTCCGGGATTCCGTACTGATCCCGCAGTGTAGCCCCGATCCTGCTCTTCGACATCCCCTCGCCGTGGAGCCTGAGTATGATCTCCTCGATTTCCTCGGCCGAGTAGGGAACCCAGTCGGGAGTCGATGTTCTGACCGGCGGCGTGGAACGTGAGGAACCTCTGCCTCTAGTATGTAATCTAGCCATTTGAGCACCTTTATGGGCCAGCATGCGAAACCGTAGTGAAAAATTTTTCCGCGCTGCGCGCTCTGTGAGAGCATCGGTTCTTCTCGGGACCCATCTCGGCGAACGTCAGGTCATGCCCCAGGGGGATGAAGATGGGATCGTAGCCGAAACCGGCGGATCCACGCGCCTCCTCCGAGATCCTCCCGCCGACGGAGCCCCTGAAGACGCTGTAGCCCTCACCGTCAAAGTGGCATATCACCGATTTGAACTCGGCCTCCCTGCCTTGGCGATCCCTCAGCAGGTCCAGTATCCCGCGGGTCCCCACCGTCGAGAACACGTATGAGGAGTATGGACCCGGGAATCCATTCAGTTCCTCGACGAAAAGGCCCGAATCCTCCAGGAAGAAGGGGCCTTCGACCCTTTCCCTGCAGATCTGAGCGCTCCTCAGAGCTATCTCGGCGAGGTCCGGCGCCTGTATCTCCTCGTAATCGATCTCCACCATCTCTATCTCCAGGCCATAGGACTCCGCCTTTGCCCTGAACTCATCGAACTTGTGCCGGTTGGTGGTGAGAAATCTCAGCATGGTACTGGAATGGTGAGCTCCTTTATATGGCTAGCGCGCTTCGGCGGCCATCCGGTAATATTTATCAGCCGAATATCACCCTCTTCCATCTAGCATCACTCTGACCAGCTACTCCACGAGGTGGAGCTTTGCCAAAGAAACTGCGAGATATGTGGAAAGACAAGAAATGGTACACGGTCTATGCGCCGGCGCTCTTCGGCAACTGCGAGATAGGCGAGACCCTGGCGCTGAATCCCGAGGATCTGATCGACCGGACCATGGAGACCACCCTGAGGGACGTTACCGGCGACTTCACTCAGCAACACGTGAAGCTCTACTTTCAGATAAACGACGTGAAGGGCGAGAAGGCCTACACCCGCTTCATAGGACACGACCTGACCCGGGACTACATCAGGATGCACGTCAGGCGAGGCACCACGAGGGTCGATATCATCGCCGATGTTGAGACATCCGACGGCTACGGTGTCAGGATAAGGGCCCTCTCCTTCACCACGCAGAGGGTAGCGGCGTCCCAGCACAAGGCTATACGGGATGCGATGAGAAAGGTCGTCTCGGAGACGGCAAATCGCAGCGCCTTCTCCGGATTCGTCCACGAGATGATACTCGGTAAGCTCTCCGCAGATATATACAAGGAAGTCAAGCTCATCTACCCCGTCAAGAAGATAGAGATAATGAAGAGCAAGATCCTCCGTGAGCCCATCCCCGAGGAGGGAGAGGAGGCCGAGGAAGAGATCGAGGAAGAGGCCGAAGAGGAGGAGCTCGAGGCCGAGGATGTCGTGGAGCAGACCGAGGCCGAGGCCCCGGCCTGAGGTTACCCCAGCCTGGATATCGGCATGTAAAGGTGTCTCCACGCGACCGGTGGAGGCTCGTAGAAGGAACCCGCGCTGAGCTCTCTGACCAGGGGCACCTCGACCTTCCCCATCTCACTGTCGCGGAAACCACAGTCCCTATTCTTGCATTTGAATCCGCCGCCCGCACCCATCGACTTCAACCTGGAACCACAACGGGGGCAGAACGGGTTCTCCAAGCGCCTCTCGACCAGGGACACGACCTGGATCTTCTCCAGGTTCACGGTGGGGCCGTGCCCATCCTCCGGGGGACGGACCGAGCCGTATACCTCGACGGCATCCCCCGGGATCAACCTCCTGATCGCATTCCGGAACTGCTTCGTCGGTTCATAGGCCGCACACTCAACCTCGCCAGAATCGTCCCTTATAGAGAGTATGACGTGCCCCCCCTCTATGGTCCTGGGCCCCCTTGACACGCTGCCCCTGAGCCTGACCGACGAATACGCCTTGACACCGCTTACCTCCGGGACCCTCTCTATGTGAGCATCGGTGTGCTGATTGGTGCGGAACAGCAGGGCGCTGGGGGAGCCCGAATCAACTATGCTGAACCCCTTCCTGACGGCGGACGGGGTCTCCCCCCGAATGCCAAACCGGACCGGGCAGGGTGACCTGGGGACGATGCAGACCCTGCGGTTCTGGTAATCGTAGTTGAAGAAAGTGCCCTCAACCTCCTGATCCACCCTCATCACGAGCGCCGGGTCCACATCCCTGTCGGGTGCCTTCTTCCAGGGCTCGCGGTAGGCGATCAGTTCGAATGTCTGGTCCCGGCTGAGATCTGCACCTATGGCAGCCGTCGCCCCGATCTGGCCAAGCCCTCTCTTCCAGCCCCGGCTCCTCAGGCCTTGGGACTCCACCACCTCAAGTGCCTCATCGATCTCGACGATTCGGTGAAGGCACTCCCCGTAGAAGTCCGCCAGGACCCGGCTCCGGTTCTCACCGACCATCATCACCAGACCCGGGTGGGTGTTACCGTCCTCGAGGACCGCAAGCTCCGAGATCAGATGGCGAGCGAGCTCGAAGGCGGCGTCCGCCTCGCCGCTCTCCACGAACAGCCGTAGAGCG
>Ga0180432_10006096_pt1 | contig 15795 bp, 17 predicted proteins | sample SS_ome_10_FD_132414 | JGI IMG/M metagenome (GOLD analysis project Ga0180432, IMG submission 132414) | Hypersaline lake sediment archaeal communities from the Salton Sea, California, USA - SS_1_MS_2 metaG | ecosystem: Environmental > Aquatic > Non-marine Saline and Alkaline > Hypersaline >... | reverse complement strand
TCAAGCTTAAGAAAGTCCTAAGACTTCTTTTTCTTCCTGGTTGAAGAGATTCCCTTTTTAGCCGGTTTCCTGGAACCCTTATCGGAAGGCGGTTTTTTAGGTCCGGTCTTTTTTGCAGTTTTCTTGCCGGATGACTTCCTTGAAGGCTGTGGAGGCTTTTCAGGTTTGGAAGAAGAGGTCTCCTTGGGTTTATTACTTTCTTCTTTTTTGGCGGTTTTTTCTATTTCCTTAAGTATATTGCCGGCAGCTTCCAGATCCTGTATAAATTTGGAATTATCGGAGCTGGATATAAATTTTCTGCCCCTTTTGAACCCAGTATCCTCAAAGGTAAGCGCCTTAAAATCATTTACCTGTGAAATATATGATGACGGAAGATCTTTTAAAAGCTGCATTACAGTAGTATGCCAGTTCCTGAAAGCAAAATGTTTACTGTTCAGGCCGGTCAGCTTCTTTGCTTCTGTTGCCTTTGCCTTAAGTCCTTTGAGGATATCTTGAAGTTCCATAGCTAATTCCTTCTATTATTGACCCAAATAATGGGATTCATTTTTATGCCAGTATCTTCCAGGATGAATGAATTTTCTCCATCTTATCTTTATTATATGGAATGCCAGCCTTATAAGCTGACCCAGGGCATTGCCCTTACCGGGTATTGCCAGGTGCATGCCGTCTATCCTGTTATCCAGCCAGTTAACTACTGCAGAAGTCTCATGGAACTCATGGTTTACCGGTATCTGGAAATGTCTTAAAAGGTCCAGCCTTGCCAGGTCCTTATTCCCATAATAGATCTCGCTCCATACGCACATCTTTTCCGGGTTTACTTCACACCTGTCATTTTCAGTTCCGCCGCAGGGACCATTACGCAGGGTCTTGGGGCATCTCATAGGGCATACAAAACCGGTGGTGCTAAGTATGCATTGTCCGCATGACCTGCAGTCAAACATGAATATCTTCAGGTTTTCTTCAAACCAGTATAATGGCCTGTATATCCCCTGGAGGTGAAAGCATTTTTTGGGTTTTGGTTCATATTTTTTGATCTCTGTATATTTATTCATCAGTTAGTAACCTTTCTGATCCTGGATTATTGCTAATTTATGCTATTTATTATGGGCGGGATATGCTTTTCCCATCCCAGAGCCTGTATATGTATGCCGGCGCAATACGCCTTTACATCATTTATAAGGCCTATGGCTAGCTCCTTGCAGGTCTCCACCTTATTATCGGTATTCTTCATTTTTTCAATTACATCATCAGGAACACTGACTCCGGCAACAAATTTGTTCATAAAGTTTGCCATCCTGTCCGATTTTAAAAGTATTATTCCTGCAAGTATGGGTATATCTATCTTTTCTTTTTCCATCCTGTCCATAAATCTCTTAAATACCTCAGCATCAAAGATAGCCTGTGTCTGTATGAACTGGGCTCCCTGGTCTATCTTTTTTCTAAGCTTCAAGATCTGCATCTCATAGGCAGCTTCGGTATTTGCCCCAGGATTTACTACAGCACCCTTAAAGAAAGAAGGCTTTTCTGTAAGCTCTTTATCTGAAAGGTCAAAACCTTCCTCCAGCCTTCTCATGGTGTACAGAAGCTGTACGGAGTCTATATCAAATACCGGCTGGGCATGGGGATGATCGCCAAGGGTGGTATGGTCTCCGGTCAGCGCCAGGACATTCCTTATGCCCAGGACATGGGCGCTTAAAAGTTCCGACTGGATCGACAGCCTGTTTCTGTCCCTGCAGGTGATCTGGAGGATAGGGTCAAGACCCATATCTTTTAGTATTTTGCATGTCGTAAGAGAACCGAGCCTCATAACCGAACTCTGGAGATCCGTGACATTGATACCATTAGCCACTTCCTTGAGGTGCATTACCTCTTCTTTTATTCCCTCGATCTCAGCTCCCTTGGGAGGTCCCACTTCGCAGGTGTATACAAAATCACCTTTGCCCAGGGCTTTTTCCAATCCAGGTTTTTTAGTTGCCTTTTTTGTTGTTGCCATTGCCGCTCCTCTACCGGCATAATAGGTTTTTGCCGGTGTATTATTATCAAAAAAATATTAAAATAAACCTGTCTTATTTTAACAAAATAATATGTAAATACAATGAAACTTGCATATTACAGAAAACGTATTATTGCAGTTTAAATGACAGCATTAAATGGGTGAAAAAGACCAGGGAAAAACATATAGGAAATATGAAGAAATTGAGCACCCCTCAGATATAGGTCTGAGATTCCGGGGGGATAGTCTGGAAGAGCTTTTTGCCAATGCAGGGGTGGGGATGTTTTCCCTGATAATAGATATTGGAAGTGTGGAAACTATCCGGGATATGGATATAAGACTTTCTTCAGAAAGCAGCAGCTATGAAGACCTGCTTATCCTGTGGCTGGAAAAGCTTCTATATTATTTTGAGGTAGAACATATGGCTTTTTCCAGAATAAGGGTAAAAAAAGTTGAAAAATCCGGCATCAGTGCTGTGCTCTATGGGGAGAAGATAGACAGTAAAAGGCATAGTATATTGGATTCCATAAAAGCCCCGACCTACAGCATGCTTTCAATTTCCAGGGATCCCGGCAGCCGCACATGGGAAGGGACTATTATATTTGATGTATGATCCAGGATGGAGATGAAGAGATGAATGATTACAGAATCAGGCAAATAAATAGCTATAAGTGGGAAGTGGAGATGGATGCTTCCCGGGGGATGAGGGTACCAGGGATAATATTTTCTGACCAGGAGCTCCTTGAACATGCAAGGAGGGAAAATACCATAAGCCAGGTAGCAAATGTAGCCACACTGCCCGGAATAGTAAAAGCTTCTTTTGCCATGCCGGATATTCACTTCGGCTACGGCTTTCCCATAGGCGGGGTTGCTGCATTCGATCCGGAGGATGGAGGAGTTATATCCCCCGGAGGTGTTGGTTTTGACATATCTTGCGGAGTAAGAGCCCTGAGGAGCAATCTGTCGCTTGAAGATACCAAGGACGATATGGAAAATATTATGTCTATTATCTCATATTCAGTACCCAGGGGTCTTGGAGGAAAGGGCAGTACGCATCTTTCGGTAAAAGACCTGGAAAGGATCCTCTCCGGAGGTGTAAAGCATGCAATGAAAATGGGGTATGGAATGGCCGGTGATGAAGGATTCATAGAAGATAATGGCAGGATGGAGGGAGCGGATCCTGCATATGTAAGCCAGACTGCCAAAAAAAGGGGATCAGGTCAGCTGGGGACCCTGGGTTCCGGCAATCATTTCCTGGAAATACAGGCAGTAGATGAAGTCTATGATGAGGATGCTGCTGATGCATTCGGCCTTTTTAAGGGCCAGATAATAATTATGGTCCACTCCGGTTCCCGGGGACTGGGGCACCAGGTATGCAGTGACTATATAAAAGTTATGCAGAAGGCATCAGACAGGTATAAAATACATATCTCCGACAGGCAGCTGGCTGCTGCTCCGCTTGATTCACCTGAGGGAAAGAGGTATTACGGAGCCATGGCCTGCGCCGCAAATTTTGCCATGGCTAATAGGCATTGCCTGGCACACCGGGTCAGGCAGGCACTGGAAAAGCATATGGGAAGTTCTGCTGAAAAACTGGGCCTATACACCCTTTATGATATATCCCACAATATAGCCAGGTGGGAGATCCATGAAGTTAATGGAAGCAAAAAGAGATTATGCGTACACCGAAAGGGGGCTACCAGGGCATTTGGTCCCGGCGGAAGCCATCTGCCCCAAGGGTATATGCATATAGGACAGCCTGTCATAATCCCGGGAGATATGGGGACTTATTCCTTTATCCTTGCCGGTACCGAAATGGCTATGACCCAAAGCTTTGGCTCTACCTGTCACGGGGCAGGAAGGATGATGAGCCGCACCCGGGCTAAAAAGACCATAAATGGAAGCCAGCTAAAGCTTGACCTGGAAAGAAAAAAGGGAATAGTGGTGGTAGCTGACAGCTTGAAAGGCCTGGCTGAGGAAGCGCCCCAGGCATATAAGGATATAGAAAGTGTGGTAAATATATCAACCATGGCGGGATTATCCAGGAAAGTGGCCAGGCTCAGGCCCCTGGGGGTCATCAAAGGTTGACTTATCAAAGTCTAAAATAGTATAAATAATATTATATCTGTATATATTTAAAATAGGGAGGAGTCAATATGCCCAGGGGATTGTCCCTCTTTTTCGGAGTCTTACTGATAATCATAGGGTCCATGTCTTTTTATGATTATTTTACAATCGAACCCTTATGGATAAGGATAGTGATAATCGTTATAGGAGCGCTTAGTTTTCTTACAAGCCTGGCCAGGAGGAAATAAGGCAGACCGGGATAGCGGTGCCACTTTTTACTTGAATATGTCAGGGGATTTACACGGAAAATCATCCCGGTTGCAGAATAAGGAAAACAGGATATGGGTAAGGCCAGCAATCCATTATTTCCAGCTTCCATAAAGGACCAAATGAAGAACCTATCCAGCAGTTATAAAAAGCAGACCCCCTTGCTTTTTTCCTGAGCCAAGTATGTTCCCCCCTTTTTTAAACTTGAATATGTCATTCTAGAATTAAAAAAATAATATTAATATTGCATAAAAAATTAAAAAAAAGTGGTATAATTTCCCTTGAATTGAAAAAAAATATAATAAAATAGTTATTTTTCAATTTTTTAAAGTTTTATATAAATATTTAGAAATTTTTTTTGATAAAGGAGCAATATTATGAGGGAACTGGACTTATTAACTGATTTTTCTCAAAAAGCAGGTACAACCATAGACCCTAAGGACATCAAGATAGATGATACCACTCTAAGGGATGGAGAACAGACTGCGGGTGTTGTTTTTGCCAATGACGAGAAGATCCATATTGCCAAGATGCTGGATAAAGTGGGAGTTCACCAGATAGAATCAGGCATACCGGCAATGGGAGGAGATGAGAAGGAAGCCATTAAAAGGATTGCTTCCCTTGACCTGAACTGCAGCGTGCTGGCCTGGAACCGGCCGGTAAAGAATGATATACAAGCTTCTGTAGAATGCGGTGTGGATGCTGTAGCCCTTTCAATATCATCCTCCGATATCCACATAGAACATAAGCTGATGAAGAGCAGGGAATGGGTTCTGGAAACTATGAAGGCAGGAGTGGATTTTGCAAAAAGCCATAATCTCTATGTATCAGTAAATGCTGAAGACGCCTCCAGGTCAGATATGGAGTTTTTACTCCAGTTTGCCAGGACGGCCCGGGATGCCGGAGCTGACAGGCTAAGATACTGCGATACCCTGGGTATCCTGGATCCATTCGAGACATTTCTAAGGGTAAAGAACATAATAGATATAATCGGGATAGACATGGAGATGCATACCCACAATGATTTTGGAATGGCTATTGCCAATGCCATTGCTGGGATAAAGGCAGGGGCAACCTATGTCAATACCACCATAAACGGCCTGGGGGAAAGAGCAGGGAATGCTGCTTTTGAGGAATTGGTCATGGCGCTTAAATTTGTTGAAGGTGTAGATCTTGGAATAAATACCAATCTTTTCAGGAGCCTTTCAGAATATGTGGCCAGAGCTTCCAATAGGGTACTTCCAACCTGGAAGCCTGTTGTGGGAGGAAACCTTTTTGTATATGAAGATGAGAATAAGGTAAAAGGCGTATTATCTGACCCGTCTACATATGAATTATTCAAGGAGACTGATGTAGGCCTTGAAAGGCAGTATGTGCCTGGTAAATATTCCGGCATAAACTCTATTAAGCAAAAAATGAAAATGCTGGGACAGAAAGTTGATGACAAACAGGCAAAAGAGCTGTCTGAGATAATACGGAATAAGACTGTATCCTCCAAGAGATCATTATTTGACAGCGAGATACTCGATACCTATAAGGAATATATGGGCAGCTCGAAAAAGACAAAAACAGGTAAGGGGAAGGATAAAAATGGCTAAACTAAAAAAAGACAGAAAAATAAATATAATCGATACTACTTTAAGAAATGGCGAAAAGACTGCAGGGGTAGTTTTTTCCAAGCATGAGAAGATAAGGATAGCGAAGATGCTGGACGGGATCGGCGTTCCTGAGATAGAAGTAGGGACCCCGGCTCTTGGCGAGATAGAGATAGATATCATAAAAGCTGTGCTCAAGTCAGGACTAAAGGCAAAGCTTTTTGCCTATTGCGATGCAGATATAAAAGCCATAGAGACTGCGGCTGAAATAGGCGCAAAGAATGTGGTCATAAATATCTCCACATCAGACATCCATATCAAGAAGATATATAAAGAGAACCGGACATGGCTTATAAATAAGCTAAGGGAAGCCATGCGGGCTGCAAATAAGCTTGAGCTGGACTTTATAATAAGCGCTGAGGACGCTACCAGGACTGATCTGGAGTTCCTGCTGAAACTGATATCCCTTTCCAAGAAGAAGGGAGCTAAAAGGTTCAGGATCTGCGATACAGTTTCCAAATTTGATCCTTTCAGGACTTTTATGAATATTAGCACTATAAATAATGCCATTGATTTTCCACTTGAAGTCTATAATCATAATGATTTTGGGATGGCAACTGCAAATGGTATGGCAGCCATAAGGGGCGGAGCAGAAAGCATAGTAGTCAGCATAGGCGGCCTGGGAGACGGAACCGGAAATGCTGCCCTGGAAGAGATAGTAATGGCTTTAAGGTATTTGGAAAATGTGGAACTGGGCATAGAGACAGCCAAGTTCCGGGAAATAGCTGAATATGTGGCAAAAGCATCTTCAAGGGCTGTACCTATATGGAAAGCCATAGTGGGTACCAATGTATTTGCCCATGAATCAGGCATCCATGCAGACGGAGTTATAAAAAATCCCAAGAACTATGAAGTATTTAATCCTGCAGAAGTGGGCCTTACCCGCCAGCTGGTGGTGGGCAAGCATTCAGGTTCCCATACCATACTGCATAAGTTCAAGGAATACGATATAGACCTTACAGATAAGGAAGCCAATGATATACTGGCCCTTACCAGGTCTATGTCGGTAGACCTCAAGAGACCCCTTTTTGATAAGGAGCTTATGTATATATACAAGGATTATAAATCCTCAGCAAAAAAAGGAGATTAGAAAAAATAGTTAAAGATTAGGAAAGGACATTTTTTGGGTAAGACTATTTCTGAAAAGATAATAAGCGAACACGCCGGCGGGGATCTTAAAGCCGGCGATATTTCTGTAGTAGATGTGGATGTGGTGATGAGCCAGGACGGGACCGGGCCCCTGGCAGTAACCCAGGTAGAAAAAATGGGCTTCGATTCCCTGAAAAATCCGGATAAGTGCATATTCTTTATAGACCATGCTGCACCCAGTCCAAGGAAGGAGCTTTCAAACTCCCATGCAGTACTAAGGAAGTTTGCATCAAAGACAGGGGCTGTGCTCAGCGATGTAGGGAAAGGGGTATGCCACCAGATACTCATAGAGGAATATTCCTGCCCGGGAAATATTGTTATAGGCGGGGACTCACATACTTGCACATCTGGAGCCCTGGGGGCATTTGCTACCGGTATGGGCTCTACTGATATAGCAGTGGGCTATTCCCTGGCCAAGACCTGGCTGAGGGTGCCCCATACCATAAAGGTAAACCTCAACGGAAAGCTGAATGAAGGTGTTTCTGCCAAAGACATCATAATCTATTTGATAGGCAAGATCTCTTCTGATGGAGCCACCTACAAAGCTCTTGAGTTCGGTGGACCTGTAGCTGACACTATTGGCATGGACGGGCGCTTTACTATTTCCAATATGGCTGTAGAAGCCGGTGCCAAGACCGGGCTTTTCAATTCCGATGATATAACCAGAGAATATCTTAAGTCACAGGGAAGAAGCGGCTGCTTCAGGGAAATATCGGCTGATCCGGATGCAGAATATGAAAAAGTGATAGATATAGATTGTTCCACAATTGAGCCTATGGTATCTCAGCCTCATACTGTAGATAATGCTCTTCCTGTAAGGGACCTGGAGAAAGTAAAGGTGGACCAGGTATTTATCGGTACCTGCACCAATGGCAGGCTAAGCGATCTTAAAATAGCCGCAGAGATACTTGATGGAAGGAAAGCGGCTGATGGAGTGAGAATGATTGTAGTGCCGGCTTCCAGGGACGTATATTTGCAGGCTATGAAAGAAGGCATACTGGAGACCCTTATAAGCGCCGGGGCAGCCGTCCAGAATCCGGGCTGCGGGCCATGCGTGGGGGTACACCAGGGAATACTTGCAGATGGCGAAGTTTGCCTTTCCACAGCTAACCGGAATTTTAAGGGCCGTATGGGTAATACTGACGGATTCATATACCTGTCTTCCCCGGCAACTGCGGCCTGGAGTGCTATAAAGGGATATATTGCTGACCCCAGGGAGGTAGAATAGATGACTGCTGAAAAGAATATATTAAAAGGAAATAGCTTTAAATTCGGGGATGATATCTCCACAGACCTGATAGCTCCGGGAAGACTGTTCCACTTAAGGTCAAATCTTCCTGAAATGGCAAAGCATGTATTGGAAGATGCTGATCCTGGATTTGCTTCCAAAGTAAAGCCGGGCGATTTTGTAGTAGGAGGGAGGAATTTCGGGCTGGGCTCCAGCCGCGAACATGCTCCCGCTATTATAAAGCTGGCCGGGGTAGGAGCGGTCCTGGCCAAATCTTTTGCCAGGATATTTTTCCGGAACAGTATCAATGTGGGCCTTCCAGTGCTGGTCTGCGATACCGATAAGATAAATGAGGGCGACCAGCTGGAGATCGACCTGTCAAAAGGAATTATAAAGAATATCACTTCCGGTGCTGAGCTTGAATTCAATCCTCTGCCTGATGTGATGATAAAGATACTTGATGACGGCGGACTTACAGACCATATTACAAAAAACAGGGGGTTTAACCTCTAGGATATCATGAAAGGCTGACAGATGACATACAGGATAACACTCATACCGGGAGACGGGACCGGACCGGAGATAACACAGGCAACAGTTAAAGTTGTGGAAGCAACAGGCGTCGATATCGAATGGGATGAGCAGAATGCTGGCGCTGATATATATGAGGAAGAAGGAACAGTGCTTCCTGACCGGGTTCTTGCTTCACTTAAGGAAAATAAGGTAGGTATAAAAGGTCCTATTACAACTCCGGTAGGAACTGGCTTTAGAAGCGTAAATGTTGCCTTAAGGAAGCATTTTGACCTATATGCCTGCATAAGGCCCTGCAAGAGCTATGTGGGCGTAAGGAGCAAATATGAAGATATTGACCTTATTGTAGTTAGGGAAAATACCGAGGACCTCTATGCTGGTATAGAGTTTCAATATGGGGAACCCAGGACTGCCGACCTCATCGGATATATAACCGGCATATCAGACAGCAAGATAAGGCCCGACAGCGGCATAAGTATAAAGCCCATATCAGTTTCGGGATCCGAGAGGATAATAAGGGCGGCATTTGATTATGCCGTAAAAAATGGCAGGAAAAAAGTAACCGGGGTCCATAAGGCAAATATAATGAAATATACTGACGGGCTTTTCCTGGATGTCTTCAGGAATGTTGCTAAAGATTATCCTGATATAGAGGCAGAAGACAGGATAGTGGACAATATGTGCATGCAGCTTGTCCAGAAGCCGGAATTATATGATGTAATGGTCCTTCCCAATTTGTATGGCGATATAGTGTCAGACCTGGCTGCCGGTCTTGTAGGCGGACTGGGAGTAGCGCCCGGAGGAAATATCGGGGATGATATGGCACTTTTTGAACCGACTCATGGCAGTGCTCCTAAGTATAAGGGTCTCGATAAGGTCAATCCTACTGCGATGATGCTTTCTGCAGTAATGATGCTAAGGTATATCGGTGAGGTCAAAAGGGGAGATATCCTGGAGAAGGCTATTGCTGATAATATTGCTGAAGGAAAAGATGTCACTTATGACCTCAAGCAGGACAGGAATGATCCCACAGCTGTAGGTACCAATAGATTTGCCGATGCTATAGTAGAGAAGATAAAAAAGATGTTATAGGCCTTACAGGATAAATAGAAGGAACAGGATCTAGTTACTATATATGCCGTATGAGGTAAAAACACCATTGGAAATAGTTATATCATCACTATTTCCGTTTATCTTATCCATGCCTTTGCTGTTAAGGGTATAACTGGTTCCATCAACAGAACTATAGTTATAACCAGATTCCCATGCATCCAGGCCGGGGACTGATTTCATATAGTCATTATCTGTAAGGATATCAGGATACTCTTCAGAAGAAGGGTAAGACTGTTTATCCGAATTATATATTTCCAGGGCTTTAGCGATATTTGCCATCTCTAATTCAGTAGCAGTCTCCCTGGCCCTGGCAGTTAATAGGTAATAGGCGGGAATGGCTATCCCGGTAAGCACTGCCAGTATCAGGATGACTATTAAAAGCTCTACAAGTGAAAAACCTCTATTGTCCATAAAAATGTCTCTAATATAATAATAAAATAATATTGTATTATTGTCTTAATATATTATATAGGAAAAAATAGGATAAATATATAATTTTCTATTTAGTAGATCTTATAGATTCTATAGTTTTTTGGAGGTGGGTGGGCAAGATGCCCACCCTAAGAGGGTCAACTGAAAAAAGCACTGAACGGATTTTATCATAATAAAATATTTTGTCTATGTATTTATGTTAATTTTTTTAATAAAAACACATTTATGGTCAAAAATAAAAAAGTAGCTTAGAATTGTAATAAATGATATAAAGGTATCATATGGACGAAAAACAGGGCATAGATCTTAAGATCCTAAAAGCGCTTTTTAATATCACTAATTCCATCGGATCTGAGCTTGAACTGGAAAAAGTCTGTGACCTGGTAGTGGAAAAAATATACCAGCTGGTAAACTGCAATGGCTGCGCTATCATCCTTATAAACAGGGACAAAGTCAAGCTCCAGAGTGAAATAGGCTTCGGCGAAACCATTGAGGATGTAGAGTTTTCAACCGAGATGCCCCTTATAAAATATATCCTTTCTACAAAGAACAAGATATTCATAGGCGATATAGAGAAATCATATTTTAAATACAGCATCCCCAGAGGTGACCTTACAACTTCCATGATCTGTATGCCTATTGTGGTGAAGGACAGGGTAAGGGGGATCATCTATATTGATTCCAAACATATAAATGCTTTTTCAAATAAGCATGAATATTTCCTCAATATCCTGGCTCATGAGATATCAGTAGCTATTGAAAGGGCTATAGTATTTGAGAAGATAAGGGAGCTCACAATAAAGGATGACCTTACTGGAGTACTCAATAGGAGGAAATTCGACAAGGACCTGAAGGATGAGCTAAATAAGGCCATCAGGTATGTAAGGAATTTGTCGCTTTTGATGATAGACATAGATTTTTTCAAGAAATTCAATGACCGTCATGGTCACCAGACAGGTGATGCCATATTAAATAAGCTGGGAACCCTTTTTAATAATAATATGCGTAATACGGATAAGGCTTACAGGTATGGCGGGGAGGAGTTTGCCATAATCTGCACTGAGACAGACCGTGACAGCGCCATAATATTCGCAGAGAGGCTAAGGAAGGTAATAAGCGAAGCAGATTTTAACAGTGATGCCGGGAAAAGCCTGGACGGGGGACTGACTGTAAGCATCGGGGTTTCAAATTTTCCGGCAAATGCAACCAAATTTGATGAGCTCATAAAGTATGCCGATGATGCCCTGTATAAGGCAAAGGCTGATGGCAGGAACAAGGTTGTAGCCTGAACCGGTAAGGTAATACCCTGCATCAAGGCAAATGCTTTTTAATATATCTTTTCCCCTTATACTATAGATCCTTGAGAACCTGTCTTCTAGAGTCATAGTCATATTGACACTTGGGAAGTAGTCTGATACAGTTAGGTATATCTAACAATTATAGGTAATATTATGGTAAAGAAATTAACGCAGAGCCTTGAAGATTATCTGGAAGCAATATATATAATAGGCTTAGATAATAAAGTAGTCAGGGTTAAGGAAGTGGCAAAATTCCTGGAAGTGAAGACACCATCAGTTGTAGATGCTGTCAACAAGCTGAAAGAAGCCGGTTTTGTACAGCATGAAAAATACGGTTACCTGGAGCTGACAGAAAAGGGAACAGGGCGTGCTAAAAAGATACATTCCAAACATGAAAAGATATATAAATTCTTCCGGGAAATCCTGAATGTGAGCGATGAAGTGTCCAAAAGGGATGCCTGCAAGATCGAGCACCACATCAGCAAGGAGTCTATGGATAATATGGTACAATTCATTAAATTCATAGATACATGCCCCAGCGGATATCCTGACTGGATGAAGCATTTCAAATATTACCTCAAATACGGTAAAAGACCTGCAGACTGCACGAAGATCTCCTAATGTCCCGATTCCGATAAGCACAGCTAACTCAAGAAATATTATAAATCACTTGACAAAATTATATTGGTCTATTAAAGTTAGTTTAGACTAATTTATTTATGATATTATGTTCAGGTTAAAGAAAAAATTAAGAAAATTTAAGCCGCACAGACCGGGATTCATGACTCTTTATGATGCCGTGCCCGGAAAGAGGTACAGGATACAGAGAGTTGAGGGGGGCTGTAAGCTTAACAGCAGGCTGTGCGCCATGGGACTTATGCCCGGGGAAATATTTAATGTCTATGCATACTCCAGGGGAGGTCCCGTCTGCATATCTGTAAAAGGCTCCAGGTTCGCCATAGGCAGGGGCATGATGGGAAGAGTCTTTATCAAGGAGGCTTGATGGCGAGCAGTTCCATAACAGTTGCCCTTGCAGGTAATCCCAATTCAGGCAAAACCACCATTTTTAATAATCTCACCGGCATGCGCCAGCATGTGGGAAATTATCCTGGAGTAACCGTAGAGAAAAGAAGCGGCAACATTTCCTACAAGGGATATGATATAGAGATAATAGACCTTCCGGGAATATATAGCCTTACCGCTTTCTCGGAGGAGGAAATAGTTGCCCGTAATTATATCCTGAGGGATAAGCCGGATGTAATAATAAATATAGTAGATAGTTCAAACCTGGAAAGAAACCTATACCTTACAGTCCAGCTCCTGGAGCTGGGCTTTCCTATGGTGCTTGATTTCAATATGGCCGATATTGCCAAAAAAAAGGGAGTAAAACTAGATAAGGGACTCCTTTCTGAACTTCTGGGTCCTCCTATAATCGAGACTGTAGGGTCCAAGGGGAAAGGGATAGATAAGCTTCTTGATTCAGCTATCAAAGTCTCTAAAGAAACTAAGCATAAAAAGATAGATATCCCTTATGGAGATGAAATAGAGAATGAGCTAAGAAAGATTATGACGGCACTTAAGGCACCGTGGATACCTGAAGACAGGATGATAAGAAGGTGGACAGCGGTAAAGCTTATGGAACAGGATAGCGAGGTGACTGCACGGCTAAGGGATGAGGGATCCGGGGACCTGGAAAAAGTCCTGGAAATAGTATCAAGCTCAATTGACCATATAAAGAATATAATGCGGGTACAGCCGGAAGTCCTTATTGCTGATGCCAGGTATGGATTTATTAAAGGTGCTCTCCAGGAAGCTTATGAAGAAGCTGATACCGAGAATGTCGATATAACCGAAAAAGTGGACACCATACTTACTAACCGATTCCTGGGAATACCCATTTTTGCCCTTATTATCTGGCTTATGTTCCAGTTTGTATTTACCCTGGGGAAATATCCCATGCAGTGGATAGAGCTGGGCTTTGAGAAACTTTCCATATTACTCAACAGCTTAATAAATCACGACCTTTTAAGATCCCTTATAGTGGATGGAATAATCGGGGGAGTGGGAGGCGTTATAATTTTTACTCCCAATATTGCCCTGCTTTTCTTTGCCATAGCCCTTCTGGAGGATTCAGGCTATATGGCCAGGGCGGCATTTGTAATGGACAGGGTGATGCACCGTATCGGCCTTCACGGCAAATCCTTTATCCCCCTTATAATAGGTTTCGGCTGTACCGTACCTGCCTATATGGGTTCTCGGATACTTGAGAATAAAAAGGACCGCCTTATAACAATGCACATCAATACTTTCTGCAGCTGCGGGGCCCGGCTGCCGGTTTATATATTACTGGCTGGGACATTCTTCCCCGCCTATGCAGGAAATGTAATATTCTCCATTTACCTCATAGGTATTATATTTGCCATCATAATGGCTAAAGTTTTAAGGATTACCCGTTTCAGGGGGGAACTGGAACCTTTCGTTATGGAGCTTCCCCCATATAGGGTTCCCACCATGAAGGGCATACTTATCCATACCTGGGAAAGAGCCTGGATGTATGTGAAAAAAGCTGGCACCATAATACTGGCAATATCGGTAATAATGTGGTTTCTATTTACTTTTCCCATGATAGGTGAAGAGGAATACTCCCAGGATTACCTGATGCAGCTTGAAGCGCTGGAGCAATCTTATGAAACAGGTGAAATAACGGAAATTAAATATCAGGACCAGGTCGCGGCTATAGAAGCTGAGATGGCAGCAGAGAAACTGGAGTTCTCTGCTGCCGGCAGGATGGGAAAGTTCATCGAACCGGTATTCCGCCCCCTGGGATTTGACTGGAGGATGGTGGTAGCATCCATATCTGGTGTAGCTGCCAAGGAAGTAATAGTGTCCAGCTTTGGAACGCTTTTTAGTATCGGCGGTGCTGATGAGACATCGGAAGGACTGCAGGATAAATTAAGGGATAATTACCATCCCCTGGTTGGGTATAATTTTATGCTCTTTACCCTGCTGTATTTTCCCTGCATGGCCAGCATGGCAGTATTCAGGAGGGAGGCAGGGACAAAGGAGATGCTTTTCCAGATGGGTTATACCCTGCTCCTGGCCTGGGCAGTTGCCTTTATAGTCTACCAGATAGGGAGGCTGTTTATCTGATATGTGGCAGATGATACTTATATATATCATAGGAATAACAGCATTATTATATATGATCTGGTTTCTTTTTATTCCAAGGAAGAAGAAAAACAGATGTCCCGGCTGCCCCAGCGCGGGCTCATGTAAGGAGAGAAAGAAATAATAAATCCATGGGAATAACCATAGAAATTTTCTACTTGCTTTCAGCTTCTTTTTAATGAGAAAATCCTTCTTAAATATGATAGACTTTTAGTATGGTTTATGTCAGCAATATATTTTTAGGCTTATATGTCATATGGAGACAATAAAAAGAGGAGGGAATATCCAATGAATGAAGAAAGAAAATGTCCGGTAACAGGGGCAACCGCAAGAAAGGATTCCAGCAGGGGAACCACAAACCGGGATTGGTGGCCCAATCAGTTAAACCTTAAGATGCTTCACCAGAACCCTCCTGCGGGAAACCCCATGGGAGAAGGATTTGATTATGCCCAAGAATTTAAAAAGCTGGATCTTAAGGCACTAAAAAAAGACCTGTATGCCTTAATGACAGATTCCCAGGAATGGTGGCCCGCTGACTGGGGACATTACGGGCCATTATTTATCCGCATGGCATGGCACAGCGCCGGCACCTACCGTATGGGGGATGGCCGTGGCGGAGCCGGATCAGGCAGCCAGCGTCTTGCTCCACTTAACAGCTGGCCGGATAATGTAAACCTTGATAAAGCCAGGCGCCTACTATGGCCTGTTAAGAAAAAATATGGCAAGAAGATCTCCTGGGCAGACCTTATGGTGATTGCTGGTAATTGTGCCCTGGAATCAATGGGTTTTAAGACATTCGGCTTTGGAGGAGGCCGTGAGGATATCTGGGAGCCTGAAGAGGATATCTACTGGGGTTCTGAAGACCAGTGGCTGGGAGATAACCGCTATTCAGGG
>Ga0180432_10006094_pt1 | contig 15797 bp, 11 predicted proteins | sample SS_ome_10_FD_132414 | JGI IMG/M metagenome (GOLD analysis project Ga0180432, IMG submission 132414) | Hypersaline lake sediment archaeal communities from the Salton Sea, California, USA - SS_1_MS_2 metaG | ecosystem: Environmental > Aquatic > Non-marine Saline and Alkaline > Hypersaline >... | reverse complement strand
GTGTGTGTATAGTAAGGGGGGTTTGCACCCCCCTAACGCCGAGATAGCCAACCATTTTTAAAATTTTAAAAATCTAGCCAACCAATTTGAAAGTTAAAAATAAGCGAAACAAGAAAAAAAGATAGTAATTTTTTTCGTAATTTTCTTTTGATTTTCGAAAAATTCCTATTTTCTCTCAATCTCTAAGTCGTCTAGGATGTTTTGCGGAGTGCCATCCATATCCATGTAAGAACAAAGCTCTGTCAGATCTTCGATTTCATATTCATCCTCAGAATCCGTGTAGGGTTCAACCTCAAGTGTTTCCAAGAAGAGGAGGTGTCTTGCTGTCATAAAACTCCTTGGGTTTCTTCTTCTTGTTCTTCTTCGAGGAGTTCTCATTGAGGAGGGGTCTGAAAAAGGTGGTCTTGCATTGTCTACAAGAACTCTTTGCTCCATGTGTTCAACAAATTCATGTAGAGAATGGAAAGAAACATAGTCTGACATGGAAATTGCGTCAACAACGTGAGCCATTTCCCTGATTGAGACAACAAAAAACCCGAGAAGCCTCATTTGTTGAGTTGGAGAAAATGAAAAACCAGGAATGCCATAACTAAACGACTCTCCAGTTGATTCCAAAGCTTCATTATCATAGTTTGAGAAATCCCAGATGTTGTGTGAAGACATAGCAAGGTTAATAATAAAAAAGAAAGAGGTTAAGTAGTATAATAAGACAGAAAGATTTATTTGTTTCGGTTTTTAGGTTTTGATGAAATTCGTATGGGTTGAGCAATTGGTTTATCCCAAGCAGGGGGAGGGTTGGCATCACCTGAATGATTAGGATCTTCTGCAGGAGGAGCTGAGTGAGAGAGGTTTGCTCGGTGTTGAGATCCTGAAACGTTCAAAATCTTTCCAGCATGAATTAGATAATGCTTTGCTTTTTTTCTTTTCCATTCATCGTATTTCATTGAGTCGTGAATTGATCCGGCTGAGTAAGGTGACTCAGAATTGAAACCGGCTTGAAGAAAGGATTCTTTACCTTGAAGAACGTCCCCAGCATCCTCAAATCCCTTGAGTGGGTTTAAGTGATTGTAAAAATCGAAACCTTCTTTAAAACCAATCTTGCTTGCAAAACTTCTTTCTTTTCTTTCCAAATAACGTGAGGAAGAAGCTAGCATGTGTCCAGCTTTGATACCTTGAGACCTTAGAGACTGAGGTGCTATTTTTAAAACCTTGTTTCTAACCTTGCTTTCGATGTGTGCGTTGTACTGCTTCAAAACTCTGTCAACTCTCGAATCGAACGTCTTTTCTGCCTTGAAAACAGTTTTTCTAAAGTTTTTTCCTTTGAGAGATTTCGATGCTTTCTTAACTTTCTTCGAAGCTTTCTTAACACGTTTCTTTATTTTACCGAATAAGCTCATTTTAACATACGACACTTTAAAGTTGAATTCCTTGTTTTGTGAGTTTGTTAAAAAAGTAAAATGGAAACTGAATCAATAATAGTTCACCTTCATTCAAAGGAAGGTCAGAGAAAAACATTTGGCTACACAACTGACATTGACTTTCAGTTGGATGCACCTGTCAGAGCAGACTTTCAAAATTTCTCTGGGAGTGTGCGAGTGGAAGCTTCACTTGTGTCCGCAACAATCCCTCACAGCTGGTATTGCTTCGATGAAGACCACAACTCATTGATTGTCTTGGTATGGGATGATACAAACGATGCGTATGCTGGAACATTTGAATACTTTTTTCCAGCAGGTAATTATGATGGAGCAACGGTTGCAACAATTTTACAAGACGGTGTTATTGCAAGTAGTTCTTATCCTTATGATGCAAATTCACTCTGGCAAGAAGCAATTAATTCCTTACCTTATCTATCAACAGTTGACAATGAATTCTCCCCGTTATTCAGATACTACAGTGTTTTAAACAAGTTTGCAGCAAGAGGAGCTATTGCTTATGGAAACACGTCCAATGATTTCTCAATTTATCTAATCGGAGACACACTGCCAGATAAAAACATCTTACCTAGTGGACTAACGCAAGATGAGTACGAAACTATCCCTGTTTCAAATGTTGGGAATCTTCTTGGTATAGATAAACGAATGTTGATACCAATGGATGATGGATATGAACCATTTGACAATATTTGCTCAGGAAACAGAATTCACAACATGTATCTCAAGGCAAATTTCTGTAGAACAGCAATCTCACCATGGGATCAAAACAGAGGTAATGTCCTTGCTGTGATTCCGGTCGAAAGCGATCAAAGCTTCGGGGACAACGTTGTTTACACACCACCCAATGCAAATGAAATAACAGTTGTTTCTCCAGACGAGTTAAACAGAATCAATTTATCTCTCGTTGACGAAAATAATGACTTAATTCAGCTCAATGGGAGAGAATGGTTTGCTTCGATTCAGTTCCGAGTCATTAAGAACAAATATCAAAGAGAGCATTTACAAAACAATGAATCACGTCTTAGCATAGATGTAAGAGAAGAGAAATACCCATCTTCGGAAGAACTTGAAAGAAGATTAGAAAACATAAGACGAGGAAGCGAAGCAACAAGTGGGTTAGGTTATGATTGGTCAAGACCTCCAAAGAAAAGACCTAGAGAGTTTCCTTTCTAAAAAAAAAGAAAAAAGAAAAAACAAAACTAACCCATCTCTCACAATTGGTCTTTTGTTATTAAGTTTTAGTCATGGAATGGGTAAAAGAAAGTATTCCTTACTTGAATAAACATGAGTACAACATGTGCTTTGATGATTTCGTAGAAGAAACTGAGGGGGGAAATTTTGATGCAATGGACTTAACTCAATTCAAGGTCTTGCTCACCGGGAAAACCATTACAAATGAGAAGGTTGGTTGGATTGTCAGTTTTGTAGGATGCTCTTCTCAAGACATCTTTAATGGGGAGATTGCGTTAAAGGTAGAAAGAAACCTCTTTCCTGAACACAGAGCCCTCGCAGAGATTGGTAAAGTGTACAAGACTCTCACACTCACACACTTTAGAAGAGTTGCTTTTCCAATCTCAGACACCATGTCTTTTGAAAACACATCCTTTATCATCATTGAAGGAAAAAGAAGGCTTGCAAGGTTGGCACGCATCTTACCCTTCTTGACATTGCCTTTGCTTCGAACGGAACTCATTCCTTTTTTCAAAGAGAACGACAAAAAAGAAACAAAGAAGAAACGTTCGTACAAGAAAACCTACAGAAAAAGAGCAACAAAGTCACTTAAGCTTGTTCATAAGAAGGTTGACAGACTCATTCTGACGTATCAAAAGTCAATCTGCGACATCGAACGCACAATAAAGTGTCTCAAACGCGATCTAAATTCCATTTTGAATGAAAGACTTGAATCTGTTGAAAGGGTTAAGGAAAGGAACAAGAGAAGAGAAATGAGAAAAAGAAGAGAAAGAAAAGAAATGGAAGATATTCCGATTGAATTAGATCAAATAATTCATTTGCTCGATGAAGAAGAGTCTGAGAACACAATAAAGCCATTTTTAAGCAAAGGTTTTACACTTCTACACAATTTTGAAAAAGACTTTGAGGAAGAAACTCAAAAAATTGAAGAAATCTTTAACAAACCACCTGAATTCTTTTTTTAAACATGGAAAGGTTGACATGGGAAAACGTTCTTACTCCTTCGATTTACAAGATTTATAACAGAGAGACTGTGTTACAGGCAATCAACGCTCTTGATAACGCAACAACGTTTGTGGTTGTGTCAGAGTTATCAAATGGAGAAAAGATGAGGGTGTTAGACTCGCTAAAACAGATCAGATACTGTCTTCTAACAACTGTTGATACGTCAGCGGGAAGAACTCAGGAAATAGATGAAACGATTCTTGAACTAACAGAGTACGACGAATACGTTGAAGAAGCTCAAGAAATTGAAGAAGACTAAAAGAAAAATTGTTTTTGTTTGGTTTAGTTTTCTTTTTTCTTTAGCCGAAGTTCTGTTGCAGCACAAACCTTTTCGAAGAAGAAAGGATCTGCGAAATCGACAACGGAATCTTTTTCTTCTTCCTCTTCTTCTTCATCCTCTCTTCTTCGTTGTCTCCTACGCACGGGTTCAGAACAAAGGTATTTCGAAGACTTTGAATTCATCTCTTCAAGAAGTTCCTTGTTTTTTCTTAGTACTCTGTCACATCTCTCTTTGATGGAACGAAGTCTTTCAACGAAATCAGGAGGAAGACCTAAGTCATCATCTTCATCATCATCAGAGAGTGGTGAAGGTGATGGGATGTCGATATAAACTGGTTTCGGAAGTTTCAGCTCATTTGGATTGGGTTCCGGTTGAGCATCTTCTTCACCTTCAGATTCTGTTTCCGTCTCCTCTCCATAGATAGGGTACTCAGGCTCGACTGTGTGGGAAGGGTAAACTTGATTAAAGATTTTCACATCTCCAACCTTGTGTTCGTTCAGTCTGTGCTTCTCTTTCTCTTCGTAGGTTTTTGCGGTTCGGGCCATAACTTCAACTTGAGAACTTCAACTTGAGATAGGAAAAATGTCAAAAAATAAAACTTCAACTTGAGATAGGAAACTTCAACTTGAGATAGGAAACTCATAAAAAAGAAAAAAAGTTTTTTACATCGAGATAAAAAGGGTCATTAAGACCTCAATAGCAAAAGTTAAGATGAAAATGACCCTCTAAGTGTGTGCATAAAAGTGTTATCTAAGTAATAAGAGGAACAAAAAATAATTATAAAGACATACTTGTTGATATCCAGGGCTTTTTAGTTTGCAGGTGGAAAAAAAGTAAAAAAAGACGAACCCACTTTTTACCCAACTCACTTTTTAGTTGACAAAACGTCTCTATTTAGTTTTCAAAAAGACTTTTGAACCACTAAATAATCTGTAAACCATGCGAAGAAGACCAAGAGATAATTTACGTGGCCAAAAGGCTATTGAATACCTACCTTTGGACCGAAGAGAGGCTAGACAAATTTTCAATGCGCCAGGAGCTCAGGGAAGGTTGGCAAACCAAGCACTCAGACTTGCAAATCGAGGTTTGACTGACCCAACCTTGCAGACAGCAGAACAAAAGAGTGAGAGAGCTGAACAAATCTTGAAAAGCAAGAGAGGTAGGGGTAGGAAACGAGGGTTTACCCCTGTTTTAAGTCAAAGAGGAGATGGAACGTATCACGCCAGAAGGAACAGATACTCACTTGTTCCAATAAACACGAGACCTTATGCTCCAGTTCCAGGCACAAACAATCAGTATCGAGTTACAGGATACGGTAGAACACTTGCTACACAACCTTTACCTATCGTGGGTATAAGGGGCACACTACGAGATGCACCACCTCTTCCAAACTACACACTTATGGCAGACATCCTCAACCAATCTTACCAGCGTGCACTCAATGCGATTGGAAATGCCGAAACGCCAATTGACACAGTACGCCACAAGGTACAAATCAGTTATGAGATGACTCAGTTTGGAAACAGAATGACCTACTCTAGGCTTGTTCCTGTTGCTGAAGCAATCAATGAGCTTTTCGCAATGCTTGAACGAGATGCTGGATACAACCCAGGCACGCGCGTTGGTGACTTAATAAGAGACAGAGACTTTCAGTTTCAATTTCATCTGTCTCCTGTCGTGGGTAAGTGGCAGAACCCGTTTGAGTTCGACGAAGAAGTGTATCGAAGACGTCTTTTCTTTATTCCTCCAGACATTACAATAGAAAACAACTTGTGTGTTTTTATGTCAGCTTTGCTTGCAACACGAAGAAGAAACGTGTTGGGAACAAACAATGATCTTCATTTAATAAAGGACATACCCAAAAAGCCAAAACTGGAAAAGATGCAAGATGTTCTTGATTTAATTGAAAGAGCAACAACCCTTAGATCGGAGTGCAACATTGGAAACCACATGGTAGGTCCAAGTGAGTTGGAAAGAATTTCAGACAGACTTGGTTTGATAATTCATGTGTTGCAGAGAGAAGCTGCTGACTCTGAAATTTACAGAATCATTCCAACATACGCAAGAAATGATACAACTAGAATGGCTCATCTGAATCACATCTACATCTACTTTGTCCAAAACCATTGCCACCCAATTGTAACTCCTCATCTTTTTGTCAAAGGTGAAGGTTCAGATCCAAGGATGGCAAATGGAAAGAAAGACCCACACCTGATGTGTGATTGGTGTTTACTAACATTTAAAGACAAGAACATCCTAAAACAACACATTCCTCAGTGTAAGAAAACACATCTGAATAAGAGAAAAGATCTTGTTGAGATAAGGAAATCCCTTGGGCAAAAAATAAAGTGTAAAGACTTCCTTTATCAAAAAGGTTCAACAAGAACTGGAGTGAAGTACTGTAGGTCTTGTAAGAAGTATCTAACACTTGGAACACCCGAGTACAGGTTCTGTCAAAAGAACAGACACAACATTTCAAATGTGAGCATGATGTGGTGCACTCACTGTGGGGAAAAGAACATTCGAGAACACATGATAGATGAACACCAATGCTTTTGTTCTGTCAAACCAAGACCAGAAAGACCTGTTGAAACACTTTTCTTTTGGGATGTCGAATCCATGTTCCCTTCACACTCGGATGACATCGAGCCTTACAAAACCTTTGTGGACAAAGAAGATCGTATGTGGGAAATGAAGAAGCAGGAACACATCGTGAACTGTGTTGTGCTAATGAATCATTCAGGTGAACAGGTATGGGAGTTTGATACAATTGATGAGTTTTGTCATTTCGTTTTTGATCCAGAAAACAACGAGCTTTTTAGCGACTCTCTCTTTCTTGCTCACAATGGAGGAGGTTATGATAATCATTTTGTGAATCAGTTTCTCTTAAAGAATGGAAAGAAACCTTACCTTCTTCCAACGAACGGCTCTTCACCAACAAGACTTATTTGTTTAGAATTCATGGGGAGAAAGTTCATTGATTCGCTTAACTTCATTGCACAACCTCTTTCGACCTTTGGAAAAGCATTCGGTCTTGACATAACAAAAGGTTACTTCCCCTACGAGTTCAACACGATTCAAAACCAAGGGTATCGTGGACCAATCCCTGATAAAAGTTTCTTTGGAATTGAAAACAGCAAGTGTGGATCGATTCAAGATTACGCAAAAATAAAAAGAGAATTTGATGAATGGTACGACGAAGAAGAAGCGAAACAAGAGGAGTGGGATTTAAGAGAGCGTTTGTTTTATTACTGTAGACTGGATGTAGATGTGCTTCGCCAGGGTTGTCTTAAGTTCAGAGAGATGTGTCTAAACCTCACAAAGGGAAACAACGAACAATCTGAGTGGAAGCTAAATAACATTGACCCTTTCAATCACTTAACACTATCGGGTGTTGTCATTAACATTGCCCTTTCTGGGTTTAAAAAGAAAGCATTTGCACAATTCCCAAGTAAACCTCAAAAGAAACAAAGGAGTTGGGCCCTTGCTTACAAGGATTACTTAGAAGAGCAAGGAAACGTGTTTATTGACGTTGACGAAGACATAAGAAATCATTTCACGAAGTCTTATGCTACGTTTCAAATGATAACACCTGAGGATATGGAAACAAAGGAAAATGAGATGAGTGTCACACAATGGATTCATGGAAATTGCTACAACGTTGGGTGTCCAAGTTGCTATCCAGAAGACAGAGCAACTCATATCAATCCCTTCATGGATGAGACGTTAGAGGATCTTTTCAATCTCTTTCAGGCAGATGTTGCTAAAATTCAAGGGAATGATCAAGTCTTAGTGACATTTGATCATGATTTGCACACAGTAACAGAAAGAAATGAGCTTTTAGTACGAGCTCCTCTTTTAAGAAACGTTCCTATCAATCCAAGAGAAGCCTTGTTTGGAGGTAGAACAGAACCTTTTAAGCTGTACGCAACAGGGCCAATCTATCATATCGATGTTGTCTCCCTTTATCCAACTGTCTGTGCCTTCGATGAAATCCCTGTTGGCCTCCCAACACACATGAACGATCCAGGAGAGATTTGGGATTTGTTTGTGAACAGAAAAGAGCTGTTTGGGTATGTTCGCTGTGAAGTGGAACCTCCAAAAGACCTTCTCATTCCATTCTTGCCAAACAGACGAGAAGAGGATGGTAGACTTGTTTTTGCGCTTGAACCAATGACTGGGACTTGGACAACTGTGGATCTTTACTTCGCAATGGAGCATGGGTATCAAATCAAAAACGTTTATCAAGCAACACACTTTGAACCCTCAGAAAGAAAGATTGGTCCTTTCAAAGAGTACGTGGACACATTCATAAAGATAAAACAGAAAGCAAAAGCAGAAGGGAACAAGACAATGTACTTGATCTCTAAGCTTTTTCTAAATTCATTGTGGGGTAAGTTCGTAGAGCAGCCACACAAATCAAACTTGAGCATTGTGGTAAACCCTTCAGAGTACTACCAAATGATGGACAGTCCACACATCGAAACCGAAAGCATGCGTTGGATCGAAGTGTGGGACAACGTGTGGATGGTTCGTTATGACTTCGATGACAAGTTTACGAAGAATGCAAAGAACAACAACCCTTACCTTGGGACTTTTGTTCTTTCGCATGCACGAAGAAGACTTCATGAGATGATGGTTCAGATAGGATTAGATAGAGTTATTTACTGCGACACTGACTCAATTGCATACACCCATGACACAGAAAACGAAGAAAACAACCCAGAGACTGGTGAAGAATTGGGTGAATGGGAGAATGAAGCACACGGGTTCGAGCAGGGAAACTTCATCAAGGAGTTCATTGGGATGGGTCCAAAGAGTTACTGTGAGGTGTTCAGCAAGCCAGAATTGCAAGGAATGGATTTTCTTCTCAAATTCAAAGGTGTCAGAACGACCGAAAAAACGTTTTCTTACTTGAACCCAGATTCTCTTCGCACACTTGTTCAAAATTACTGCATTGATCCTGATGCTGACTGGGGTATTGGAGTCGATAGCTGGACTATTAATAATAGGTACGGCAGCGCTTTGGGACGAACTCTTGGACTTGATCGATCTGATCCTGGGACCGGACAAGAAGGAGGAGGAGGAAGTGGAGACCCTCTTCTTGAAGGAGGAATAGTAAACACGTTTACCATGCAAAACATGAAGGTGTGCAGTGTTAACCTAACAAAACGAATGCTTCCAGAGAGACTAAAGGAAGATGAAAGAGACTTGATAAAAGAAATTCAAACTTTTCCCCTAGGATACGACTTTGGAGAAAAAACACAAAATGAAAAATACTCAATGACTTACAAACGTTAAAACCATGCAAACAATCCCTTCTTTTGAAAACTTAACCATTACAAGTGATGCAATTCATCCTACAGCAGGTGACTATCTGTTGTTTGACAAGCAAGCACTTGACAAAGCGGTAGTAAGCCTCGGTTCTTTCTCGTGTGGAATGAAAAATGAGTTTGCGGAAAAGAAATCGCTGTTTAGAGCTCTGTGTGCTTTTGATAGACTAGTCGACAAGCTCATTTGTTCACAAATAAAATTTGAAAACATAAGAGTGGACGCGTATGACAGGATGGTACACGAGATGGTAGCAAATGAAGGTTTTCCTCTAGATGACTCCGACGAACTCACTTTTGACGTCGGAAACGGATGTGTTTTAATTTTTAATGAAAACTTACCACCTGATGTTCAGATTGTCAAGAGTTGGAGTGGATTAAATCACTTCTACTTTATTTTTGAAACAAGAGAGTTTAGAAAAACAGTGTGTGAGCTTTACAAGCAGCTCCAAACAATTCTAAAAATGAAAGAAGAAATTGAAAGTGTTTGTTTATTTAAACATGGAACACCACCCGGACTCATTGAGCAAAGATCGTGTCTCTTTGTAACACGAATGTCCTACATAGCTCAGGAAGGTCTCATCTTTTTAGCAAAATGTGAAGTTCGTGTCTCAAACTCACTGCTTGAAGAGTTTGTCGAAAGACTTATCTCCTCAAATTACGTTCAGGAATCCCAATCCGGCGAGCAGGTGGAACACGACGATTAACAACAGGGTTGCTAATCTTATTGATAGGTCTCTTCTTCTTTGATTTCTTTGAGTACTTCGTGCCAGGCAAGTTTTCACCACTCATCCTTTCAGCCTTTCTCAGAGCTGTGGATACAAGACCTTTCTTACCGCTGGCAACCTTATCAAGGCCACTCTTCTTTAAAACCTTCTTTCGAGCAGCTTTGTACTCTGAACCAAGACCGGCTTTCTTAGCCTGTCTCATCCCATACCGATCAGCCTTTCGAACAGCTTTTCTAACGGCTTTACCCGCCTTTGATTTCATGAGTTTTCGATCAGCCTTCCCTGCAAGCCTTTGAAGTTTCCTTCTCGGGTTCTTAGCAATTCCCTTAGCAATCTTGAAGCCCTTTTTCAAATACTTAACCATAACAAATAAGCGTAGAACAAAGAAAAAAGTGTGTGTTGTTTAATTGGTTTATTTACGCCTTTTCTTAGAAATGCGATTAACGTCTTCTTGCTGCTTCCTTCTCTTGCTCTTGCTTGTTTCAAAACCAGTTGCTTTAGACAAGTCTTTAATTGTAAGTCTAGAACGAGAAAGAGTTGAACCAATCTTTACATCAAAATAATCATCTGTCTTGTAGCTATTGTGTCTGTATGTATGAAGGTAGCGAGAAGAGGAATTTGAAACACCACCAAAAACCATAGGAACACTTCCACGAAGAACTTGGTCCCTAAGAACAGGTGAAATCTCTTTCCTTAACTCGGTCAAACAAACAAGATAAAGATAGTGCTTGACATCAAACATCTTCTTAAATTCTTTAAAAGGAGCTCTTTCAAAAGCACGCCTGAGATAACGAAGCAAGGAACTCATAATGATTGGATGCACTTGCGGAATGAATGAACCTGTTACCTCCATTTGTTTGTAAGAATCGAAATGTTCAAAATCCCCAGAAACAACTGGGACACCAAGAAACTTGCAACAAAAAGAAAGAACAGACTCTGGGTCAATTGACTTGTAATTAGCAAAAGGTTTCATTGGTTGGATAAGAGCAAGTGTTTGGCCGAAACGTGAAAGATAAGTGATAGCTTCCTCATCTTCTTGAATCTCAGCTTGCTGCATCATTTGACCGAGAGCCTGAGACATAATTTGTCTGACTGTGTGTAAGTGAATCATCAGATGTGTTGGCATTTGAAGCAAGTCTCCAAGACCATGTTTCATGAGACGACCGCTGTACCTAGTGCCTACCTCGGAGATGTTCTTGAATGTAGAAAGGATTCTTTCTGTTTGCTCGGAGAAGTTATCAAGGTAAGCAATGGGTAAGCCACGCCACATCTGAATGTATGTGTGCAATGCATGATGGTACTTAGCTTTGATAACAGTATGCATTTTAACAAGGTAGTAAAGAGAGGAATAAATGAAAGTAATGTCACAATCCCTGTAATCCATCTTAGTGGCAATAACAGCCTCCATACAAACACCAAACAACTCAACAGCAGCGTCTGAACCAATCTGACTAATGTTCGATCTGTTCAAAATGGAATGCATCATGCCTTTGATCTGACTTACCTCGACAACACGCAACCCACGCTTAGAAATTAAAGACTTGAAGTTCTCGATGCTTTCTTGGTACAAAGGACCTTCATTCTCAACGTTGACTGTAATCCTTTGGGCTTCCGAGTCAGGAAGAACGAGGGTAGCGGAAAGATAGGGCTCAGAAATGACTTTGTCAATTTCTTCCTTTGAAACCAGCGTTGGAGAAAAGGTAGCAGAGGATAAATCATTAAAAGGTAGAAAATAATCTTCACCATTACCATTAACTAGTCTTCCTGAACCAGTCTCAACATAAGGTCTATTTTCCAAATTCATAAGAGAGGAAGCATCTAAATTATGTTCTGTCTCATCAAGAACATCGCTTAGTTGTCCAGGTAAAACAGTTGCATCCTTTTCTTCAGAATCTTCAGTAAGTGTTGTTCCTGTGTAAGTCGAGTCATCCTCAGCTTGAGAAGCTCTCTCCTGAGCGTGAATGATCGAACGTTCAGAATCATTCAAAATATCTTTAGCTGTATCAACAAGTCCTCTCCTTCTAGCAATCATTCTGTCAAAAGACTCTTGGTCAAATTCATCATCATCATCAAGTTCAATTGGGCTAAACCTTCCCATTTGAGAGAAAGATGGATCTCCTTGAGCGTCTTCCTCACCATCGCTTTTGTACTCTCGAATGGAACTGTCTTCATCTTCTTTTGTATCGTCATAGTCAATATCGGGCTGCTGTGCTTCTCTAAGATAACCCATAAGCCCTGGATTAGAAATAGTTCCTGTGTGTTCAAGCATGTCAAGCATAAAGGTATCAAGCTCTTCACCCTCTTCCATTTCAGCTGCTTGTCCAAAACCACCGTAGAACTGATCGATTGGAGTTGTGTCCCCATCTACTAAAGAACGTGAAAAAATGTCTTCAATTAGCTTTTTTCTATAGTATCTTGTGAGGGATAAAAGTTGTTCACCGATAAAAAGCAAGGCAAAACGAAGTGTTTCACTAAGTTCTTCGTTCCTCATGGAATTTAACAATTCATTAAAGGTAGCAGGAAAAACAAAGTCAACATCTCCAAAGCCAATGTTTCTAAGTTGTCTAACAGAACCAGCAAAGGATTCAGGTTCAATAGCGTACTTTCCAAGAAAATAATCAACCCGGTCAAAGATTGGGTTAAAGATATTTTCTGAGCTGTAGCGTGCATAAACACTGTCTAAATTCTCAATAGCTGCATCGAGATCTTGATTCTGTCTATTTTCAAAATGCTTAACAATTTCTAACTCTGTGTGGTAAAAGTTATCTCCAAGTTCTTCATAAGATTTAGCGAAGTTATTTAAAATATCAGCGTAGATACGATTTTCATTTTCATCAAGATCAAGAACGTTTTGAATGGAGTCCATGAATCTCATAATCAATTGCTCTTGTTCAGATCCTGGAACCCTAACAGCTTTTTTGATTTTATTTTCTGAAAGCTTCTTGACAGTTTTAGGTTCCTTAAAATTAGGAGAACCGATGAAAGAAGGATGAGGAGTCAGCACTCTCTTTTTCTTTTGTTCAGGTCTGGTTGGGATAACAGGTGTGTCATTATCAGAAAGAAGAAGTGTGGAAGGCATACTGTCAACGGTTTCTGATGCAGAAGAGGTTCCAGGTGTAGAATAAATGGAAGAAAGAAGAAGTGTAGAAGGGCTTTTTGGTGTAAGACGTATACTGCCACGACTATCAAAGCTAATCGTTTCCTCTGAATCGGGAAAAGGTTTGGGTGTTCTGTACCTTGGTCTTCTACCAAACTGTGCTCTGTAGACTTCGCTTTTACCCATGTCAACACTCGGTTCTTCTTCCGAAATGTCTAAACCAGACAAAATCGACGAAGCTTCAGAAGACGAACCCAAGCTCTTCTTAAAACCATTACGAAGTGCTTTGGTTAACATAGGAAGGTTAGTTGCGGTCCCAGCAAGTGAAGAAGATGCATCAAGTTTTCCTGAAATCAAAGTTCTGAAACTTTTCTCAGTTTCAGAGTCGAAAAAACGATCTGAGCTCTTAACCGATTGAATAACTGCCTCGTTTGCTTCTTTTGTTTCTTGAAAACGTTCTGCTTCTTCGCTGCCGGGGTAACGAGTGCCTTCGTAGTGAATAGATAACGCGAATCCGTGTGTAGGAACAGTTGAGGAAAAAGATTTCTTGTTTGTAAGAAGTGTTCTTTGTGGCAATCGATTGTTGTCAGTGACAATGCTTTTGTTTTCAACAACGTAATTTCTTGATCCACGTGCTTCATCATGTCCGAACTTTGTTTGACCAATAGGGTCCTTCCCTGACTCCATAAGCGACATGTAATGGCCTGCGAACAAAGCAGTCATGACATAGCTACTGTAGGAACCATGCGAACCAACAAGAACCTTTCGAAGTCTATCTGCTGATTTGAGATCAGAGTGAGCATTCATCTGAATTCTAGTCTTGGCTTTTTTGTTGTGCTCCTTCTCGTGGTCTTTCTTAGGGTGTTCTTGAGTGCTGTATCGAAGGTTTGAGCTTTCAGACCCTGCTGTTTCGGTCACTTGCTCGTAGGTAAGAGGGAGATCCTGACCAACGGGTGTCATTGAGTGATAAAGCATGTGCTTCATGTTGTCGATGAGCATCGCAATTTCGTCGTTGACGTAAACATTCAAAGCAACATTGATCTTGTGATCCATGTCTCGCTCTTTCTCAAGATCTGCCGTCGAACGAATGGCATTTGTCATCATGAAGTTCTTCTCATAAGTCTTTGGAACCTTTGTTTGTAGCAAAGAAGCTCTGGACAAAACACCATGATTGGGTTTAAACGTTTTTCCTTTTGTTAAGTACTTGGAAGGGTTCATAAGTCGCTTGTTGGACTCGGGTCGAAGCGAGTGCGCGGTCTTAAACTGACCACTCCAACTTGACTTTGGGTTGTAGGGGAACTGCTCCATGAACAAGAAAAAAGGAAAAGAAAAAGAAAACAATTTTGTGTGTTCTTTTAAAAGTGTTATTTTGCACTTGCAATCTCCTCTTCTTTCTCTTCTTCTGTTAAAACACGAGGGATAAGGTACTCGTTAAAATTTCTTCTAAAACGTTTGTTGATGTCTGGGTTGTAAACATCCACGACAAAGAAGTTATGGCTCTGTTTTCCTTGGCTTTCTGCTTCTTCATCACGAATGGCTTCTCTGTACAGTCTAGCGAACTCTTCAAAGTTGACGCTACTGCCTGTTGTTTCTTCCCAAATAGTTTGAAGCTGGGATGTGTCTGCCATAGGAAACATGATGTAGATGTGGATGTTCTGCCTGGCCATCTTGGGAATACCCGTCTTGTAGTTGTGCACAAGTGTGAAAAAAGAAACCCCAATGTTCTTTCCACCCAAATGTCTGTGCTTGATCAGAATGTGTCCGTACGCTGAGTTGTGTCTAGAAAGAAGAGCAGTGTGCGTCATATCATCAACAATGATTGCCATTGACGGCTTTTTCATATTGGTTGGTGGCGGCGAAAACTGAGTTGCTTGCAACATAAACAACTCTGAGTCTGACAAGTCAGCACCACGTTTATACTTCTTGTACGCCTTTTTGTAATTCTTTGCGTGTTCCCACTCCTCACCTTCAGCTTTGAAATCATCAATCCACTCGCTCAAACAGCCAATAGCTTGATCTGCGTGCTCACAAACATGCATGCTAATTTCTTCATCGGGAATCTTGAGGTAATGAAACAAAAGCTTAAGCTCAGGGTTACTTTCGAACGTGGGGGAAATCACTTTGATATGTGTAAAAGCTTTGTGTCTTAGGTACTGAGCCACCAAATTGATGCAAGCAGTTGTTTTACCAGACCTAGTAGGGCCCAGAAAAGAAAAGTTAGAATGAATGCTAAAGAGCCCTTCAGGTAAGCTGGGTCGATCGTTATCCACCCCAGGAATTTCGATTGGAGTGTTTTCGAAAGAATCCTCAATGCGTTGAGACTTTGAAGGTCTACGTCGTTCATCCCTATTGTGTCTTGAGCTTCGTGAAGAGCTTTGCTGGCGCGCCTCTTTGCTTTTCTTAAACAAAATACGCGCCGCCTTATCTTTCTCACGATCTTTGAAATCTTTGAAATCGTGCTCATTCTTAGCGTACTTCAAGTATTCTTTGCGTTTGGGTGGAGCAAACTCTTCACTAAAGTGATCGTAGCGGAGTGGGTGTGTTCTCCGTCTAAGAAGCTCGTTTAGAGTTGCTTGGTCTTCTCCGTGAAACATGCTTTATAAGCTAGTCAAGAGGATTCTGTTGCGTGATAAAAAGGCTTTTTATCACGCAACAGAATCCTCTTGACTAAGAATGAAATAAAAGATGTCTGCAGAAGAAAAACAAATGGAAGAACAAGACGATTACCAC
>Ga0180432_10006092_pt1 | contig 15800 bp, 10 predicted proteins | sample SS_ome_10_FD_132414 | JGI IMG/M metagenome (GOLD analysis project Ga0180432, IMG submission 132414) | Hypersaline lake sediment archaeal communities from the Salton Sea, California, USA - SS_1_MS_2 metaG | ecosystem: Environmental > Aquatic > Non-marine Saline and Alkaline > Hypersaline >... | reverse complement strand
CTCTATCGCCAGGCGTTCGAAATGAGCGAGCGTCTGCGGACGCAGGTCATCGGCGGCGAGCAGGAGCGGGCGGCCTTCGCCGAGGAGCTCTTACTCAGCCGCCGGGCCCACGCGTACGCGAGCGCCCTCACCCGGCTCAGCCGCGGCGACCAGGCCCTGGGCATCCTGGAGCGCGGCCGGGGCCGGGCGGCATTGGACCTGCTCGAACGGCGCGGCCGCGACCTGGTCGCCGAGGCTCGCAGCCGGGGCGACGCCGAGCGCGCCGAGCGACTCGATCGGGCGCTGGACGAGGAAGACGGGGCCAGAATCGCCCTCAACGAAGCCGAGCACCTCCTGGCCGGTCGCCGCCGCGAACGGACCGCCTGGGAGAAGCGGACCGATCTGCCCGCCGAGGACCACACCCGGCGGCTTGCCGAGTACGACCAGCAGATCGCCGCGTTGGAGGACGATGTCAAACGGAAGCGCCAGGCACTGAGCATGGCCGGCGCCACGGTTCTGACCGAGCTGCGCGGCCTGCACCCCGCCGCCAGTCCCCTGGGGACCGAGGAGTTGTTGCGTCGCGCGGCCGCGGATGAGGCCGTCCTTTGCTTCAGTTGGACCCCCGAGAGCGTGCTGGTGGCCGTCGCCGCGGCGGGGGAGTCGTCGGCCGATCTCCTGGTCGCCGACAGAGAGGCGGTCCGACAGCTCGGCGAGCAGGCCCACCAGTTGCGAGCAGCCCTGTCCGCTCCACCGGCGACGGGCGAAACCGCGGACCCGGCGCTGGCCCGCGACCTGGCGGCCACCCTCCTGCCTGCCGCGCTGCAAGTGAGGATCGCGGGGGCCCGCCGGCTGATCGTGCTGCCGGACGGTCCGCTGAGCGGCATCCCCTTCGAGGTGCTCGCCGCAGCCGATCCGAACTCGGCCCTGGCGGACAAGGCGATCGCCTACGCCCCCTCGGCCACGGTGTACGTGCGGCAGAAGGCGGACCACACAACGGTGGCGGGAGGCGGGCGGAGGGCCGTGGTGCTCGGCAACCCGCTCTTCGAGCGTGTGGCGCCGACCCGAGACGAACCTCGGCAGGGCGTGCTGCTGGCGGTGGTTCGGGAAGGGTCCAACGCGGGGCAAGCCGGCCTGCAAAGGGGTGACGTGCTGGTCCGATACGCCGGGCGGGAGCTGAAGGCCCGCGAGGACCTCGGGCCGGCCATCACGGCCGTCAATGCGGAGGTCGAGCGCGGGGATCGCCCGCCCGACCAGCGCGACGTACCGGTAGAGGTCTGGCGCGACGGGAAGACGATCGAACTCGCTCTGGCACCCGGGAAGATGGGGGTCGCTTCATCCCCCGCCCCGCCGGCCGAGGGGCTGCGCTCGATGGCATTGCTCGACCAGATCACGCGTGGCGGCGGGGAGTTTGCGGCCGGCGTGAGCGCCACCGACCAGGTGCGGCTGTTCGGCGGCGAGTTGGCTCCCCTGCCCGGGACGGCCCGAGAGGCACGGGCGCTATCGGCGCTTTGCAAGCGGGCCGGCGTGAAGGCGACGCTGTTGACCGCCGCGGACGCCAGTGTTCCCGCCCTCCGCGCAGCCGTATCCGGCAAGGGGTGCCGCTACCTCCACCTGGCCACGCACGGCCTGATGGGCAGCGCCGACCGGCCGCTCGATGCCAGCCTGGCCCTGGCGCAGCCGCAGGAGCCAACCCCCGACGACATCGGGTTTCTGCGTCTGGAGGACCTCGTCTCGCGGTGGGGAGGCCGGCTGGCCGGCTGCGAGCTGGTGGTGCTCAGCGCCTGCGACACCCAGCGGGGAGAACGCCGGGGTGACACGGTCATGTCGCTGCCACTCGGATTCTTCTTTGCCGGTGCCCGCACGGTGGTGGCCAGCCTGTGGAAGGTGGACGATACGGCCACCGCCCTGCTGATGATGCGTTTCTACGAGAACCTGCTGGGCGAGTACGACGAGCCGCGTTCCCTGCGCGGCCAGAGCCATCGGCCGAGCCGGATGATGACCAAGCTCGACGCCCTGGACGAGGCCAAACACTGGCTCCGCCAACTCACCGCCGGCCAGGTCCGGGCCCTCTGCAAGGTGCACGACCTGCCCGAGCCGGCCAGCGCCGCCCGCGGCCAGCCCGGCCGCCTGACCCGGCCGGACGACACCGACCGCCCGTTCGAGCATCCCTACTACTGGGCCTCGTTCATCCTGATGGGCGATCCCGAGTGAGCCCGCGCCGGTCTCCGGTGGTCGTTGATGCGAGGCAGCCGTCACTGGCGGCGGGCTGGCGGCCGAGATCGGCATCCTGAGGACTCTCAGCCGGTACCATCAGGCGACTCTGCGGCGTGGATCCGGCCGTACCGGCCCGGCCTGGGGCGTGGTCGGGCCGTTCTCCAGCAGGGCCCGCACCTCGGGCGAGCGACGGAACAGCCACGCCAGGGCGGCCGGCTGGCCGTGCAGCCCGCTGACTTGGACACGCCCCGGGACGGTTTGGGCCAGCCGAGCCAACACGGCAAAATGCACCCCCCAGGGGCCGACCAGTTCCGCCACCCCGGAGAAATCAAAGTGGATCCGCCCGTACGAGGGCCGACCTGACCGGTGCACGCGGCTGACCACCGCCTGCACGTCGGCACAAGTCAGAACCGCTCTCCGGAAGCGGATGACCAGGGCGCCGTCGGCATCGGCGACGAACTCACAGATTGCCCCCTCCGAATCCTCCGCCAGAGGAAAGCCACAACCGAGCGTTCTTACACGACACAGCTTCATCTTCCCGTCCTCCAAACGACCAATCCGCCCGCGCCTCGCCCCACCCAACCCGGAGCCTGGTGCCGCGGCTGCGCGGCCCTCCTCGCCCTTCTCCCCGCAACTCTGCCCAGGGGGAATCGAGCCTCCTGCCTCTTGCCCCTCGTTCAGTCTTACGCCGCGGCGAGCGGAACGACCGAAGAGGCGTGGAAGAGCGGCCCGGGCCGTCGACCCGCTTCGGCCACGGGAGCTCCGGACGAAGCCGAGGCCCGCAGGTTCTCTCGTACGCGCAGGCGATCTCGGCGTACCGCCCGGCGTAGAGGCAAGCAAGGCGAGGCCGGCACGGCCTCACCGGAGGCTCGCCAATCCGGGCCAGGTACCGCGCGGGGACACCCGCAGGAGCGCGCCACCCGGCGGCGAGATACCGAGGACGGGCGGTGTCGGAGAGGACTCAGTATGAACATGCCACGATTCGTTCCCCCGTTGTTCCTGCTGGTGGTGCTGGTTCAGGCCGGCTGCTCCGCGGTGATCCGGCCGACCGTAGGAGCCTCGGAATTCCTGGTCAACGAGAGGAAGTTCCCCGGGGATGTGGCCCTGTACGTACCGGACGAGTTTCGGACGTACTCCTGGGCGCACACGGATGCCGGGGACCTGAAGCTATGGAAGCTGGAACTCGGGGCGGCGACCACCGACGCCCTCCGCTACGCCCTGGAGAGCCGGTTCGACAGCGTGACGGTTCGCGCCAGCCGGCCCCGGTTTCCGCTGGCCCCGCCCGGGCCGTCGCTGGCGGTGGTCCCCACGTTCGACTCAGTCAAGGTGGCCACGCCGGTGGTCTTCAAGTTCGAGAACTACCGAGTCGCGCTGACCCTGAGCCTGCGCGTCTACGACGCGGCCGGCAACGAGTTGGAGTCCATGATCCTGACCGGCGAGGGCAGGAAGGCCGGCTCTATCGGGTATGAATCCGCGGGACACGCCGCTTTGCCGGAAGCCTGCCACCACGCCATCAAGCAGGTGGCGGATCAGGCCGTCCGCGGCCTGATCGGGCTGGCCGCGCGACAGCGGACCTGAGCTGGCTGACAATCCACCACTCATCCCCCTCCCCTCATCCGGAGACCGGCGTCGCGGGACCGCCGGGGCCGCATTGCACCTGAATGGCACCCTGCCGTAGCCCAGCGCCCGAGGACGGCCCGCTGACAATCGCGGTTCATCCTGGTACATTGGGGTGGACCGTACGGCTGCCGGGTCGCTGATCGACGTTCGGATGAACGTCGCTCCCTGTCACACATTCGGATCGTACCCGGCCGGCGTGCGGGGCGATCCAGGACCCGGTCTCGCTTCCCCATCGGGAGCCACGCGTGAGGGCGAACGCATCGGCCAGCCAAACCACGGATGTAGAGCTGGTGCAGGCCATACGCGCCGGAGATCACCGGGCGGAATTCGAACTGGCCCGGCGCTGGCGATCCCGGCTGATCGAGCTGGGGCGATCCATTCTGGGAGACCGGGACCTGGCCGAGGACGCCGCCCAGTTGGCGCTCTGGCGGGCCTTCCTGCACCTTGATCGTTACGACGACGCACGACCTTTCGAGCGTTGGATGTTGACCATCGCGGGGAATTGCGCCCGCGACCTGCGGCGGCGCCGAGCCCGGTTGCGGACCATCGTGGACGACGAGCAGGTGGAGCGTGCGGCGGATGCGGGGTCCATCGCGGCCGAGCCGCAGTTGGGACGCGAAGCACTTGACGCCTTGGAGTCGTGCCGGGAAGAGCTCGATGAGCGCGGCCGCACGGTGGTCTGCCTTTATGCAATCGGGTACAGCCTGGGCGAGAGCGGTCGGCTCCTGCACAAGCCCAAGACCACGGTGCAATCATGGCTGAAGAGCGCGCTGGATCAGCTTCGGCGGTGCCTGGCGGGCAAGGGTCTCGCCGATGAGTTCTAGGCTGCACCTGTTTGACGAGGGCCGGGCAGACCTGGCCCTGGCTCGAGGCTCTGGGGAGTTCGGTTCCCGGGCGACAGGACCTCTGGCGGCTGGCGATCCCGCGAAGGGGTCCGGAAGCCGAGCCGTCCGCAGGCTATGGAAGTGGCGGGACACCTCGTACGCCCGGACGGGGGCTGCGTAGTGCTGCTGGTGGAGAGCGATGAACACAGACAGACTGCAATCTCTGTTGCGACAGTCTGTTAGAGAGGGTCGCCGGCAGAAGGCCTCGCCCGAGTGTCTGGGGGTGCGCAGCATTCTCGGCATGCTGGACGATCCGGCGAGCGCCCGGCGGGAGGACGTGCAGCACCTGGCATGTTGCCCGGCCTGCCAATGGGCCGTGGCCCTGGCCCGAAGCGATCGAGAAACGGTCGAGGCACCGTGGTCAGCGGAGCCAATCGACGTCGACGCGACGGCCACGCCCGGCTCCGCCGGGGTAGCGGGTGAGAAAGCGGCGGGGTGGACGCCCCCGATCAACCTGCGCCCCTGGCTGGCCCGCACGTCGTTCGTGGCGGCCATCGCGGCGGTGCTGGCCGTGGCGGTGGGCCTGGCGTGGTGGCGAGCCCAGGATCCGCGGCTGCTTGGTCCGGTCACCGGCCAGCTCAGCGCGGTCGGCGTGACTCGCGCCGACCAGCCCGCGGCGCGGCGATACCAGGTCAGTTGCGATCTTCAACACGACGCTTACATGACCTTCCTTTACCTCGATCACACCCGGCGGCTCCAGTTGCCCGAGGAAGTGGCTGTTGAAGCCCCCCGGTGGCCGGCCGGGCCGGTGACGTTCCATGTGACGGTGACGAACGATCCACCCGGGCCCCAGTGGATCGCGGCCATCGCTTCGGGGGACGTTTTTCAGCCCTCCGTTCTGCGCGACGAGCTGCAAAACACCATCCAGACGCTGCCGAACGACACGCCCTTCGACGAGTTGGTCCACCGGCTGGAGCAGGAGCTGAGTCGGCGCAACCACCTCAGCTCTCGCGGCCACAGCTTCGACGTGCCACCGCCCGACGGCAGGTAGTCCGCCGGCGCGAGACCACGCTCGCCGTACGCCCGCCGCCCGGGCACCTGCGTCCCTGGTTCTCAGCAGCGGGTCAAGGGACGCCGGACGCCCCCGGGCTGCCCCACCGTCCGGCCTGGCCCCGGCACGGGCGACCCGGCAGGCCAGGAGGGGGCCGCTCGCGGATATCAGCATGTGGACGGGCACTCCGCTCCGCGTCTACAATCACGCGGTCACGCACCTTTCGCGCCGTGCCTCCCACAAGGAGTTCGGGCCATGCCCTGCGAGGTCTCCGAGGAACAGCTCTGGAGCTGGATCGACCGCGGTGCTCCCGAGCTCGAGGATCACCTGGCCCGCTGTCCGCAATGCCGGGCGCTGGCGGCGGACCTGCGGGCCCGGATCCAGACGCTGGAGGCGGCCGCGGTGGTGGAGGAGGTCCGCCTGCCCCAGAGGATCGGGGACTATGTCATCAAGGGGCGGCTCGGCCGGGGTGGCATGGGCGTGGTCTACGAGGCGGAACAGCAGGCGCCGCGGCGCAGCGTGGCCCTCAAGGTGGTGGGCGGGGGCGGTTACGTCACCGAGCGCCACGTCAGACTGTTTCAGCGGGAGGCCCAGGCCCTGGCCCTGCTGCGGCACCGCTTCATCGCCGCCATCCACGAGACCGGCCGCACGGAGGACGGGCAGCACTTCTTCGCCATGGAACTCGTTCAGGGCAAGCCCCTGACAGACTACGTCCGCTCGCGGGACCCCGCCCTGCGGGACCGCCTGGAGCTGTTCCGGAAGATCTGCGAGGGCGTCAACTACGCCCACCAGCGCGGCGTTCTGCACCGCGATCTGAAACCGTCCAACATCCTGATCGACGAGGAGGGCAATCCGAAGATCCTGGATTTCGGTCTCGCCCGGATCACCAATACGGACGTGACCCTCTCGGTGTCGGTTACCGAGCCGGGGCAGGTGATGGGCACGCTGCCCTACATGAGCCCGGAGCAGGCTCGCGGCCAGAGCGAGGTGGTGGACGTGCGCAGCGACCTCTACGCGCTGGGGGTGGTGCTCTACGAGCTGGTGACCGGCGCGCTGCCCTACGACGTGCGCAACATGTTCATCCCCCAGGCGGTCCGCACGGTGTGCGAGCAGGAGCCCCGCCGGCCGAGCTCCCTGGACCGGATCCTGGATCGCGATATCGAGACCATCATCCTGAAGGCACTGGCCAAGGAGCCGGAACAGCGCTACCAGAGCGTGCGGGAGCTGGCCGAGGACCTGGGCCGCTACCTCGCCGACCTGCCCATTCTCGCCCGCCCGCCGAGCACCGTTTATCTGTTGCGGAAATTCGTCTCCCGCCACAAGCTGCCGGTGGCGCTGGCTTCGGCGCTGCTGGTGGTGACCGTCGCTTCGGCGGTGATCGCGGGCTGGCTGGCGGTCCGCTTCGCCCGGGAGCGGGACACGGCGGTGGCGGCCCAGGAAGTGGCCGACCAGACCCTCGACTTTCTGCTCAAGGATATCCTCAGTTCGATCGATCCGGAGAGGACCCTGGGGAGCAGGGTGACGGTCCGGGAGGTGCTGGACCAGGCCTCACTGCGGGTGGAGACCGAGTTCGCCGATCGGCCGCTGCTGGAGGCTGCCTTCCGGGAGACCATCGGTCAGACCTACCACAGCCTGGGCCTCTACGAGAACGCGGAGTCCCACCTGCGGGCCGCCGTGACCATTCGCCGCAGCTTCGCCGAGCCCCAGCCCGAACCACTGGTACACGCTCTGCTGGAACTGGCCAAGACACTCCGGGAGCGGCAACGCCACCAGGATGCCGACGCGGCCTGCCGGGAAGCGCTGGAACACGCCAAGGGGCACTGGGGAGCGGAACACGAGCAGGTGGCGCGCGCTCTCACGCAGCAAGGCGAGGTCCGCTACTCCATGCAGGACTTCGAAACCGCCGAGCGACTCCACCGCCAGGCGCTCGGGATCCGGCGCGAGTTCGCCGGTGCCGATGCCGCCGGGACGGCCATGAGTCTGCGTTATCTGGCGGAGCTGTACCACACGGTCGAGCGCCATGCCGAAGCGCAGCGCCACTACGAGGAAGCCCTGGCCATCCTGAACCGGCGGGGCGACGTGCGTGGCCAGGCCAGGGTCATGAACCGCCTGGCCAACCTGTTCCGTGCCCAGGGGGATCAGGCGGGTGCCGAACGCATGCACCGCAGGGTGCAGGCCCTGCTCCGGGAACAGCTTGGAGATCAGCACAACGAGGTGGCGACTTCCCTGATCAACCTCGCGGCACTGCTCCGCAGGCAGAGCAGGCACCGGGAGGCCGAGTCACTGTATCAGGAGGCCCTGGCCATCTACCGTCATCTGTACGGCGACCTGCATCGGAACGTGGGCAGCGCCCTGCTCTGTCTGGGGGCCCTGTGCGTGGAGAGCCGGGATCCGATCCGGGCCGAGCCCTACCTGCGCGAGGCGGTGCGTATCTGGCACCGGACGCACACGGAGGGTGACTGGCACACGGCGGAGGCGGAGACCTGGCTGGGCGAGTGCCTCACCGCGCAGGGCCGGTACGAGGAAGCGGAACCGTTGCTCCTGGCGGGGTACGAGGTGATCCGCGAGCACCGCGGGGCCGACGATCCTCGGACGCGGCGGGCCCTGGACAGGATCCTCGGTCTGTACGCCTCCTGGGGCAGACCGGAGCGGGCCGCCCGGTATCGTGGGGCTCTCGAGGGAGATGGCGACCCGCCCGCCGCCGGCCCGGCGGCGCCGGACCTCGGGGCCGACGACCCGGCTGGGCGCGCCGGCCCCGAGAAGCGTCACAATCCCCCGGGGTAGCCGTGGTGGCCCTGACGGCCCTTCGAGAAGTCGCAGCCCGGATCGACGGGGATAGGTTCGTGGCAGAAGTCGACGCTCTCCTTGAGTACCGTGTCCACGCCCTGGTAGGGCGGAGGACCCACGGCGTACGGCTCGGCAAACGCCCCACCGACCACGTGTTTCAACGCCCCACCGTGGAGGCTCCTCAGGGTCTCCAGGTTGAGGGAGAGCTTCTTGTTTCTGGCGTTCATGGGTGGTTCCTTTCGGAGGATGTGACCACACGGCTCCACCTGGTTGCCCCACCGCTCTCGAGCGGGCTGCGGGGCACCCCGACCTTTCCGGGTCGGGGAACACACGCCCGGGTGGAACGCCCCGCCTGCCTGGCCGGGGCCCCTGCGGGTCCTGCCGTGGGTGTGCTCCCGTCACCCTATACGACACCCGAATCATCGAAACGGCCGAAAAAAAAGCTGCTTGGCCCCAAAAACCCCGCCGGCGATCCCCCCTGAGCCCTGATCCACTACCACTGAAACCCGAATCCCGAGAAATGCCCCGAAAATCCGGCCGGAAAAAGCCGCGCTGAACCCGCCACCTTCGGCCCGGAGGTGTCATAGATGAGGGAGTGAAGAGCAGGAGGGTGTCCATCGACATGACGTCTGAGCAGGATGCCAGCCAGCAAGCCGATGATCTGACCCCGTCTCTGGTGGCCAGGCTGCGCGATGGAGACGCGGAAGCGGGCACGCTGCTGGACCAGCTCTACCGGGAAGCCATGACCCGGTTCTGCTTCGGATACCTGGGAAACCTGGAGCAGGCCGAGGACGCGGTGCAGGAGGTGTTCTGCCGGGTGGTCCAGGCCGGTCAGGTCCCGGAGAACTTCCGGGCCTGGCTGTGCCGCATCGCCCGCAACCACTGCCTCAACCTGCTCCGCTCCCGCGCCCGCCGCCAGCAGCTCCATGCCCTGCTGGAGAACGCCCGCTTCGAGTCCACCCTGACGGGCAACCTGTCGCGACTGGTCCAGCAGGAGCGACGATCCCGAATCCGTCATCTGCTCGGAGCCCTGCCCGTGACCCAGCGTGAGGTTCTCACTCTGCGGTACGGTCAGAAGCTGTCCCGCAGCGAGATTGCGCATGTGTTGGGCATCTCGCAGTCGGTGGTGAAGTCGCGGCTCTTCGAGGGTCTCAAGAAACTGCGTCAGCACAGCTCGTTGCTGGACGAGGGGTGAGGGGCCGGCGGCACAGCGGGGGAGGGCGATCCCCGCGCCAACGGCTTCGATCTTCAGGCCCGGCCGGGGGAGGTTTCCCGGCGAGAGGGGGCTGATGGGCCCGATTGAATCGTGGGGGCCCCGAGGGTACGTTGGGATCATCGGGCTCCGCTTCGGCAGGAACCGTTGGCGATCCCACATGCCGGCCTCTCAGCCCGGGGAGGCGAAACCGTCGTGCACGATCAGACGTCCAACCTCTTCCGCCCGGAAGCGCTGGAGCACCACGCCGCGGGCCTGCGGCGTCAGGGCGCGCTGCTGCGCATCTCACCGGCCTGGACGCGGTCCTGCTTCTGGCTGCTTCTGGCGGTGGTGCTGGCGGGCGTCGGGGGCCTGGTCTTCGGCACCCTGCCGGAATACGCCGAGGGGGTGGCCGTGGTTTGTGCCCGGCAGCGCACCAACCTGACCGCGGCGGCGCCCGGGACCATCCTCCGCCGGCAGGTCCACCCCGGGGACCGGGTCGCCGACGGCGCGGTCCTGCTCGAGATCGGGAATCCGGAGGCCGCCGACGAGCTTCGGCGTATCGAACAGGAATGGGAGGTGCTCCTGATCGACTACCTCAAGGACCCCTCGGACCGGCGGGCGCGCGAGGCCCTGGTTGCTCTGCGGGCCCGGCGGAACCTGGCCGAGGCCCGCCGGATCCAACGCCGCATCACCGCCCCGCGGGCCGGACTGGTCGGCGATGTGCGGGTCGAGGCCGGCCAGCGGGTGTCGGCGGGTGACGTGCTCCTGTCGCTCGTGCACGAGGAGGAGTCGCCCGCCGTGCTGGCGTTGCTGCCCGGCCGCCACGCCCCCCGACTGAGCGCCGGCGCCACCCTGCGGCTTCGACTGGATGGCTACGAGCAGGTCCGGCGGCAGGAGCTGACCATCGACGCGATCGGGGAGTCGGTCGCGGGGCCCGGCGAGGTGCGGCGGGTGCTGGACCAGGAGATCGCCGACAGCATCCCCGTCCCGTCTTCGAGCGTGCTGGTGCGGGCGGCGCTGCCCGCCCACACCTTCCACAGCGGTGATCGAACCTACGAGTACCGGCACGGGATGCAGGGGTGGGCCGAGGTGCGGCTCGAACAGGAGAAGCGCCTGCTCTTCAAGCTCGCCCCCTGGCTGGAACGCCGGATCGAGGGCAGCGATGGCTGACCAACACGACGGCGCCGACCTGGGGGAGAGGTTTCCCGCCCTGGAGCGGCTGGGGCGAGGGGGTCGCCGCCGGCGAATCCAGCCGGTCCAGCAGACCGGGCGTGCCGAGTGCGGCGCCGCCTGCCTGAAGATGGTCCTGGCCTGTTTCGGGCGGGAGGTGCCGCTCGGCGAACTGCGCGAGGCGACCCGGACGGACCTGCACGGCGTGGACGCGGCTTCGCTGCTGGAAGCAGGCCGAGCCTACGGCCTGCGGGGCTCGGCCAAGGAAGTCAAGCAGGTCGAGGACGTCCGCTACCTGCCGGCGGGGGCGATCCTGCACTGGGAGATGAACCACTTCGTGGTGTTCGAGCGTCGGGGCGGGGGACAGGTACAGCTCGTCGATCCGGCCACCGGGGGACGACGCCGGGTGTCCATGGAGGCCTTCAGCCAGTCGTTCACCGGGGTCGCCCTGGTGTTCGAGCCGGACGAACGGTTTGAGCCCGGGGGCAGCGACCCGGGCGGCGTGGGTCGCCACCTCCGGCACCTGCGGGTGCACAGCGGCGTTCTTGCCCGCGTGCTGGCCACCTCGCTGCTGGTGCAGGTTTTCGCCCTGGCGTTGCCGCTGCTGACGCAGCTCCTGATCGACCACATCGTGCCGCGGGGCGACCGGCAGCTGCTGACGGTGCTGGGGATCGGCCTGGCCGGCATCGTCCTGTTCAACTTCCTGGCGTCGGTCATCCGGGCCTACCTGCTGCTGCAACTCCGCACCCATCTGGACGTGCAGATGACCCTGGGGTTCGTGGAGCACCTGGTGGACCTGCCGCTGGACTTCTTCCAGAAGCGTTCCGCCGGGGACCTGATCATGCGGCTCAACAGCAACGCCATCATCCGCGAGATCCTCACCTCGGGGACGCTCTCGGCCATCCTGGACGGCACGCTGGTCTGCCTCTACCTGGTCATCCTGCTGGCCATCAGCCCGTCGATGGGCCTGGTGGTGGTGCTGCTGGGGCTGCTCCAGGTGGGCGTGTTCGTGGTGACCCGACGGCGGCACCGCGAGCTGATGGCCGAGGAGCTGCACACCCAGGCCCGGTCCCAGAGCTACCAGGTGCAGATGCTGGCCGGCATGGAGACGCTCAAGGCCGGAGGCGCCGAGCGGCTGGCCACCGAGCACTGGTCGCATCTCTTCGTGGACGTGTTGAACGTCTCGCTGGCCCGGGGTGGCCTGCGGGCCATCGTCGACGCGCTGATTGCCGGACTGCGCCTGGCCTCGCCGCTGCTCATCCTGTGGTACGGAGCCTGGCTGGTCATCCGGGGGGAGATGACCCTGGGCACCATGTTCGCGGTGGGGGCCCTGGCGGGTGGCTTCCTGGTGCCCCTGTCCGCCCTGGTGGGCACCGCCCTGCGGGTCTTCGAGCTGCGGAGCTACCTGGACCGCATCGACGACGTGCTGGAGACGGAGGCCGAGCAGCCGGTCTCGCCCCGGGCCGCGCCGCCGGGCAAGGAGGCGGTGCCGGCCGCACCTCGGCTGCGGGGCGGGCTCACCCTGAACCACGTCTCCTTCGCCTACTCCCCGCGGTCACCACTGGCCGTCAAGGACGTGTCGGCCGACGTGCTGCCGGGGCAATGGGTGGGCGTCGTCGGCGAGAGCGGCTCGGGCAAGTCGACGCTGGCCCGACTGCTCGTGGCCCTGTACACCCCGACGGAGGGCGAGATCCGCCTGGACGGGCTCAATCTCGCCCGCCTGGACTACCGGGCCGTCCGCCGGCAGACCGGTTTCGTGCCCCAGCAGCCCTACGTGTTCGGCACGACCATCCGGCAGAACATCGCCCTCACCGCACCCGGGATGCCTCTGGAACAAGTGCAGCGAGCTGCGGAACTGGCCTGCATTCACGAGGAGATTGCCGCGTTGCCCATGGGCTACGACACGATCCTGTCGGACGGGGGGGCTTCCCTGTCCGGCGGTCAGCGCCAGCGCATCGCCCTGGCCCGGGCGCTCTCGGGGCAGCCGGCCATCCTGGTGCTGGACGAGGCCACCAGTGATCTGGACGCCGTTACCGAAAGCCGCATTCAGCAGCAGCTCGCCGCCTTGGCCTGCACGCGCATCGCCATCGCCCACCGGCTGAGCACGGTGCGGGATGCCGATCTGCTGCTGGTGATGAAGGCGGGCGAGATCGTGGAACGGGGCACCCATGAAGAGCTGCTGGCCGCCGGGGGTGAGTACGCCCGCCTGGTGTCGGCGCAGACCGGGGACCCCGGCTCGATCAGCAGAGCGTGCGACCGCCTGCGGGGCACGCTGGGGTTGCCCGAGCGGGCCACGCCGGCGGAGGTTCTCGAGACGGCCACCCTTCGGCTCCGTTCGGAGCGACCGCGGGCCTGAGGAGCCGGGGGCCAGGCGGGTACGAATGAGGTGATGAGCATGCTGTCGAGAATGCTGAGCGGCGCACTGATCTGGGCGGCGGTCATGGCCGCGGTGGCGGCCGCCGGGGATGCTGCGGATGATCAGCGGTGCGCGGAGCCGGGGGGTTTTGCGGCCGTGGTCTTCCCCCGATGGTCGATAAACGTCTCGCCGCGTTTCGACGGGATTCTGGAGGACATCCGGGCGGAAACCGGGGACCGCGTGCAGGAGGGAGAGGTCCTGGCCAGGCTTGACACGGTCGCCATCGAGCAGGAGCTCGAGATCGTCCGACGGGAACGGGAAGAAGAGCAGGCACAGCTCAGCAGCGCCATCGCCCTGCGGAAGATCGCATCCGAGGAGCTCAAGCACATCCGGGACATCTCGGACCAGGGAGCGGGGAGCCCCTTCGAGCTGGCGGTCGCCGAGTACCGGGCCGACGCGGCCCGGGCGGAGGTGAAGGCCCGCGAGGCCGCCATCGCCCGGCGAGAGGCCCGGGTGCGGCTGCTGGAGGACCGGATCGCGAAGGCCCGCATCACGGCCCCGTTTTCCGGCGTGGTGGCCGGCTGTTTCCAGGAACCCGGGGCCACCATCGCCCGGGGCACGCCCATCGTGCGGCTGATCAGCGAAGAGGACCTCTGGGTCCGCTTTGCGGTGCCGCAGGAGCGGGCCGGCGAGATCAACCCCGGGGTTCCCGTTTTCGTCCGCCTGGCGGGGCTCGGCGAGCGAGTGCGGGGCGTGGTCCGGCGCGTCACCCCGGAGGTTGATCCGGTGCTGGGCATCGTGCTCGCGGAAGCGCGTCTGCCGGCCGATGGGGAATCAGGCGGCCGGCTCCGGCCGGGCATGCCGGCACGGGTCTTTCTCGGGGCGGAGCCTGCGGGACAAGGCCCGCCGGTGGATCCACCGTCCGCAGCGCCGCCCCCGGCGCCGGTCGGATCCGAGAGGTCGCCTTGAGCGATCGATTCTGCAGCACAAGCCCCGGCCTGCTGCTCATCGCCTCCCCGCTCGGCGGGCCGCCGCCGAGTGGTACAACCGATCGAGGAAGTCGTACAGCACCACCTCCTGCGCCCGCTGCGCGGACCGCAGCAGGCGGTTGGCGTGCATGTGGATGAAACTCGAGGCCAGCTCCACGATCGGTGCGGCCAGGGCCCCGGCACGCTCTCGGCTGCGCAGTTCTGCTGCCAGCGGGGCGAGCTGCTCGGAGCGCCGGGACAGGGCGGCCAGTCCCGGCTGGAGCGGGGGTGCCGCCGCCCCGGTTCTCTCCAGCAGGGCCTCCAGGTCGCGGCGCTCCCGGCGGAAACGCTCGCCGAGCTGGTGGCGGAGATGCGTCTCGTCGACGCGGAACTCTCGTCCGAAACCTGCCCGCGCCCGGCGGACGACCGTCCGCTTGGCGTCGGACTCGAGCCCCAGGTCCTCGAGGAGCAGGTCGATACCCAGCAGGGCCAGCCGCCAGCGGGCGTCCCCGCCTTCGTCACCCGCAAGCGAGGCGACGATGTCGAGCACAGCGGCGCTGTCGATGTGGAAGATCCGCTCCGCCAGCTCGATGCCCGCGGGCCCGCCGTAGCGCTCCAGTTCGCGGTCGTAGGTGTCGAACTGCAGGCGCCAGAGCAGGCCCCGCTCCATCAGGGGCCCGGCTGCCTGCTCGACGGCCGGGCGCACCTCGTCGCCCAGACGCTCCGGCGGCCCGTGGAAGCGCAGGCGCAGGTGCCAATCGGGGTCGCTGTAGCGGAGGAAGAACCAGTGCCGCACGGCCCGGGAGCGGGTCACCCGGCGCACGAGAGGCCTGACCAGCTCCCGCAGCAGGTGGTCGGCCGTGGAGGTCCCGGTGTACAGCTTGGCGTACAGCCAGGCGGAGCCGGGCGGGAAGCGCCTCTCGCCCGTCTCCGGGGCCGGCGAGCGGACCGGCGGGCGGCCCGCCCGGCCCGCCGTCGCCTTGCGGACGAACGGCACCACCAGTTCGTGGACGAAGCGACCCTCCGGGCCGCGGGCGCAGAGTTCGCCGGGCTCCGGAAACATCTCCACCACGCGGCCCTGGCGGCGCTTCTTGAGCAAACGGGTGAAGGTCTCGACCGCCAGGGCGTTGTCCAGGTCGATGACCAGTTCGTTGTCGGCGTCGGCCAGAGTGACGAAGCGCGGCACTCTCTGCCGGGTCCGCCACTGCTGCACGGCCCGGAACCGCTCCGCGCCGGACGGGGCCCGCAGGGCCTCGAGCTCCGGACCGGCCAGCCGCCAGCGGGCCCGCGAGAGGATCACCCGCCCGCTGACCACGCGGGGCAGGAAAGCCTCGCTCTCGAAGGGGCCCCAGTCCCAGCGCAGGCCGGCCACCGTGCCCTGCCATTGCAGGGCGCAGAGGAAGCGGTAGACGCCCAGGTTTCGGGGGTGGGCCACGTTGTGGGCCGTGGTCAGCCTGGGGATGACCTCCCGTTCCAGGCGCCGGGAACGCAGGACCACGCGATCGCCGGCGACCCTCACGGTCAGGTCGGACAGGGGAATCTGCCGCTCCGGGGGTGCCCCGCTGCGTCCCAGGACGGGGATCTCGAAGGGCCGCAGCACCGGGCGGGAGAGGATGTTTCCGACGCGGCCCTCCGG
>Ga0180432_10006091_pt1 | contig 15802 bp, 16 predicted proteins | sample SS_ome_10_FD_132414 | JGI IMG/M metagenome (GOLD analysis project Ga0180432, IMG submission 132414) | Hypersaline lake sediment archaeal communities from the Salton Sea, California, USA - SS_1_MS_2 metaG | ecosystem: Environmental > Aquatic > Non-marine Saline and Alkaline > Hypersaline >... | reverse complement strand
GTCCACTGCGGCGAGCGGTGCGAAGCCGGTCCCCGGCGCCGGCGCGTTTCCGGCGCTGTAATCGCCCTCCTCGTCGGGCTTCTGGTCTTCGAGTTCCGCGACCCGAGCGCGAATCAAGCGGGCGATCTCGGCGGCTGGGAGGGGATCCTCGGAGGCGATGAGCAGGGCTTCGATAACCGCAGGCAAGTCCATGGGAGGCCCGCAAGGGTAGGAGCCGGCCCTGCGAATTCAAGCGCAAGGAGCACCGGAGGAGGCGGCAGGCGCAATTTCCGCTTGCAGCGGGCAGGCAAACCCATTAGGGACTCCCGCCCGATCGGATGGGGCGGACGACCTCCCGACAGAACCGTCCATTATCCACGAAGTCCCATGGCTGCAAAGAAAAAGGTAGCGCAGAAGGCCGCAAGGAAGACTTCCCGTCCCGCGACAAGGCAAAAGGCCCGGAAGACCGCCAGAAAAAGCGCGAAAAAGACCGCCGGGAAGGCCGCGAAAAAGGCCGCGAGGAAGGCTGCGAAAAAGGCCGCGAGGAAGACTGCGAAAAAGACTGCGCGGAAGACCGCCGGGAAGACCTCGAAGAAGGTCGCCCGCAAATCCGGCCGGAAGACGGCAGCGCGGAAGGCGGCCGGGAAACGCCCCGCAAGGACGGCTCGCCCGCCCTCCGCGAAGCCGGCGGCGAAGAAGCGCGCGGCAGAAACCTCGCAAACCGCCTCGAGGAAGACCGCGGCCAAGCGGGCTGCGGCCGGCCGGAAGCCGCCGCCGGCGCGGCCTGCGAGGATGACCGCCTTTGTGGAGAACCAGCGCAAGCGGCTTCTTGATCTGCGGGACGAGTTGATGGATGCGATGTACGGGGTGCAGCAGGAGACCCTGCGCAATTCGCCCGAGGGGAGTGAGGCCTCGGGGAGCGGGATGCACCAGGGCGACGCGGGGAGCGACGCCTACGATCGGGAGTTTGCCCTGAATCTGCTGTCCAAGGAGCAGGACGCCCTGCACGAGATCGAGGCCGCTCTCGATCGCATCGCCAACGGGACCTACGGGGTATGTGAAATCTCCGGGAAGCGGATCCCGCAGGCGCGATTGGAGGCGATTCCCTTTGCGCGGCTGACGGTGGAATGTCAGTCGGCATGGGAGCGCGAGCACCCTCACGGGCAGTTCCGGCAACCCGGGACGCGGGGTTTTGGGGGTCCGGCGAACGGGAGTTCTGCGGTTTCGCTTGACGAACCGGTCGAGTGAGCTAGCCTTCCGCCCCTTTCTGACGGTCATGCCGCGCGACATCATCACTCTCGAATGCACGGAAGCGAAGGCGGAGGGCAAGCCTCCTTCCCGCTATGTCACGACTCGCAACAAGAAGAGCGTGAGGACGCCGGGGCGCCTTGAGAAGGTCAAGTTCAACTACTATCTGAGGCGGCGGACCCTCCACCGCGAACTTCGCTGACAGACCAGCCATGTCGGAACCGAAGACCAAGGAACGCCGGATCGCCTTTCGCAAGGCGAACCGCAAGATGCCCGTGAAGCGTCTCGATCTGCCGATGGGGCGGATCATGTATACCAACCCCGAGACGCTCAGCAAGTTCACCAGCGAGACGGGCAAGATCCTTCCCCGGCGGGTGACGGGGGTGTCGGCCAAGATGCATCGACGGATCACGCGCGCCATCAAACGGGCCCGGGCGGTGAACCTTCTTCCCTGAGGGAACGGCGCGTCTTGGTTTCCAAGGACCCTGCGACGCGCGTGCAGCGTTTGCCGTCCGTGGCGGGGCGGGCTCTTTTGACCTGATGGAGGAGCTGAAGGATACCCAGAGCGAGCGGGACGAGCGCAATCTGGCGATTGATCGGGCGGGGGTGAAGGCGTTGCGTTTTCCGGTGGAGGTCTGGGAGAAGAACGGGAAGCTGCAGCGCACGGTGGCCACGGTGTCGTTGGCGGTGGACCTGCCGCACCATTACAAGGGCACCCACATGAGCCGCTTCGTGGAGGTTCTGAATTCTCATGGGAGATGCCTCGACGTGCGAAGCATGACGGCCCTGCCGAGGGAGTTGCTGACGCGCCTTGACGCGCAGCGGGCGCATGTCGAGTACCAGTTTCCGTTTTTTCGCGCCAAGCGGGCGCCGGTCAGCGGGGGCGAGGGGTTGATGGACTACGAAGTGCGGTTCGAGATCGAGGCGGAGCGCGAGGCGACGATTGACTTCGTCCTGACGGTGATGGTTCCGGTGACGACTCTTTGTCCGTGCTCGAAGGCCATCAGCGCGCGGGGGGCGCACAACCAGCGGGGGGTGGTGACCTACGCGGTTCGCTTTCGCGAACCGGTCTGGATCGAGGACGCGGTGGACCTCGTGGAGCGTTCGGCCAGTTGCGAGCTTTACAGCCTGTTGAAGCGTTCGGATGAGAAAGAGGTGACGCAGCGGGCCTATGACCGTCCGGTCTTTGTCGAGGACCTGGTGCGGAATGTGGCTTCGCGATCCGAGGCGCACGCCAACCTCACGTGGTATCGCGTCGAGGCGGAGAACTTCGAATCGATCCACAACCACAACGCGTATGCCGTGATCGAAAGGGGGCTCAGGCCAGGCAGCCCGGGCAGTCCTGAACGTAATGGTCCGGCTTGATCTCCGTGAGTTCGGGCCGGCAGTCGACGAGGCACCGGCTCGGGTCGCCGATCGTGTTGCGGGGCCGGAACGAACAGAACTCGGGGGGGTCGGAGAGGCTGGGCGGGATGCCCGGGATCGTGTAGAGTTCCTCTCCGCGCCGGTGGGTGGCGGGAATGCTCTTGAGGAGGGCGCGCGTGTAGGCGTGGAGAGGATTGGCGAAGATCTCGGCGGCGGGCGCCTGCTCGACGATGCGTCCGGCGTACATGACGTGCACGATCTCGCAGGTTTCCGAGACCACCGCGAGGTCGTGCGTGATCAGGATGACCGACAGGCCCAGCGCCTTCCGGCGCTCGTGAATCAGGTCGAGGACCTGCTTCTGGACCGTGACATCGAGGGCGGTGGTGGGCTCGTCCGCGATCAGGATCTCGGGCCGCGTGATGAGCGCCATTGCGATCATGACCCGCTGGCGCATCCCGCCTGAGAATTCGTGCGGGTAGGAGTGGATGCGCCGGCCGGCGTCGGGGATGCCGACCTCTTCAAGGGCCTCGATGGCCCGGTGGAGGGCGGGTTTCGGCCCCACTCGCTCGTGAATGACAAGGGGCTCGGTCAGTTGGGTCGAGATCTTCAGGAAGGGGTTGAGGGAAGTCATGGGGTCCTGGAAGATCATGGCGATCCTCCTGCCGCGAATGTTCCGGAGGGTTCTGTTTCCGGCGCGCAGGAGATCGGCGCCGTGGAATCGGGCCACGCCGCGGTGGATGCGGCCGGGCGGTTGGGGGATGAGCCCGAGCAGCGAGTAGCAGGTGACCGACTTGCCGGAGCCGGACTCTCCCACGATTCCGATGGCCTGCCCCGCTTCCAGCGAAAAGGAGACCTCCTCGACGGCGTGGACGACCCCGCTGCGGGTGTGGAAGCGGGTCGTCAGATTCTGAACCTCGAGCAACGGCACGGGGCGAGTGTGCACCGGAAAGGGGCCGGTGGAAACCGCCAATCGAAGCGGGAATTTCCGGGGGGCGGCTCAGCGTCTGCGTCGGCGGCGGTTGTGCCTGCGGGCGTTCTGCTGGCGCCGCTTGTTTGACGAGAAGAGTTCGGCGCGTGGGTATGGACGATCTTGCTCCCGGGAAGGGATGGTCGCGCAGGACCCGCGACAATCCAAGGAAAAGTACTTGAAATCTCGGCGCGATCCGCGGATGGCTTCTGACGAGAGTCATGTCCAAAGTCGCGATACTCAAGACCACGCCGGCCACCGTTTTCGAGGATTATCACCGCCTGATGAACCTTGCGGGATACCGGGAGGTCGTTGACAAGAGCGTCGACACGGCGTTGAAGGTCAACATTTCGTGGCACTTTTTCTTTCCGGGGAGTTCCACCACCCCGTGGCAGATGGAAGGGGTCATCCGCGCCATGAAGCGCGACGGGTACGACCCGGACCTGATCCATGCCTGCCATAACCGGACCGTCGTGATCGACGCCCATCTGGGGGAGCGCGAAAACAAGCAACTCGACGTCGTCGAGGACCACGGGATCAGAAACGTCCACCTCTACGAGGGCGAGGAGTGGGTCCACATCCGCGACGCGGTGGGCAGCCTGTGCGACGATTTTCTCTGCCTGAACGAAGTCTACAAGGACGGGTTCTCGATCCCGAAGCGCTTCCTCGGGGAGAACATCATCCACCTCCCGACCGTGAAGACGCACGTCTTCACGACCACCACCGGCGCCATGAAGAACGCCTTCGGCGGCTTGCTCAACGAGCGCCGGCACTGGACCCATCCGGTCATCCACGAGACGCTCGTTGATCTGCTCATGATCCAGAAGAAGATTCACCGGGGCGTCTTCGCGGTCATGGACGGCACGTTTGCGGGCGACGGGCCCGGACCGCGGTGCATGATCCCGCATGTGAAGAACGTCCTGCTTGCGAGCGCCGACCAGGTGGCGATCGACGCCGTGGCCGCCAAACTGATGGGCTTCGACCCGCTCTCGGAGATCAAGTTCATCCGGCTTGCGCACGAGCGGGGCCTCGGGTGCGGCGATCCGAAGGAGATCGAGATCGTCGGGGACGCCGAAGCCGCCAACGAGCAGTGGGACTTCGTCGGCCCCTTCAAGAAGATGACCTTCGCTTCGCGGATGCAGCACAAGATCTACTGGGGACCGCTCAAGGCGCCCATCGAGTGGTCGCTCAAGACGGTGCTCGCACCATGGGCCTACATGGCCAGCGTCCTCTATCACGATTCATTCTGGTACCCGGTCGTCGCGAAGGCCAAGATGCAGGACGTTCTCGACAGTGACTGGGGGCGCCTCTTCCGGAACTGGGAATCGCTCACCCCGGACGAAAAGGGCTTCCCGGAGGTCGGCGAAAAAGCGGCTGTTCTCCACCGCACCGGCTGGCGCGCCTTCTGGCGGTCCCTCGGCATCCTCGGCACCTGCGTCAGCGAAGCCCCCGAGTTCGTGAAGAAGAAACTCGCCTCCCGGAAGTCTCAAGTGCATTGAGCCGGGGGCACGAAGGCGCGAAGGGGAGAGGGGGCCGTATGAGGATCATGTGTTGCGGGGTGCGCGTTGGCGGGAGCGGACGGAGAAGGTGATGGGGATTCCGGGGGAGGGTTTGTGGTGCCGGAGGGTGTTTTCGAGGTACTGGAGGTAGGATTCGCCGAGGAGGCGCTTGTCGTTGACGAAGAGGATGTAGAGGGGGACGGGGATGAGGGCGTAGCGTTCGTTGACGGCGGCGGTGGCATACAGGAGCTTGGGGCGCTTGCGGTGGCGCTTGTGAACGGGGGGCGGGTTGCGGCGCAGGGCGTCCTGGAGGAGGCGGTTGAGGGGGCCGGTTGCGATGATGTCGCGGGCCCCGTCGCGGACCCCGCGGATGGTCTTGAAGATGCGGTCCAGCGCCTGGCGGCGGGTGGCGGAGACGCAAAGGAAGGGGGCGTAGTGGAGGAAGAAGAGTTCGGAGCGGATCTGTTCTTCGGCTTCTTCGAGGCGCGGGCGCCTTGGGGCGCCGGGGTGAAAGAGGTCGAACTTGTTGGCGATGATGAGGCAGGGTTTGCGTTCCTGCTGGATGAGGCGGGCGATCTTGCGGTCCTGGGCGGAGATGCCGGAGGGGAGGTCGACGACGAGGAGGCAGAGGTCGGCGCGGCGGATGGAGCGTTCGGCGCGCCGGGCGGAGAAGACCTCGACGGAAGTGACCATCTTCGAGCGGGGCCGGAGGCCGGCGGTGTCGATGAGGGTGTGGCGTTCCCCGTCGCGTTCGTAGGGGATGTCGACCGCGTCACGGGTGGTGCCGGGGACCTCGGAGACGATGGTGCGTTCGTCGTTCAGGATGGCGTTGACGAGGGAGGACTTGCCGGCGTTGGGTTTGCCGGCCACCGCGATTTTGAGGCCGGTGGTGCGGGACGCGGTCTCCGTCTGGCGGGCGGCTTCCTCGAAGGGGGCGAGGCGGGAGTCGAGTTCGGCGAGCAACTGCGGGAGGTTGCGGCCGTGGGCGGCGGACAGCGGGATGCCGGGGCCCAGTCCCAGCGCGGCGAACTCTCCAACCGCGAGGTCCTGTTCATCATGGTCGGCCTTGTTGAGGACGAGGCAGACGCGGCCGGCGGCCGGGCGGAGTTGTTGGGCGATGTCGAGATCGACGGGGGTGAGTCCCTCGCGGGAGTCGACCATGAAGAGGATGACCTGCGCCGTGTCGATGGCGATCTCCGCCGCGGTGGCGACGGCCTCCGAGAAACGCTCGTCGGTGAGGGCCCCGATGCCTCCGGTGTCGACGAGATCGCACGGCACGCGCGTGAGCGGACAGGGAGCGGCGACGCGGTCGCGGGTGACTCCCGGTTGGTCGTGGACGATCGAGATGTTGCGCCCGGCGAGGCGGTTGAAGAGGGCGGACTTCCCGACATTGGGGCGTCCGACCAGCGCCACCAGCGGCTTGGGAGTGGGGCTAATCATGGTCGTGTTCCTTGAGTTGTCTCAGTCCCTTGCGGAAGTAAACGATGCCGGACAGAACCACGAACACGCCCGCCCCGGCGGTCGGGTAAAGGGGATCGAGCGGGATGATCTTGAGCATGACCCACGCCAGGGTGATCATGAGGAAGGCGGTGGCGGCCTTGCCGGACCAATGGGGGGTGATACGCACCTCGTGTCCGAGGAAGTGCAGGACCGCCACGCCCCCGAGGATGACAGCTTCCCGCGCGATGACGAGCCCCGAGAACCAGATCGGGATGGACCAGTCTTCGCCCCATTGGACGACCGACAGCGTGATGACGGCGGTGAGAACGAGCAGCTTGTCGGCCAGCGGGTCGAGCACCGCTCCCAGCCGCGAGCGCTGCCGGAAACGCCGTGCCACGTATCCGTCCACCCCGTCCAACACCGACGCCAGCACGAAGACGCCCACCGCCCACCAGCGGAATCGCTCGTCGGGAGGCGGGGAGTCGAAGCTCCGCGCGTAGTAAACCGCCAGGACCGCAAACACCGGAACCAGCAGGATCCGGAAAAGCGTGATGTGCGTGGCAAAGGTCACGCCGGAGGGTAGCAAGGGGAATGACGAATGACGAATGGCGAATGGCGAATGAGGGGGGAGCAAGTTGGTCGTTCAAGGGGATTCGGGAAAGGATGGCGGTGAATGGATGGGGGGAAGCGTGGGAGCAGGCGTGCGGGCCGCTCGGAGGCCGCTCTTGACCGCTCTTTGTCTTGCCTTGGGGGTTGTGGCGGTTCGTGATTGGCGTCCGTGAGGCGGACGGAGGTGAGAGCAATTCTTGAGGAGGCAGGCGTGACGCCGTCCAAGCGGCTCGGGCAGAACTTTCTGACGGACGGGAACGCGGCGCGGTGGATCGTGGACCAGCTTGGGGCGGACGGGGGGGATTGCGTGGTGGAGGCGGGTCCCGGGACGGGCGCCCTCAGCCGCCATCTTGCGGGACGGGTCCGGAAGCTGATTTTGATCGAGTTCGATGCGCGGCTTGCGGCGTGGTTGAAGGGGCAATTCGTGGGGGTGGCGGGAGTGGAGGTGATCCATGCCGATGCGGCGCGCTTTGATGTCCGGACGCTCTTCAGGGAGCAGCCGGTGAAGCTGTTGGGGAACCTGCCTTACTCGGCGGGGGGCGCGATTCTTCGCAACTTCCTGAAGCCGCCCTCACCGGTGAGCCGGGCGGTTCTGATGCTGCAGCGGGAGGTGGTTGACCGCATCCTTGCGGCCCCGCGCAGCAAGGCGTACGGGGTGTTGAGTCTGCGAATGCAAAGCGGGTGGCAAACCGAGCCGCGCCGGACGCTGGGTCCGGAGTTGTTTTATCCGCGGCCGGCGGTCGACTCGACGGTGGTGGTGGCGAGGCCGCGGGGAGGCGAGGAGCGGCCGTACGACCGCCGCCTGTTTGACGAGCTGGTTCGGCGCGGCTTTGCGCAGCGGCGCAAGCAACTTCGGAAAGCGCTGCCGCCGGCGCCGCGGTGGGAGGATGTGGCGGCGTCGCTCCGGGTGGAGGTCACGGCCCGGGCCGAGGAACTCACCCTCGAGGAGTGGATCGAGCTGGCCCGCCGGTATGACCCGCACCCTCTGCGGGGGGTTGCGCAACGGGGAGAAGAGCTTTTCGACGTGGTGGACGAGGACGACCGGACCTTGCGCCGGGAGCGCCGGGAGGTGGTGCACGCTGAAGGGTTGCTGCATCGCGCGGTGCACGTCTTTCTGTTCAACAAGCGCGGCGAGGTCTTCCTTCAGAAGCGCTCCCGCTTGAAGGACACGCACCCCGGCAAATGGGATTCGAGCGCCGCGGGGCACCTCGACGCCGGGGAAGACTACGACGCGGCCGCGCGGCGCGAGCTGGCCGAAGAACTGGGACAGGACGGGGCCGGTCTCGCGCCGGTCGCCAAGCTGGCGCCCGGCAGGGATACCGGATGGGAGTTCGTCCGGCTCTACCGCGCCCGGCAGGACCGGCCGGTGCGGTTCCCGTGCAGCGAGATCGAGGCCGGGCTCTGGATGCCCCCGGCGGAACTCGAGGCATGGATCGAACGCCGGCCCGGAGACTTCGCCAGCGGGTTTGTGGAATGTTGGAGGGCGGGCCGGGAGGCGGCCCTCAGGGCGAGCGGGTGATCTTCAGTCTCGTGAAGAGGCGGCGGTGTCCGGCGGGCAGGGTGTAGGATATGAAGTCGGGGTTGCCGCCGGCAATGGTGGTTTGCCACGACCCGGGGAGGAGGGTGGCGGAGGTTTGGATCTCCCACTGCACGTCGCCGTTGTCAACCGCTTCGGGGCCCTTGGGCCAGGTCACCGAGACGGCGGACGGATTGGAGCGGTCGCAGACGTTCGAGGGGGCGTCGGGCAGGTTGGGATTGAGGCCGAGGGCGTACTCTTCGAGAGCAGTGAGGTTGTCGTGATCGGAATCGTCGTTCGGGTCATCGGGGATGCCTTTGGAAGCTGCCCAGCTGGAGAAGCCGGCGCCGGAGGAGTTGGCGGACCCCGGGGTTCCGAGGTCGCCGTCGCCGAAGGAAGCGGTCGAGACGGACCAGTTGGAGCCGATGCTGTTATCGAGGCCGGGGGCGGCGAGCTGCATCGAGGCGCCGGCGGGATCGGGGAAGGTTGCGCCGTCGTCCCATGCCACCCGGTCGATCTCGACCATGGCATCGCTGGTCAGGATGAGTTCGTCGGACCCGTTCGCAAGGGTGAATCCGCTGCCATAGGAGTAGTCGAGGGTCACTCCCCCGTTCACCCCGGAATCGGCCGCGACCCCGAAGACCACGAAGCCGCCGGCCGGGATCACGACCGAAGCGGAGATGACATGGTTGTCGGAGTCGTCGTCGCTGATGGTCCAGCCGAGGAGGTCGAGGGTTTCGCCGGTTGTGTTGTGGAGTTCAAACCACTCACCGACCTCGTCGCCGACGGCGGACGGATTCTGCATGATCTCATTGATGACGACATCGCCGGGCTCGGCGGCGGACGCGGCGCCGGTGGAGAAGTTCCATGTCGAATCGTTGGAGATCCCTCCGTAGGGGAGGCCGGAGTGGTTTTCGATGACGGCGCCCTCGATTTGGACGCTGTAGTCGGTGTCGTTCTCAAGGTTGCCGGTCAGGTTGATCGTCACGGTGTGGTCCGAGAAGATGACCCGCGTGTCGGGGAGCGTGATGGAGGCGGTGGAGGTTCCATCGGTCTCGTCGGTGACGGTGATGGCGCCGGCGCCTTCCCGGATGTTCTGGCTGAACACGATGCTGAGGCCGGAAGTGACCGGCACGCCGGTGGCGTTGTCGGCGGGCGTGAAGCTCAGGGGGTTGGGGCCGTTTCCTGCACGGGGTGTTCCGAGGTCTCCGTCGCCGAAGGGCGCAGTCGACGGGGACCAGCTGGAACCGATGCTGTTGTCGAGGGAGGGGGCCTTGAGCCGCATCGAGGCCCCGGCCGGATTGGGAAAGGCAGGGCCGCCGTCGTATTCGACGCGGTCGATCTCGACGGCGCCGTCGCTGGTCAGCACGACTTCGTCGGCGTCGTTGCCGAGGAAGAATCCGGAGTAGACGTAGTCGACCCCGACGCCTCCGTTGGTGAGGAAGTCGCCGTTGATGCCGAGCACGAGGAACCCGCCGGCGGGGACGAGGAGCGGGCCGCCGGGAGAGATCACGTGGCTGTCGCTGGCGTTGTCGCTGATGGTCCAGCCGTTGATGTCGATGGCATTCGCGGTGGGGTTGTGGAGTTCGATCCACTCACCGGACGAATCGCCGACGGCGGAGGGGTTCTGCATGATCTCGTTGATGACGAGGTCGCCGGGGCCGGCCGGCGGAGTGCTGGTGGTGGTGAAGTTCCAGGTCGAGGAGTCATTAATGCCCTCGTAGTAGTTGCCGGCGGGATCCTTGATGACGGCGGGGCCGATCCGGACGCTGTATTCGGTGCCGGGTTCCAGCTCGGAGGTGAGGTCGATCGCAAGGGTGGCGGTGTCGAGGCCGACCCGGGAGTCGGGCAGCGTGATGGTGGCGGTGGAGGTTCCGTCGGACTCGTCGGTGATGGTGATGCTGCCGGCATCCAACTCGACGGGCTCGCTGAAGGTCAGGACGAGGCCGGTGTTGACGGGAACGCCGGTCGCGCCCACCGCGGGGCTGTAGGCATGAATGGAGGGCCTGGTGGTGTCGCCGCCCGCGGTGGCGCCGGTGACGACGAATGAAATGATCTCATAGCCGTCGTTGCCGTCGTTCACGTTGAAGTTGAATCCGACGGTCAGGGCGCCGGCGGAGGTAACGTCGAGCGAAGTCACGGAGTAGTCCAGCGGCGTCCCGGCGGTATCTCCGGAAAGCGGCACGTCTGTGACCTGCTCCGCGCCGCCATCGAGGGTGTGGAAATACTCGAAGAACTCGGACCCGCCGTTCTGGACGTCATTTCCGATTGTCCTGCCCACGGCGGTGATGTCGACGGTGTCGTAGTTGCTGACATTGATCGTGAAGCTTTCCCAACGGGCGTCCTGGTCGCCCCAGTCCTGGATCCTGAGAAGGCCCGAGTTCACGCTGAACTCGTTGGCGGTGGTGTCGGTGTCCGGCTCGTTCTGGTAGGAGGCGGTCCACCGCCCCTCGGGGCTGGTGGCGGACCCTCCGGAGACGGAGACCGGCCCCGCGACGGGTGGCGAAGAGGAGGTATGATCATGAAATCCGTCTCCTTCGGTGGAGAAGTCGGCGGAGTAGAGGATGGTTTGTGCGTTCAGGGCAAGGGGGGCAGCGAAGGCCAGCGCGGCGGATGTGAGGAAACAGCGGTAATTCATGGTCGCGGGTGATCAATGTTCAGTTTGTCAGATGCTGACGGGCAGTCAGCCATGGGCGGCCAAACGCTTCGAAAAAATCAAAATCATGCAACAAAATTATCAGATATGTGAATATGTTGACAATGGCATAAGAGTAGTAAAGTTTGGAGGGATAAGATATGCGGATCTCCTCGGCTTTGTGGAGGATTTCAATAAGTTGAGTCCATGCCTTTCTTGTCTTTCCCGGGAACCGGGGGCGTGGGTCGAGGAGGCGTCCCGCCGGGGGTGGGCGCTTGATCTGCCGGACAGGCCTTGGGGGAGGCAATCCGGGCGGTTGGTTCATTTGCTGTTGTGGCGCCTTCTCCGGGGTTGCCAGCGGGGGGAAGCGGGGCGAAGCTTGGTGGCGCGAAGTGACGGCGACGATCAGGCAGACCGATCTGTGGATAGCGGTGACGGCGGCGGCGCTGTTGCACGCGGCGGCGTTTGTTGTGCTGGTGGTGCTGGCGTTGATGGAGATGGTGTTCGAGTCGCGGCGTCGGGCGGGGCCGCCGGCGGTGGTGGGGGAGTCGGTGGTGGTGGAATTGAGCCCGAGCCTTTTTGAACGGGTTCAGGAGATCGGGCGTCAACAACCGGCGGCGGAGGATCCGCCGGAACCGAAGGAGCGTTCGTTCATGAAGACCGCGCCGGAGCAGGAGGTGGCGGAGAAGACCGAGCGGGGCCGCTTCATCGGGGAACGCGACACGGTGGCGGCGAGCGAGCGGCGCCCGCCGGACCCCGGCATCCGGCGGATGCCGGCCCAGGACGGAGTGGAACCGCGCTTCGAGGGGCATGTTTCGACGTTTGACTCGGAGTTCACTCCCGGCGACGAGCCCGCACGGCGGACGAGCGTGTCGCGGGAGCGGGAAGCGCTCGCCGGTGCGCCTCGCGAGAGCGCGTCCGGCCGGGAGGAGGCGGTCGCCCCGCCGGACGGGAAATCCAACCGGGAAAAGGAACCGGCGACGGAGGAGGGGAGGCCCCGTGAGATGATCCTGCAGAGCGACAACCATGTGCCGGTCCCCGGCAAGGAAGGCCGGGGGCCGGAAGGAGACGGCGAACGCCGGCCGAAGGAAGCCGGGGACGACCCCGAAGCGTTGGCCACGCGGAGCGGGGAAGGGGGGACGGGCCGGCAGCGCGTCGAAGACCAGCCGCCGGAACCAGGCTTCCGCACGGAGTCCCGCAAGACGCGGGTCCTCGGATCGTTCACCCGCCAGGGAAAGAGCTCGCTTGATGTCGACAACACCCTCGTGGGGCGCTATCAGGCCCGCGTGAGCCGCGCCCTCGAGAGCGAGTGGCAGAAAAAATGCATCGTCTATCGCGACCACATCGAGCCGGGGATGCTGACGATCCGATTTTTCGTCGACAAGAGGGGGCGGGTTTCGGGGTTGCGGTACATCGATGTCCTGCGCGCCAGCGAGATTCAGAAGGGGTTCACGGTGAATGCGATCCGGGACGCGCCGATCCCGGCCATGCCCGGCGAGGTGGCGAAAGAACTCGACGATGAGCCCTTGGAACTCGTGATCAATTTTCTTTTCTGAGGTGTGTTCATGATCTCCGCAATCGATGCACCGTGTTGGTTGGCGGCGGAGGATCTTCCGCGCGCCGTGGAATACGCATGGGACTTCCTGTCTCACGGGGGCGCCTTCATGGCGATCATCGGCCTGTGTTCGTTCGTGGCTTTGATCGTGATCGTTTACAAGTTTCTGGCGCTGCAGAGGCCGCGCATTCTGCCGGTGCGTCTGGCGACGGAGGTGGAACATTTTGAAGGGCACCTCGAGAGCGGGTCGGTGAGACAACTGCAGCTGGAGTTCCAGCGGGGCGAGACACCGTTGGCGCGTCTTTGCGCGGTGGCGATGCAGAACGCGGGACGCACGCAAGGGGAGTTGAAAGAGGCGGTGCAGTCGTCGGCGCGGGAGGAGATCGTCAAGATGCATGCCGGCCTGCCGGTGCTGGACGTGGTGATCACGATTGCGCCGTTGCTGGGGCTGCTGGGGACGGCCAGCGGGCTGGTGGTGGTGTTTGGCAACTCGGGGGATCTTGGTGCGAGCGCCGATCATTCCATGATTGCGGCCGGGATTGCGCGGGCCTTGGGCACGACCATCGCGGGATTGGTGGTGGCGGTTCCGTCGGTGATCGCCCACAGCTATTTCCACCGGAAGATCGAGACCATGGCGGCGCGGCTCGAGGTGCTCCTCGGCCGGGTCGTTTCGGCCTGTCATCAGCACGCCTTCTTCAAGCAGTAGGAACCGTTGCGAACCGGACCGATGGAGTTTCACCATCCCCGCAAGAAGCCGCCGACGGTGCCGATCATTCCATTGATCGACATTCTTGCGATTCTGCTGATCTTCTTCATCGTGTCGACGACCTTCAAGAAGCCGAAGAAGCCGCGGCCGATTCTGCAGATCGAGTTGCCGACGGTGCGGGAAGTTCCCTCGGCGACGGTGGCGGATGAGCGGGCGGTGTTGGCGGTGACGCGGGACGGGCGGATCGTGCTGGACGATTACGAGTTGGCGGGGCCGGAGTATCTCGAGGACGCCCTGCTGGTGTTCAAGCGCAGGAATCCGGAACGGAAGCTGGAACTGAAGGCCGACCGCGGGGTGACGATCGCGCAGCTTTTCCTGATATGGGACGCATTGACCAAAGCCGGAATCGAGATTAAGGATGTTCCGGCGCGCGTGAAGCTTCCTGGCACGGCGCCGGAATCATTTGTGGATCCTTTGCAGCCATGATCCGTCCCATTGTGCAGTACGGCGCTCCGATCCTGCGCACCCGATGCCGGCCGGTGCGGGAGGTGGACGCCCGTGTCAAGGAGCTGGTTGCCGACATGATAGAGACGATGCGCGATGCGCTCGGGATCGGTCTCGCCGCGCCGCAGGTCGGGGAAGGACTGCGACTCGCGGTGGTGGACACCTCCCACGACCCGCGGAGTTTCTCCTACCTGCGCGTCAACGGCGAGGAGCGCGCTCTTGAGAGCCTGATGCCCCTCGTCTTCATGAATCCCGAGATCGAGGGCGAGGGCGCCATCCACGCCGAGGAGGAAGGCTGCCTCAGCATCAAGGACGTGCGGGCCAAGGTGCCCCGTCCGGAAGCCATTCGGGGGCGCCTCACCCTCGTCGACGGATCGCGGATCAACCTCGAGACGGACGGATTGCTGGCCCGCGCCATCCAGCATGAGACCGATCACCTCAACGGGGTGCTCTTCGTCGACCGTCTCAGCGCCGCCGCGAAACTCTCCATTCGCGGCCGCCTGAAGCGCCTCAAGGCGATGGCCTGAGGGTTGTTAACGCCTGATTTTCAAAAGGTTGGGGTCTTTCCGGGAGATCACGGAAAATACGTGAGAAATATGGTTTACAAGTGCGGATGTCCCCACTAGCCTGATTATCAATCCAACCAAAACAATGTCGCAGTCCAAGTCATTTGAGAATCCTTTCGGGGAGCCACCCGCCAACGGGGGTCCCGATATGCAGAATCCGTTTCAGATTGTGGGGGGGCCGAATGCTCCTGCGCCGGAGGGCGGGTCGTCGCCGTTTGAGGCCGTGAGCGGTCAGCGGGTCCCTTGTCACGGAGACGGTGGGGGGCGGGGTTCGGAATCGAGGCCGGCGCCGCCCGAGGGCGCCCCTTTTCAGATTGCCTCTTCAGGGGGAGCGCCGCCGCAGGGGGCGGCCCCTGCCCAAGGACCCCCGCGGCAGGCGGAGGGCGGGTTTGAGATGAAAGGGTTTCCCCCCGGGCCGGCGCCGATGAACCAACTGGAGACGGCCCCGCTGGGTGGCGAGGCTGCCAGTCCGCCGTCCGATCCTTTTGCCGGAATGAACCTGACCACGCCCACTGCGCCGGAACCTGCGTCCGGCCAGACGGCGGCGGCGGTGGCGGGGGAGGAAGAGGCGGCGGTGGCCGAGGAGGAAGACTTCGCCGGCCGGGCGGTGGCGCCGGAGCCGGAGGCGGAGGCGGCCGTGCAGAGACCTCCGGCCGACACACACCGCGGCCAGCCCAAGGCGGCGCCGCCGCCTGAAAAACGCCGGGCGGCGCCGAAAAGGCCGCCCGTCACCGATATGCACCAACTCGAGTTGCGGGCCATCTTCGGGGTCGACCACGAATTGAGCCATCAGGAGATCATCCGGCGGGCGCGCGCCCTGCCCGGGATTCGCAACCTCACCACGGTTGATTCGACCGAACTGGAGACGATTGAGGGCCTCAGGGAGGCCATTGCGCGTTGGGGATTCGGCGACGGCGAATCCATCGCGATCAGTTGCGGGGACGGAGTGATTGATTTCATCACGGCCGGGGAGACCTCCCTGGTGGTGTTGTATGACGGGGAGTATGCGCCGGGAGTTCGTGAGACGCTCATCATTGTGGCGCGCGAACTCGACAAACTCTAAGCCTGTCTGAAACCGCAAACCGAAGCGAAGCGATGTCCGAGATGGAGCGGGAAATGCGGGAGGTGGCGGTGAAGGTCGTCCTCCTTGGGACTCCCGCCGCGGGGAAAGCGGCGGTTGTGAAGGCGGTGGCGGATTCCCTTGGGGGCGTGC
>Ga0180432_10006090_pt1 | contig 15804 bp, 10 predicted proteins | sample SS_ome_10_FD_132414 | JGI IMG/M metagenome (GOLD analysis project Ga0180432, IMG submission 132414) | Hypersaline lake sediment archaeal communities from the Salton Sea, California, USA - SS_1_MS_2 metaG | ecosystem: Environmental > Aquatic > Non-marine Saline and Alkaline > Hypersaline >... | reverse complement strand
CTGGAAGTCCATGGCGCTGAACCGCGGGCCGTAGAAGCCGTCGCTCTGGCCCCGGTCCGCGCAGGTGAAGGGCTCGGCGAACAGGCGGAACTCGAACGCCGAGGCCCGCATGTGGTCCATGCATACGAACGAGCGGGTCTCGTTGCGGGCCGAGACCAGGGCCGGCGCCAGGATGCTTAGCAGCAGGGCCATGATGAACAGCACCACCAGCAGCTCGATGAGCGTGAACGCCCCCCGCGGCGTCAACGCCGGGGTGTGTCCAACTCGCTCTGTCGCCGGGGCCGGGGCCATCGCTCTGCTCGTCTCCGTCAGGGGCCCGACAACAGCGGCACGAAGGCCGCCAGGTCGGAGGTGTCCACGTCCTCGTCCAGATCCAGGTCGAAGGCGTCCAGGCAGCCGGTCAGCAGCAGGTTGTCCGGGTCGAGCTGCTGGGCCGCGAAGCACCGCTGGAAGGCGGCGGCGTCCTCCAGGTCCACGTCGCCGTCGTTCTCGTAGTCGCCGGGGTCCTGCATCGAGTAGGTGGTGTCGAAGCTGTCCACCAGGCCGTCGTAGTTGACGTCGTAGATGCTGAATCGCACGCCGAAGTCGATCAGGTCCACCTGGCCGTTCGCCACCCCGTCCTCGTCGTGAGCCGGGTCGCCGTCGTGAGTGGCCAGGTACTCCGCCGCCAACTCGGCATCACTGTTGCTCGCCAGCCCGTCGCCGTTGAAGTCGCCCGGCACCACGTTGGGCCAGATGTCCACGTGAACGAACCGCCCCCCGAAAGTCGGCGGGGCGGGCAACGCCGTGGAGATCAGAAACGTCGGCCGCCAGGCCCGTGGTTCCAGGAAATCATCCGCGTCCTGGTCCGCCCACGGCAGGATCAGCTCCTCGTAGTCCTCCCAGCCCCACATGTGCAGGTCGGCGCTGACCTCCAGGTTCCACAACGCCTCGTGGATCGAATAGGCGTTCAGGTCGTCGAAGTCCTCCGCCTCCGCCCACTGCCCGGTCATCTCCTCGTAGGCAGCGTGGGTCAGCGGAAGCACCAGCGTGAGGGTCGTGCGGTCCGTGTCCGGGTTGTGGCTGAACAGCAGCTCGACGATGGGCTGATACGCCCCGCCGAGGCAGTACTCGTCGTAGCCGTGAGCCCGGTGGAAGAAGGTGCCGATCAGCAGCCAGGTCTCGCCGGCGTCGAAGGTGGCGTCTCCGTTTCCGGTCAGCTCGAGGATATCGATGATCTCCTCGTGGAACACCGCCAGGTGGAAGTCCTCGCCACTGCGGTCGATCCACGGCGGCGTCTCGTAGACGAAGTCGGTGTCGGCCCCGTCGGTGCTGACTCGATCGACGAAACGCGGTCCGGAGGGCAGGCCCGCGAAGCGGGCCGCGTTGCCGTTGAAGCGGAACTCCGGGGCCAGAATCTCGCCGCCGCTGTCCACGTTCTGATCGACGTCGAACTCGACGAACGCGTACAGGGGGCAGTCCCCAAAGGCCATGGGGTTGTAGCCCTCCAGGGCCGGGCCCGGCGGGTTCACCAGCCCCTGGAAGATGACATCGATGCGCACGAACCCGCCGGCCATACTGAAGGTGCCGCTGTAGCGGTCGGCGAGGGCGTCGTAGGGCGCCCAGGGGCCCAGTCGGGCCGTGCGGAGTTCCGGCAGCGGTCCGTAAAGGTCCATGGTCTCGCCGTCGGTCCGGCGGACCAGGGCGTTGATCTCGTCTTCGATGATGTAGGGATCGACCTCGGTATAGGGGCGGCAGTCGATGGGTTCTCCGGGTCTGGCCGCTGCGGGCCCGGCCGCCAGGAGCGCACCGCCCACGAAGAAGACGATCCACGGGTTCCACCGCCAGGGCTTCATCAGCAGCTTCCGGACGAGAGGATCCGGCCGCAGGGCCTCGCACACGACTTGGCCACGGTGCTCCGGTGAGGGTTAACAACCTTATGATAACGACTGCGCCGTAGCGGCTGCAAGATGGTGCTTCTGCCGAAGTGCCGTGTCCGGCGAGTTCGACTGACCGGTTGGCACCGCTCTCATGCCTGGATCGTGGCCGGGTGGGCCGCTCTGCGCCAACTGGACGCCTCATCCGGCCGCTGGCGGCCAGCGCCGGCGGTTGAACCCGCTTTCGCGGTGGCGGTATAAGGCTTCGGTGCCGGACCCTGCCGCAGAACGGCGCCGGCCGCGACCGAGCGGAGGACTGAGCATGGGTTTACGGCAGGTGGTGACCTTTCTGGCTGTCGGGCTGAGTGTGTCTCTTGTGGCGGCAACCGAGGACCGGCCTGGGGCCTGGAGGATGGTGACGATGGTGCAGTCTCCGCCAACCGGCGGCGCCCCCGGCCTCTACGCGGGCCGCCGCGCTCCGCTGGGGCCCGCCCCGCTGCTCAAACTTCCCATAGGATCCATTCATCCTCAAGGCTGGCTGCGGCATCAGCTCGAGTGCCTGCGGGACGGCCAGGCCGGGCGTCTGCCCGAGATCAGCAGGTGGTGCCGGCCCGACGGCAACGCCTGGATGAGCCCGGACGGCCAGGGGGCCCACGGCTGGGAGGAGCTGCCCTACTGGCTCCGCGGCCTGACCGAGCTGGCCTATGTGCTGGGCGACGAGACGCTCATCGCCCGGGCCCGCCCCTGGATCGACGCCCTCCTCGCCAGCCAGGAGGCCGACGGCTGGTTCGGACCTCGCCAGAACAGGCGGCAACGCGATCTCTGGCCCAACATGCTGGCCGTGAACGTCCTGCAGTGCTTCCACGAGGCCACCGGCGACGCCCGGGTGCTGCCCTTCATGGCCCGCTACCTCCGCTGGCAGGCGGCGCTGCCGGACGAGGAGCTGCTGCCGGGGAGCTGGCAGAAGATCCGCGCCGGGGACAACCTCGAGAGCATTCTCTGGCTGTACGACCGGACGGGCGAGAAGTGGCTGCTGGATCTGGCCCGCCGCATCCACGAGCGCACGGCCCGCTGGGATCGGGGGATCGCGAGCTGGCACGGGGTCAACATCTGCCAGGGCTTCCGCGAGCCGGCGGTCTACTGCGTGCTGGCCGGGGACCGGGCCCTGCTCGACGCTGCGGAGCGGAACTACCAGACGGTGATGGCACTGTACGGCCAGGTGCCCGGCGGCATGTTCGGCGCGGACGAGAACTGCCGGCCCGGCCACCACGGTCCCCGCCAGGGGGCCGAGACCTGCTCGATGGTCGAGTTCATGCACAGCTTCGAGATGCTGCTGGGCATCACGGGCGACCCGGTCCACGCCGACCGCTGCGAGGAGGTGGCCTTCAACGACCTGCCGGCCTCGATGACGCCCGACCTCCGGGCGCTCCACTACCTCACCGCCCCGAACATGGTCCGGCTCGACCGCGGCAACAAGGCCCCGGCCGTCGAGAACGAGGGCTGTATGCTGGCCTACGACCCCCACCTCTACCGCTGCTGCCAGCACAACGCCTGGATCGGCTGGCCCCAGCTCGCCGGTCATCTCTGGATGGCCACGCGGGACCGCGGCCTGGCGGCCGTGCTCTACGCCCCCTGCCAGGTCAACGCCAGGGTGGGCGAGGGCGCGGGGGTGCACATCGCCGAGACCACGGACTATCCGTTCGACGAGAACATCCAGTTGACCCTCTCCATCCCGCGCCCGACGACTTTCCCGCTGTACCTGCGGGTGCCGCAGTGGTGCCAAGCGGCGTCCGTGGCCGTCAACGGGGAGGTGGTTGTGCAGAGCGCGCGTCCGCTCACCTGGGTGCGGGTGGAACGATCGTGGCAGGCCGGCGACCGGGTGCTGCTGCAACTGCCCATGGAGGTCGCGTTGACTCGCTGGCGCTCGAACGCCAACGCCGTGTCGGTCCGCCGCGGGCCGTTGTGGTACTCGTTGAAAATCGGCGAGAGGTGGGTCCGCAACGGCGGCACCGACGAGTGGCCGGCGTATGAGGTGTTTCCTGCCACGCCGTGGAATTACGCGCTGCTGCTCGATCCCTCGGCCGGGCCCGGCGCGTTCGGCGTGGTTCGCAGGAGCGGACTGCTGGCCGGCCAGCCGTTTGCCGTCGAGGGCAGCCCCATCGAGCTGACGGCCCGCGGACGCCGCCTCCCGGAGTGGAAGCTGGATGCCAACGGCCTGATCGGCAGGCTGCCGCCCAGCCCGGTCCACGCCGACGAGCCCACCGAGGAGATCACCCTCGTCCCCATGGGCTGCGCCCGGCTGCGCGTCTCGGCCTTCCCCACCATCGACGCCGCTGCCGTCGCACAGGAGTAGCACCGCCGTGCCGGGCGGCTGGGGACACGGTCCGGCGCGAGCGGAAGCTGCCTCGGCCGAAGGTTGCGCGGACGCCGGCGCTCCGCCAACGCCGGCCACACGCGTCGGTCTTGCGGTCGCCCGGTCGCCCGGCCGCCCGGCGGCGCTCAGCACCACCGCAAGTTCGTGTCTCCGTCTAGCACGCGCAGAATTCTGTCAGCCCCCGGGAACGCCGCCCGGCCGGGCGTCGACGTGCTCGGGAGGCTCCGCTAAGATGGGAGGTTACCATTGGTCGCGGGCCTGCTCGTCGTGTGGGCGGCGGGGGTGTTGGCGGGTCCGGAGGTGGGGTTGGTGCGTTTGAACGGGAGTAGCCGATGATCCGAGTTTTCAGTGCAGTTCTGGCGGTCGTCGCCGGGCTGGCTCCGGCCGTCGCCGACGACGACCTGGCCGCCCGCATCGCCGCGGCCGGAGACAAGGCGGATTACCCCTCGGCGGCCTGCGTCGTGGTCTACGACGACTCGACCGTGGTGATCGAGCCCAGCGGGCTCTCCACCACCGAGAACCGCCAGGTTCTCAAGATCCTGACCGACGCCGGCATCCGCGGCCAGGCGGTCCGGACTTTCGATTTCGACCCGGTGACCAACCGCTTCCAGGTCAAGCGGATCCGGATCCACCGGGCCGGCGGCGGGCAGGAGGACGTCGACCTGTCCGGCCTGAAGACCGCCCCCGCGCCGGCCGGCACCATCTTCTGGGGCGGGATGTTCCAGACCATCTCGCTGCCCCGGCTGGCCATCAACGACTGCATCGAAGTGGTCACCAGCAAGACCGGCTTCAACCTGGCTTACCTGGCCGGCGAGGACTACCCCTCCCCGGGGCCGGTGGTCGGCGCGAAGGAGCTGGAGCCGCCCATGCCCGGCCACTGGCACGACACCGTCTACTTCCAGGGTGGCTACCCCATCATCGAGAAGCGCTACACCGTGCGGGCGCCCACTGACAAGCCGCTCCAGTTCGAGGTCTGCCACGGCCAGCTCGAGACGTCCGTCCGCTTTGAAGGCGACCAGACCGTCTACACCTTCGTCGGCCAGGACCTGAAGGTCCTCGAACGCGAGCCCCGCATGATCGCCACCAGCGATGCCGCCTGCAAGCTCGTCCTGGCCACCGTGCCCGACTGGATCGCCAAGTCCAAGTGGTTCCACGATGCCAACGTCAACCAGTTCGAGGTGACCCCCGAGATCCAGGCCAAGGTCGACGAGATCGTGGCCGGCATCGACGACGACATCGAGAAGATCCGGGCCATCAACTGCTGGGTGGCCGACAACGTGCGCTACATCGGCAACAGCCGGGGCCCGAAGGAGGGCTTCACCATGCACGCCGGCCCGGAAACCTTCTGTGACCGCGGCGGCGTCTGCAAGGACAAGGCCGGCATGGGGGTGACCATGCTCCGGGCGGCCGGCTTCGAGGCCTACCCGGTCATGACCCAGGCGGGCTCCGCTGTCGAGTACACGCCCGCCGATCAGTTCAACCACGCCGTCGTCGTTGTCCGCCACAAGGACGGATCCCTCCAGCTCGTCGACCCCACCTGGTCGCCCAAGAGCCGCGAGATCTGGTCCAGCCGCGAGTCCCGGCAGTACGTCGTCTACGGTCTGCCCGAGGGCCACGACCTGGCCCAGTCGCCCTACTTCCCACCCGAGCACAACGCCGCCCAGTGCTCGGCCAGCAGCCGGATCGGCGACGACGGCCGGCTCGAAACCCGCATGCACTTCGAGCTGACCGGTTACCCCGACACCTACTTCCGCCGGGGACTCACCCGGGCCCGGGCCGACGACCAGCGCGGCGTCATCGAGGGCTGGGTGGCACGCCTGGGCAGCCAGGCCACCCTCCTGGACGTCAAACACACCGGCCCGGTGGACTACACCCGCGACATCGCCCTCGACGCCGTGGTGGCGGTCGACGACCACGTCCTCACCGGCAACCACACCCGCATGTTCCGCCTGCCCATGCTCCTGCACCCCTTCGGGGGCATCTTCGCTCCCGATCTGCTGGAGAAGCTCCCCGAGCAGAAGAAGGAACGCAGGTACGATCGCCGCCTGCGGGCCACCCGCCTGCTCAGCTACACCGACACGCTCACCCTGCCCCAGGGCTGGACGGTGGTGCATCTGCCGGAGCGGCGCTCGATCGACAACGACGCGGCCAAACTGGAGTTCACCGTCTCGCAGCGCGGGCGTGAGCTGCACTACACCTATCAGATCGCCCTCAAGGAGCAGAACGTGCCCGCAGCCGCTCACCAGGGCTACTACGAGATGAACCAGGCGTTGCACGAGCTGGCCGAGGCCTGGGTGGTCTGCCGGGTCGGCGGAGCGGAGGAGGGGTCGCCGGTGGCGGCCAAGAGCATCATCAGACAGCAGGCGAAGGAGGTGACCCGGTGATCAGGACTCGACACAGCAATCTCGGCCGGCGGGCGACGGTTCTGGTGGCTCCGCTGGTCTGGGGTCTGGCGGTTGGGGCCGCCACCGCGGGCTCCGTGCCCCAGCGCATCGGTCAGGCGGACTTCCCCAACGAGGATGCCGTCGTCCTGAAGCACCTCCAGAAGTGGACCCTCCAGGCCGACGGGCGGCTGGTCCACGAGGAGCACCGCTTCGTCCAACTGCTCAACGACCGGGCCTGGCGCCGCTACTCCGATCCGCGCGTCGACTACCTGGAGGGCCAGGAGAAGGTCGAGCTGCTGGCGGCCCGGACCCACCTCCCGGACGGCAGGACGCTGGAGGTCCCCGAGTACGCCATCAACATCGTCTCGCCGTCCGGGGTCTCCAAGTGGCCGGCGCTCGCGGACTGGCGGGAGGTGGTCTACACCTTCAGCGGTGTGCAGAACGACGCCGTTCTCGAGCTCCACTACCGGCGTACCAGCAGCCCCGGCGTGCACCGCTGGGTCACCGCCGATCTGCGCATCGGCGACGTTGATCCGGTCCTCCGGCGCACCATCGAGGTGAACCTGCCGGCCGGCGAGAAGCTGCTCCACCGGCTCGACCGGGCGGACCGCTTCACGACCTTCGCCAGGAACACCGTCGGCCGCGGCTCGGTCTACCGCTGGCAGATCAACAAGGTGCCCTCGGATCCGCCCGAGCCGCGCTGCCCCGACTGGCGGCAACGGTGTGGCCGGCTGCGGTTCACCAACTGCCCCTCGGCTCAGGCCTGGGTGCAGGACGTCCTCGGCACGATCGAGTCGTGTGCCCGGCCGAACGAGGCGATCCGCGAATTCGCTGCCGCCGCGGCCGAGGATCGGGTCGACGAGGCCGCCCAGGCCCGGGCGGTCTGCGAGAAGCTCCGCAACACCTTCAACTTCGTGGACGACTACCGAGGCTGGTCGGGCCGGAAGGTTCGCCCGCTCGACGTGGTCTTCGACAGTTGTTACGGCTCTCGTCTGGAGTCGGCCGCGCTGACGCTGGCGGCCCTCCGGGCTGCGGGGCTCGAGGCCCAGCCGGCGGTGGCGGTCGATCGCCGCACCTTCAGCGACAAGGCCCCCGCCGACGCCGACCTGGCCGTTATCGTCATCGAGGTGGGCGCCGTCGGCGAGCCCGTTCTCATCGAGCCTTCCGGCGGAATCATCAGTCGCAACGGGGTCTGGCGGCACCGGGACCTGCTCTATGACGGCCGGGAGGGGGCCGACCGCCTCGCCCTGGCGTCCTTCTCGTCACAGCAGGACACGGCCCGCGTCCGTGGCCAGCTGGTCGTTGACGAGAAGGCGGAGAAGATCACCGGCGAGATGACCATCGAGCTGATCGGGCTGTTCGTCGACCCGGAGCGGTTGCGGGAGGACGGGCAGAAGAAGTCGCGTGTCCGGGCGATCGTGACCGAGGTGCTGCCCAACCTGAAGGTGAAGGACTACTCGGTCTCGCACCTGTCGCACGATCGCTTCGTGGCCCACGCGTCGGTGGAGTCGACCGAGGCGCCCACCGACGTCTACGGCCGGCGGCTGGTCACCCTGGCCAAGGACACGCCCGCCCTGGCCGCCGCTCATCTCCCGGTAGCCTCCACGAAGCGGCGGCTGCCGGTGCAGCTTCCCGGCCACCTGAGCGAGGACGTGCGCATCCGCATCGAGCTGCCCGAAGGCTGGACGACGGCAATCCTGCCCGAGTCCCTGCCGGCCGTATCGGGCCCCTGGGGCCGCATCGCCCAGACCGTGGAAGTCGACGACAACGCGGTCGGGATCAGGCGACAGGTGAGCTTCAACGTCGAGCAGATCCCGGCGGACGACTACGCCAGCGTGCGCGGCGCTGTACGGGCCCTGCACAGCGAGGCGTTCCGTTCCCTGCTGATCCGCCCGGAGGACTCCTAGCGGATCGATCGGCCGAGCGGCGCTCCGCGGCGCTCGGGTCAGCAGTCAGTCACCGCGGCGGCCGACCTCCGGGTCGGCCGCCAGCGCGCCGGGGCCGACCGGAGGGCCCGCCTTGAGGCCCGGCCACATTCGGCTACCATAGCACCCCGTCGAGTACGCCCAGGCGGCCGGCGCCTGCGGCCGGCATGGCCCACACACGGCAGCGCGACAACCAGCCCTGGAGTAGGCGAGCACACTATGTCGTCGGTCTATGACATCCTCAACGAGCGGGGTTTCCTCGAGCAGGTCACGGACCCCAACGTGGCCGCCCTCCTGCAACGCGAGAAGGTGACGCTCTACTGCGGCTTCGATCCGACGGCCTCCAGCCTGCACGTCGGCAGCCTGGTGCCCATCATGGGGCTGGCCCACTTCCAGCGGGCGGGGCATCGCCCCTTGATCATCGTCGGCGGGGCCACCGGCATGATCGGCGATCCCAGCGGGAAGTCCGAGGAGCGCAACCTGCTCACCCCGCGACAGGTGGAGGCCAACTCGGTCGCCATCGAGAAGCAGCTCTCGCACTTCGTCACCTTCGAGGGCGACAACGCCGCCCGCATGCTGGACAACGCCGACTGGATCGGCCCCTACAGCTACCTCGAGTGGCTCCGCGACGTGGGCAAGCACTTCACCATCAACGCCATGCTCACCAAGGACTCGGTTCGCCGCCGGCTCGAGGACCGCGAGCACGGCATCAGCTACACCGAGTTCAGCTACATGCTGCTCCAGGCCTACGACTTCCTGCATCTCTACCGGCAGTACGGCTGCAAGCTCCAGGTGGGCGGCAACGACCAGTGGGGCAACATCACGGCGGGCATCGACCTGATCCGCCGCATGGGCCACGAGCAGACCTACGGCATCACCTTCCCGCTGCTGACCACCGCGGGCGGCGAGAAGTTCGGCAAGACCGCCGCCGGCGCCGTCTGGCTGGACGCCGAGCGGACCAGCGTCTGGGATTTCTACCAGTACTGGATCCGGGCGGACGACCGCGACGTCATCCGCTTTCTGAAGCTGTTCACCTTCCTGCCGCTGGAGCAGATCGCCGCGTTGGAGCGTCAACTGGCCGACCACCCGGAGCAGCGGGCGGCCCACAAGGCCCTGGCCCGCGAGGCCACCGCCCTGGTCCACGGGCGGGACCAGGCCGAGGCCATGGAGCGCGGGGCGGCCGTCCTCTACGGGCAGGAGATCAAGGACCTCACCGACGACCAGCTCCGGGCCCTCTTCGCCGACGCACCCTCGCACCGGATCGACCGCGACCGGCTCGCCCAGGGGGTGCCGATCGTCGACCTGCTGGTGGAGGCCCAGGTGGTCCCCAGCAAGTCCGAGGCCCGCAGGCGCCTCTCCGCCGGCGGCGTCTACCTGAACAACATCTCGGTGGACGGCAACTGCGTGGTCAACACCAGCTCGCTGGCGTCCCCTTCCTGCATCGTGGTGCGCAGCGGCAAGAAGAACTACTGCCTGATCCAGGTAGGCTGACCGCCTGCCGCCCGAGCCGACGTGGTGGCCTGCCGGGGCACCCGGATCGGAAGCCACCTGGGCATGGGTAAGAATGCGCACGGGGTCGGCCGGGTCCGGCCTGCCGGGCAACGTGCCCGAACGGCTTCTGCCGGGCGTCGCCCAACCCCCCCCGAACGCCTGGTTCACCCCTCCTGCCAGGGCGCTTGCGTAAGCCTCCCTATCGAAAGCACTTAGAGGGTTGGATGCTCGGTGGTCGAGCCAGGGGCGCCCCGGCGCCGGCTCGGGGTGCGACGCCTTGCATCATCACCTGAAGCGAGAATCAGGAGGGACCAGGAGCGTCCTGGCGGCGGATTGTGTACCGACCCTGTACAGCAGCCGGCGTTTCGCCACTTCAGGCGATTTGTGCGTCGCCACGGCGTCGGGATGGCGTTTCTGATGACGGGGGCGAACGCCCTCCGGGCCTTGAGAGTCGTAGGAAGCCCCGCGGGAGTCTGGGGGGAGTGAAGAGAGCCGAGGGGGAATATTCGCGGAACCGTCCGGGTTTCATTCGGCAGGCCCGTCGAGCGGCGCGCCCCCCAGTTAAGAGGACAACAACGCCCATGATTGCGAGTGATGCCATGGCTCAGCCAACACGAAACCTCAACCGACTCGAGAATCTCAGCACCCACGAGAAGGCGTGGTCCCGCAGCCTGAAGGCGGCCCTGGTGAACGGCCGCGTCTTCGGTTCGCTGGTCAACGCGCCCTCCTCCCCCCGCGTCAAGGAGCCGGTGAGCGACTCCGACGCCTGACCTCAGCCCTGAATCCTCCTTACCTACCACACGCCTCAATGCCGCGGGAGCAGGATTTTGCTCCCGCGCCGGCGGTGGTATGCGCCGAAGGCGAAGAACACCGCGGCGGCCAGCAGGTAGCCGATGGCGATGGGCCCGCCGCCGAACGCCAACCCTTCCCCTGCGGGGGGCGCCTGGCTGAACAGGAAATGAAAGCTGACGTTGTTGCCGGTGATGCGGTAGGCGTGCATCAGGCCGATCAGGGTGAGGGCGGCGCCCACCACCGACCAGACGCCGGCGTGGAGGAACTTGCGGTCGATCAGGTAGGCGCTGATGGCGGCCACGATCATGCAGGTGAAGATGTAGCCGGAGGAGAGCAGGTTCATGCCGTGGATGAGGAAGCCGTTGACCTCGGTCCGCAGGTCGCCCTCCAGCACGGCCTGCATGGTGACCCCGCCGGCGACGAGGAAGGCCCCGGCCACCACGGTCTGGCCCCAGGCGGCGAGGGCCGGGAAGAGCCCCACCGCCACCGCCGGAGCGTGCTCCCGCGGCGTGGCCTGATAGGCCTGCGCCGTGATGACCACGCCGATCCAGAGCACGATGGCGATGCCCGCCTCGATGGGGACCAGGTTGGACACCAGGGCCACCGTGCCGCTTAGCGCCAGCAGGGTGATGACCACACCGTTGAGCGAGGAGTACCCCGCCCGCGCTCCCAGCCCCTTCCATCCGGGGTGCCCGATGTAGATCGTGGTCGGGAAGCAACTGCCGAACACGGCTGCGGCGATGGTACCGAGGCCGTTGACCGCCAGGGACGGTCCGGTGGGGAAGCGGTCGCCGCCGGCCTCGGCCGACTCGATGTTCTGAAGCGAGCCGATCACGTTGAACAGGCCCATGGGCACGATCACCGAGAGATAGCCGGCCCACTCCTTCGGATGCTGGATCAGGAACTCGATGACGGTCCCGCCGCAGAACACCGGGGCCCGCCAGCCGTGCTCGGCCCAGGCGCCGCGGACCGCCTCGACCGACATGGCATGCCCGATCCAGTCGGCCGGCAGCAGCCAGGCGAGGATGGTGCCCGCCGCCACCGCCAGCAGCCCGCCCGGCAGGCCCAGCGGCAGGCGGATGCTGGAGAAGTAGGTGATCAGGATGATGCCCATGGGCAGCATGGCGATGATGGGGTTCTGCCAGATCTGGAGGGCGAAGGGGATGGAGATGAAGCCCAGGGCGATGCCGGCGAGCGTGGAGAGCAGAGCGGCCCGCGGCGTGTGCTGGCGGATGCGCTCGGCGACGAAGGAGCCGAGGAACTCGATGAGCCCGCTGCCCAGGCAGGCGATCAGCCCCATCTTCCAGGCCAGTTCGGCGCTGCCGCTGCTGCGGTAGACCGGGGCGATCACGAAGAAGACGTAGACCAGCAGGGACGGCGTGTTGATGCCGTAGGGCAGGGCGCAGACATCGCTGCGGTTCTCGCGTCCGGCCAGGCGGTGGGCCTGCCAGGCGTAGAAGAGGTTGCCGATGAGGATGGACACGGCCGCCCCGGGCAGGATGCGGCTGAAGACCAGGTAGGCCGCGTCGCCGGTCATGCCGCACAACGCACCGCACAGGGCCACGATGAGCAGCAACTGGACCAGGTTGTCGATGAACAGGCCGAAGAAGCCGTCCAGGTCCCGTTTGACGAACAGCGGGTAGGTGGCAGACATGCGACTCCTCTTCGATGCTGGCTCGAGTGCGTGAGTGGTCCGAGCGGGCGTCGCCCCGCCGCCTCGCTCGTGCCCTTCCGGAAGCGGACCGCGGTGACGGTTGCGATCGCACGTCCGGGGGGCCGGCGCAATCGGCTCCGGCTGCGGAGCGTACCGTGGTGCTCCGGCGTCGTCGAGCGGGCAGGTCCATCACCGGAAGCGCCGGCAGAGGATGACCAGGAACAGCGGCGCCCCGATCAGGGCGGTCATCACGCCGATGGGCAGGCGGGCGGTGAAGTCCTGGCCGACGAGCCGGCCGTAGAAGGCCGGGCCCAGGGCGCTGAGCCAGTCGCAGACGATCAGGAACGTTCCTCCGAGCAGGGCGGACACGGGTAGCAGCAGGCGGGCGTCGCCGCCGAACAGACGCCGGGCGGCGTGGGGCACGATCAGGCCCACGAAGCCGACGGGGCCGCAGACCGAGACCGTCGCGGCCGTGCCCAGGGATGCAAAGCCGATGCAGATCGCCTGCAACCGCCCCGGGTTCACCCCCCGGGTGGCGGCGATCTCCTCGCCGAGCTCGTACTGGTTCAGTGCTCGGGCCTGCCACACCAGGACACCCCAGGAGACGACCAGCAGCGGCAGCAGGGCCAGCGTCTCGCCCATGCCCACCGCGTCGAGCGAGCCCATCATCCAGCCCATGATGAGGAAGGTTTCGTGCTCGCTGGCCAGGTAGAGCACGAACATCATCAGCGCCGAACAGAGAAAGCCGATGGTCACGCCGCCCAGCAGGAGGGTGTTGCTGGAGAGCCCGCGGGTGGCCCGGGCCATCAGGGCGACCGCACCCACGACCGCGGCCGACCCGGCGAAGGCGCAGAGGGTGACCGGGGTCAGGAAGAGCAGGCTGCCCGCCAGGCCGAGCTTGATGCCGATCAGCGCCCCCAGCGATCCGCCGCTGGCGATGCCCAGGGTGTAGGGGGTGGCCAGGGGGTTGCGGAACAGGTTCTGGAAGACGGCACCGCACATGGACAGGGTGGCGCCGGCCAGCAGGGCCTTGAGGCAGCGGGGCAGTCGCAGGCGGAAGGCGATGTAGTACACGGTGTCGTCCGGCCGGTCGCCGCCCAGGGATCTCCAGGCTTCGAGCAGGCCCACGGGGGACGTGCCGATGCCGGGGCTGAGCAGCACGGCGGCCAGCAGCAGCGCAGCGCAGAGCGCCAGGGCGAAGGCGAAACGGCGGGGAGTCAGAACGCTCATGGCCGACCCTCCCGCGGTGGGGGATCGCCGATGCCGCCGGCGACGGGCCACACCAGGCGCTGGCCTGTTGCTTCGTCGCGGAGGGCACGGAAGGGCACGCGATAGACGCGTTCCAGCAGCGTCGGCTCGAGCACCTCGTCCGGCGGGCCGCAGCCGGCCGCCCGGCCGTCGGAGAGCAGCAGCAGGCGGTCGCAGAACCTCCCGGCCAGGTTCAGGTCGTGCGTGGCGGCCAGGACCGCCAGGCCCTGGTCCCGAACCAGGCAGGACAGGATGGAGAGGATGTGCAGTTGGTGGTAGGGGTCCAGGGCGGCGGTGGGCTCGTCCAGGACGAGCATCCGCGGCTGCTGGGCCAGCGCCGCCGCCAGGTGCACCCGCTGGGCTTCGCCGCCGGAGAGCGTCTCCATTGGCCGGTCCGCGAACTCGAGTGTCTCGGTGCGGGCCAGCGCCGTCTCGGCGATGCGGAAGTCATCCTTCGATTCGAAGATCCGGCTGGTCCGGTGCGGGTAGCGGCCCAGGAGGGCGATCTCGCGGGCGGTGGCCCCGGAGGGGGTGATGGGGTGCTGGGGCAGGAAGGCGAGGCGGCGGGCCCGGTCGATGGGCGCCAGGCGGGCGGGGTCGCAACCCTCGAGGCTCACGGTGCCGCCGGTAGGTGCCAGTATGCTGACACACAGCCGCAGGAGCGTGCTCTTGCCGGCGCCGTTGGGGCCGATCACGCCCCAGAAGGTACCGGGGGCGATGTTCAGGCTCAGGGGCCCGAGGAACTCGGTGTGGCCGGGGTATCCAAAGCGCAGCTCGCTGGTCGACAGGATGGCCTGCCCGTCACTCATCAGCCGAGGCCCCGGGGTGGAAGAGGGCGGCCAGGAGCCTGGCGGTGTGCGTCACGCGTGGCGAGGGCAGCAGCAGGTGGTCGGCGGTCAGTACGTGCACGCGGCCCTGCTCGACGGCCGGCAGGGGGCCCAGGGCCTGCCACTGCCCGGCGACGGCCGCCCGCTGCTCGTCGTCCAGGTCGAGGCCGGGCATGGCCTCGACGATCACCTCCGGCGAGCGGGCCAGGATCTCCTCGACGCTGACCTCGCCATAGTCGACGTTGAGGTCGGCGAAGACGTTCCGCCCGCCGGCGATCTGGATCAGCTCGCTGAGGAACGGCGTGCCGCCGACGGTGTGGATGTTCATCAGCCGCTCCGGGCCGCGCATGGTGAGCAGCACGCGGGGGCGGGGCCGGCCGGCCACGCGGGCCGCCACGGCGTCGAGCTCGCGGTGTAGCCGGGCGTTGAGGGCCTCCGCTTCGTCGCCCCGGCCCAGCAGGGCACCCAGCTCGCCGATGGCCTGGTGCACGTCGGCCAGCGTCTGGCTGGGGTCCTCGTAGATGCGGATGCCGTGCTCGCGGCAGACCTGGCGCAGGGCGGCGCCGGCACCGCGGAGGACGACCAAGTCCGGCCGGAGGGCAACGATCTGCTCGAGGTCGGGGTCGTGCTGGCCGCCGATGGTGGGGACACCGGCGACGGCGGGCGGATGGGTGCAGAAGCGGCTCACGCCGACCACCCGGTGGCCGGCCCCCAGGGCGAAGACGATCTCGGTCGTGCTGGGGGCCATGGCCACGATGCGCTGCGGCGGGCCGGCGGAGGGGGCAGCCGCCGGTCCGCCGTCCGGCTGCCGGGCGGACCAGCGCCAGACGCCCGCGCCGGCCGCCAGCGTTACCAGGCACAGGATCGCCGTCTTGGCCAGTTTTCGCCCCATCACCGTCGCCTTTCGACCGCATCTGACCCCAGCCGCCGGGGGGCGTCAAGCTGGTGACGGGGGCGGTGCAGGCACGCTGGACGGGGCGGGCCGGTCGTGGTTCGAAGTGAGACTGGGCAATGGCTTTGCTGCGATGGTTCGTGGTCAGTGGTTCGTTGTCCGTGGCGGGGTGTGGCGGATGGGGCCTGCCCGGCGCTGCTTTCAGGACGGGCGTTAAGGTGAAGCTGGACAATAAGTTTGCCTGGACGTGAATCTCCAGATGGCTGCGGTCCGGACCCTGATGCAGCGCTGGAGACCCCTCAACGGACCGGGTTTCCGCCCCGGACGGGCGATTCGAGGGTAGCCCGGCCTTTCAAGGCTG
>Ga0180432_10006089_pt1 | contig 15806 bp, 6 predicted proteins | sample SS_ome_10_FD_132414 | JGI IMG/M metagenome (GOLD analysis project Ga0180432, IMG submission 132414) | Hypersaline lake sediment archaeal communities from the Salton Sea, California, USA - SS_1_MS_2 metaG | ecosystem: Environmental > Aquatic > Non-marine Saline and Alkaline > Hypersaline >... | reverse complement strand
TTATGGGGCGCGGACCTCCTTAAATCTACATCTAGGCGGCGGTTGTGACAATCCCTATAGTTTGGCACCGGTGCTGGGATTCTTGGGGGAGCAAAAAGTTTCCCCCGGTTAAGCGGTCGGCGGCTTGGGCACGAAGAGTAGTTTCCGCTTGGTTTCGCGCATGCGTACTGTTCGTAGTCCCGCCTTTAGGCGGCTTTGTTGCCATCATTGCCCGGCAGGAATCCGCCTCTACTCAGTTCCATTCCGCCTAAAGGCGGGGCTACGAACGGGTCGGGCCGGTTCTCGAACTGGCTGAGCATGGTACCCGAGTGTTATCAACAAGAACTATTCAAGCTCCTTGATTCTGATATTACGGAACCAAATAGGAGCCCCGGCGTGTTTTCCCTGGAAGCCGATTTTTCCCTTGGTGGCCAGTTCGGCTTTGGGCTTGCTGAGCCAGCCGGGAATCTTCGAGCCGTCGGGGTTGGTCTTGGCCGAAGTCCACTTGCTCATGTCCATCGAGGCCACCTGCTGGCCGTTGAGAGCCACGTCGACCGTCTTGCCTTTGCAGGTCACCGTCATCCGGTTCCAGTTGCCCGGCTTCTTGACGACTTTCTGCTTCACTGCCGGCAGATGCCCAAAGATGGCTCCGCACTGCCATGACTTCGGCGCGTTGGCCCATTTCTTGGCGTAGTCGTCGGCTATCTGGATCTCGACCGAGTTGGGAATCCACCGCTTCGTGTCGCTGCAATAGACGATCACTCCGCTGTTGGTCCCCTCGGCCGTCTTGAACTCCAAGTCGAGGACAAAGTTCTCGTACTGTTTGGCCGACCAGATGCAGCGATCTTTCGACGCGGTCAGCACTCCATCGGCCACCGTCCACACACCCTCGGGCTTCTCGGCGTCGGAGAGATCGTCGGCAAACAGGTTTTCCCATTTGCTGCTGTCGGGATGAACCTTGGCTTCTTCCTCGGCGGCAAACGCCAATGCGGAGGGCAAACAAACGATGAGCATAACGAGAGATAACTTCTTCATCTTGGTGTTCCTTTCCTTCACGGTTGATTTGTCGTGGAAATACTGTCCGTGAGTGCCGTCACGGCGCATGCCAATACTCTACCGCACAACACGGGCATAAGCAAGCAAGTAGCGGAAGCGAGTGGGAGAAGGGAGCCGGGAACTATCGACGCCCCGCATCCGCCAGATGAAGATCGAGCAAATCGAGCAGTCGTCGGCGGTTTTGCGACCAAGGTACGTAGATGCCGCGAAGCGGAGCCATGCGGTCGTCGTCCCTTTGCGAAAAGAGCAACACGCCGGAGGCACAGACGCGGTGTCGTTTGACGGCTTTCCAGGGAATGTGTCGATGGCGACCCAGAATCCGCTGGCTGAGACCGTGATGGTCGGCCTCGAAGACCACCGGGAGGAAGAACCTCCACATCGAGATGCCGATCGCCACGGCGGCCGCCAAGCCCAATAGTGCCCGACCGCTTAGCAGGCCGACCAGCACCGCGGCCAACAGTATTCCGACAATCACCGCCGCGGCGCGGAGCGAGTCTTCTCGCAACGGCCAACTGCGCCAATCCAGCGAGGCCGCTCCCTTCCGAGCGGCGGTACGCGAGTTTTCGGTTTTGGTGGACATTTTCGGCAAGTTCTCCCAATCGATCCAATATAGTCAATGGGCCGACGGAATGCCAATATGTCCGGAAAAACGCCAGGAGAATCGAAAAGTGGGAGCCATTGGCGACGCGTTGGAAGACAGCCATCAATGCCTGCCCTGTCGGTAAGGCGATGATCGCCGCGGACAGTTTACCCCTGGCTCGATGGCGTATCCGCCGACGCGTGGCCGAGGGCATCGCGGGATTGGCGAGTCGTTTTCCAGCCGCCTCTGAGCAAGCTGGCGAGGCTTGCGGCGACGATCAATAGCCCCAGAACACTCGGCCACATCCACAACCACCAGACGATGCCCGCCAGAACGCCGACCAAATGCGGCCAGCGGCAGAACAACTCGCCCAACAGGCCGCGATGCAGAGCCAGCCCCAGAATCACGACTAGCGTGACCAGAATGCTTGCGGAGCCCATGCGGCGGGACAGCCAACCGCTTTCGGTTTCACTGTAGGCGACCGTAACGGCGGGAACGTTTCCCGAAAACGACAAACGAGCGACCTCCAAGGGACGGTCCAGCAGCGACGACCACGATTGGGCGGCGTCATTGACGGCAATATCCTTGGCCGTCAATTCCTCGAGCACAAGCGAAAGCCCCAGGCGATCGGCGATTTCCTTTTGCTCTTGCTCCAATTGTCCAACCGCGGCCAGATCTTCTTCCATGCGGCCATTGTCGGCCGTTCCGGCGGTTTCGGCCATGCGCCCGGCCAAGGCTCTTCGTTCGGCGACCAAGCGGCGAGCCCAGCATGTATACCAGCTAAGCGTATCCCCTTGATCGTCGGCCGCGGTTTGAGACGCTTCCGTGATAAGCGAGCAAGTATTACGCAGTCTGGCGAGTTCGTGGTGCCAGGGGGCGACCGGCCTGGACTTGGCCGACGAAACGGCGATGACCGACGGCGGAGAGGTGATCGTCCACAGCGTCTCGTCGGCGGGAATGTCGCCCAATCTGGGCACCAGCAGTGTCTGCTTGCCGAATGTACCAGGCGAGGGTAGTTTGCCGGTGAAGACGATTTCCACACGCTGCGGCAGGTTCATCGGGCCCAGCGGAACTTGCCACGCGGCGGCCTTTCCCGGTTCGGACAGCGGCGAGGTCGGTACTCCGCAAACCTTGACGCTTACAAGTTCAAGTCCGTCGGGCAGCCACAAGGGGCAATGGGGCGACTGCCCTGGGGTGAGATAGAACATGGCTACGCCGCTGCAGGAACCTTCCGCCTGCCAGTTCATGCGGATGTCGGCCAATCGCACCCGGGCTGCCAGTTGTTTCCTGCCCGTCGCGAGGCGCGTCGCCGCGAAGGTTTCGCCAGATGTTTCGTACGCAATCGGAGCGTCGGTCGGTTTGGTAGCCGTTACTTGCGGTGGAAGTTCGCGACCGTTGAGTCCCCGAGTCTCCCAATCGATCCGCTCTGAGCCGTCCAGCGTGGGCAGTACGACGATGTGCCGAAAATCGGCCAGATCGCGCAAACTCACTGTCGGCGCGGCTACGCGACTGCCGGGTGCATCGGCCAGCGGCCCGGCGACGGAGAAATCGAATCCGCCGCTTACGGCCTGCTCGGGCCGCACGACAATTTGCCGTCGGCCGTCAGCTCTATCCACGACTTCGAGAGCCGCCGGTTGACTGCTGTGAATCTGAAACGGCCCCGTCCAGTTGGGCGAAATGTCGAGTGTAAATAGGTCGGCCGCGCCGCCGCTTACGCTCAACTGGAAACCGACCGTGGCCGAAGCGGACTGGCCGCCGCACAGCAGTCGCGTGATTTGACTGCCGGCGATCTTCGGCTCGTTGGCCGATACGGTCAGCGTGGCCTTGCCGGGCGAGGAACCCTCTTGGCGAAACGCCCCAATCAGGCGTCCGAGGGCTATGTCTCGGTTGACGAATTGCGAGGCCTCGTCGGGCTGCAAACCCTCGACCCGGCTTACTTCGACCAAGACGGAAGGTCGACGGTATAGCTCAAGCGTGGATGATTCCAGCAAACCTCCTTGCACGACCAGTCGCGGCAGTTTCATTTGCCCGTTGATCTTCACGGGCAGTTGCCCCAGCAGCGACAAGTGTTGAAGCCCGTCGGTTGGTCCGTTGAGGAAGGCGGTGATCAGGCCGCTTTTGTCCCGAGCCCAGCGGCGCACGCACTCGACGCCCTCTTGTTGCAGGGAGACCTTTTGAACCTTCATTTCCCGCGGCACGGAGAGGCGATACTGGAAACTCACGCCGGCGCTGGTGTCCAACTCGGCATGGTAGCGCACTTCGGCATGTTCCCGGCCGAAACTCATGGTCAGGTCTTGGCGAACGGAGGTTCGCGATTGCCGGGGGAAAGTGGGCATGCTCCAACTCGGCTGTTCGGAGACCACGCGGTAGGCGAACTTGGGCTGCAATGCCGCTTCTCCCCAAAGATTCATGAACTCGGGTATGCCCAATTGCTCGATGCCCTCGGTTACCTGCTTCTCGTGTTCCAGGTTTGAGTCCACCGACACGGCTTGGAACCGTCGCGAGGACCGGACATCGGCAACTCTTACGCCTGGAAAACGCAGGTTACCCACCGCCGAGGTTCCCGTCACCAGGAATTGGGCGCTTACGACCGTCTTCCCGGAAATCGGTTTTGGCCACTTGAGCTGAAACTCCTTGGATTGATCTTCCAATGAACGAACCTCGACGCTGGGAGCATCCTCGCCCTTAAGCGGCAGCATCCTCAACCGCTGGTCGCCCAGCAGACGCACTTGCTCGATCTGTCCGTTGACGATCTTGAAATTGAAGCGCGTATCCAAAACGACCCAGCCGGGCTGAACATTTAGCCAAAGCAGTTCCTCGACCTCGACGCCCGGTCCGGCTTTGTTTCCGCCGGCCGTCTCCGGCCAGCGCACCCGGAGAGTATCAGCCGGGCCGAGTTCGGCCATCAGCCGCATCGGATCACTCTGCCGTCGCACCACACCCGAGGAAGAAGGAACCTCGACAAACGGAGCATCGGTGGGCAATTCGAGTTCCAACGACGAAGTCGCCAATCGTGGCGTGGAAAGATCGAAACCCGACGTGGAGCCGCCAAGGATTGTCGGTTGAAGAGACAATTCGAGGCGGTAGTCGCCGGGACCGGAAACGTCCACCAGCAAGGCATTGCCCTCGTCGTTCCATTGCGGCTGCACCGCCTGGCCGTCGAGCAGGATACCGCCGGGAAGCAACTCGGAACGCTTTCCGTCCAGCGGAATGACGACTTGCGCCGAACGGCCGAACACGTGCAGGTCGAAAGCCGCCTTAAACTCGTCTACCACCAGTTGTTGCGTGGCCGTGTCCTTGGAGAGCTTTCCCCAATATTTGGCCGCGCCGAGAAGCCATCCCCTGGGCTTGTCGTCCCGCGCGGCGGCTTGCCGGTGCAACTGCTTGTACAACGCGGCGGGCACCTGATATTTGTCGCCGTTGGGATAGAGCTTTTCGTCCACGGGAATGAAAACGCTGCTGATGGGCTGCTCATCGGCGGTCTTCTCCGGCGGAGCGTCTTGCGCAACGACCGGCAAGCCGCATAGGACCAGAAGCACGGAAACAATTCCCGCCGTGGTCGTCGACGGAATCCCCGTCCGGTTGGAAGAACCTCTCTGCCCGCTGGCGTCGTCGACATTCGGTCCCGTCACGCTATCGGCCGTATCCGTCTCCGTCGGCGGCGAGTCGCGTCGGATGATCAATCCCAATAGCAGACAACCGAGAACTCCCAACACGGCGGCCGAACTCACCGGTATGTAGACCTCGGGGACCAGCATGGCGACCACCCCGAAGACCCCCAGCAAGGAGACCAACAGCAGTGGACGATCCACGGCCTTCCACCATCCAATTGCGAGCACGAACAGGAAGGTTATCGCGCCGAATAGCCGCATCGTCTTTCGGTGCATGAATTTCAGACTAGCCGGTGCCGATGACGAAACATCGAGATGCGCGGCGGCCCAACCGTAAGAGTCGCTCGGTTCATGGCCGGGCAGGACAGGTCTCTCCCAACGCGGCGTGCCGGTCGTCGGCATTTCGCACCACGTCCCGGCCGCCAAAAACCCCGGTGACGGCCGCGCGGCGGCTTCGCTTATTTTGTCGCCCAAAAGGCCGGGCTTCACGCGCCACGTACCCGGCTTTGATAGCGGGGCGAGACTCTCTTTGTTGACCGAAGCTTCGGTTCGGCCGGTGAGCAGGATTGCGGCGTCGGTCGCCAAAATTGCCAGATTGGCCGCTTGCAGCACGGCCGCTCCTTCGTCGGACGGCATGTTCGCCGAAAGCGACGGCAATTGTGAGCTCGCGGCGCGCGAAGGGGAATCGCCCTTCGTCAACTCAGCCCGCGGTGTGAAGCCGAGTTGCCGCATGGCTTGATGATCGACCAGCAGAACAATTTCCAGCGATGCCAACGATTCGTGCTGGAGCAGATCGGCCCAACTTGCGGTCGCGCGGGTTCCGCCGCTCTCGCCGTTCGCTCCGCCATCGCCGACGGCGAGGCTTCCCATCAGTTGCAGCAACTGCTCGACCTTCTTGGCGGCCGAGACGTTCTTCGAGCGGTTTTGAAGGGGGCCCGTCCAGTCTCTGGGAGAAAGCGGGTCGAAAGGACGCGCGGCGGGGGACCTGCCCAATAGGCCGAACAGTCGGCGACTCCAACCGGCCGTTTGGATTTCCCCAGGCCGCGAAGTTCCATACTTCCATCGCAAGCCGGGTGACGTGGGCTCGAAGCCCGGCGGCAACCATACGGTCCAATGCCGCGAGAGGACCGGAATGTCGATCTCGGGAAAGGGGCTGTCGAGCGCACCGATGGTCTTCAGCCGAGAGCCCGTCGTGACAAAGCAGACCGAGACGGTTGGAAATCGCTTGGTAACGGGAAGCTCAATGATCAGGTCTCGACTCGCCTCCTCGCTCGAGCCGCGCCAAGCGACCGGCCGGCCGTCCACCCACGCTCCGCGCACGTCGTCGACCGTTGCTTCCGGCGGCAAGATCAGCGCCATTCGTGCCCTGCCGGAGTTCTGTAAACGATACGTCAACCAGTGGCGCCCTTGGCCAAGCGGGTCGTAACAGGAGTCCAGGTAGCACTCCCACGCCCACGCGGACGACATCGGAGAATCCTTGTCGGCGACAAGCGTCAGCGGTGGTCGAGGCGCGGGTGCCGTGTCGCTCAGTGGATCGTAACGGTAAGTTGCCGGTACCGTCTCGCAATCATCAGCGTCGAATATCTCCGGGGGAATCGCCTTCAAACGGCACTCCGCGATTCGCGCCTTTCGCGAACCCAGACCGCGAACGACTAGCGTGCCGCGTTGCTTACCGGCTTCGGGGAGATGCGCCAAACTAACGGTGTGGGGCAATTCGTTTTCCACCTCGCGGGTACCGATAATCTCGAACGATCGGTCTTCGGAGAAACTGCCCGAGGAACGAGCGAACGTGAGTTCCCAGGTCTCCTCGGCGGGAGGCAGATCGGCGGCGGCCACTTCCTCGATATTCAATCTCTTCGCCTGAATCCGTCTTTCCGGCCCCTTGTGCGGTGTCCACGTCAACGGCGCGTCGCGGCGTCGGGAGAACTGCACGACAAGGCGATTCATGCCGCCGGCTTCCGGCAAACATCGAATTCGGTAGCTTTCTCGCAGGGTGTCGGCGGTTAGCTCGGCCTCCACGCGGATGAGTCCCTCGAAACTCGGCTTTCTGCTTTCCAGGGAAACTCGTAGGTGTCGGGCGGACTCGTTGTTCACCAAGAGCAGATCGGTCGGTGCCTCGGCGAACAATCCCGATTCGCTTTCGTCGAGAGAATCCGCGTCGATCAGTTCCAGCCGATCATCCGGCTGAACCTTTAAGCGAAAGCCGCTGGTGGTGCCTACCGAAAGCAGCCGGCGATTTGTTTCACAGCCGACGAACTTGAGCGGCACCAGATCGTCGAGCTCCAGCGTTACGCCGACCGGCGAATGCAGCCGCCTAGCCGCGACGATTATTCTCACCGGCCGCGCCGGCGACACGGCGCTGGCCAAATGGACGTTTAGAAGCTGTTTGTTGCCGCCGGCCTTTTCCAGGCTCCAATCGTCCATTGCCGAAGCGGGTAGCGAACGCACCGAATCGACGAGCCAGCGGGGGTCCAACTCGGCGACGAGCGAAAAACAGGCCCCCTCGCTCATGCTGAAATCGGCGGCCGCCCGGCCCGTCATCCCGGCGTCGCTCAGTTCGATCTCGGCAATACTCGTCGCGCGGGGCGTCGTCCTGTTGCGACCAATGACGACCTTCAACCCGGCGTCGGGCGTGAAGCACTGGAACTGCGCCGATTGGCCGCGACGGGGCGCCGAAAGGGGACCGGTTTCCGACTGGCGACAACCGATCGTCTCCAACTGATCCACCGAAAGACTATCCGGCACCAGCATCGTCATGCCGCCCTCTTGCCAGAAAACGTTTTGCGGTTTTATTCTCGGCAGGTACCAGTCGCGGTCAGTCAGCAAGGGAGTAACGGCACGAAGCCGCAACACGCGAGCCGTTCCGCTGACGGGCTCGGGAAGATCGACGACCAGCGTCGCTTGCTTCCCGTCCGGCGATTGAGAACGAAGCCAGGGTATCGGATGTTCGCCGTAAAAGGCGCCGATGATCCGCAACCGAGGATCGATGTCCACGGTGACTTGACTGAGGGAGCCGCTGTGAACCTCCAAGTTGAACCGCGTGGAGACCTCCAAACCAGTCAGGGAGAAATCATAAACGGTGGCCTGTCGCAGAGCGGCAAACTGTCTGCGTTGCGTCTGAGCCCCGGCGGGCGCCACTTGCATCCGAAAGCGGTGGTTGCCTCCCAGTTGAATGGTCCATCGCCTGCTCTTCTCTTCGCTCGATTGGCCGGCGATAGCTTCGCCCTTGGTGACAATACCCGCGTCGCTGATCGGAGTCATGCCTTCGGGGAGGTCCAGGTCCAAGCGGTTATTCGAGCACCTTGGGAGTTCGATTTGGAAGTCGACCGATCCGTCGTTGTTTCCGCGACCGCGCAAGGACCAGCCGAATTCCAGGTGGGAGGACTTCGGCGCCACGACTTGAAGCTGCCCGTCGGCATCCAGCCCGAGCTTGGCCGGCGAGGTTTCCCCATCTTCGTTCCAAACGGCCTCGTACACGGCCAATACGCAAGGGCTAAGCGGCAGCAACGCGGAATCGTCGCCGACGTTGACCATGTCGAGCGAGGCTTTTCCGTCGACGAGCTCCCGTCCGTCGAGGCGCGCCGAGTAGCGGGCCGCGGTCCAGTTGGCTCGCGACACCTTTCCGCCGGAGGATGTCGTTCCGGCGGCGACCAGACGCTCGAATTCGCCCGCTTCGACGGGCAGGTATCGGACGTTGTCCAGCGGCCACTGCTTCCGCCGGTCGGCGGGTGCGTAGACGCGGCGAAAGCTTATTTCGTCCGACGACGAATCATCCTGGGCGCGCAAAACTGTCCGCGGCTGAACGCCCGCCGCCACGGCGGCGATAATCAACGAGTTAAGCAGTATGCGCAAGCTCATTCGGTCGAATCCGGATTGGGTGGCGGCGCGACGGTTGACGACACGCGTACCGAGGACGCTCTCTCGGGCGTGTGCGGCAAGGGTTCGGTTTGCGTGGAACCTCTTTCCAGAATGGAACTGGACTTCTCGGGCGGAGCAATCATGCGCCGCCGACGGGCGACGCTACGTTCCAGCAATCCGGCCAGCAGGGTCAAGCCGAGCCCCAAAATGGCCGCCTGGGCTATCAGCAGCGTCGGTTCGGGATAGATGGCCCCCACGCAAAGCAACATCACGGCCGCGGTGAACAGGCAACCCGGATGACGACTGGAGGGAACATATATCAGCAGCAACCCGGCCACGAGCGCCGCGCCCGAGGCGACCAGCACTATCCACGAGCGGCCGGCCGTGCTGAAGTTGCATTGCCGCACGTCTCCCAGGCTGCTGAACAAGTAGCGGTTCGTCGCCTGGGGCACGGCCGTTTGTCGGGCAGCGCCGGTCCAGGTCTCCAGTTCCTCTTGCTCCAACAAGGCCTGACGTCCCCAGAAGGCTCCGTTCCATCCCCAAGCGAACTCGCCGGTAAATCCTCGCGGCGGCACCACGATGTGTTCGTTTCGCGGCAGCACCAATTGCCAGTACATGCGGCGGACCCAAGAGTTATCCGCAAGGTGCGGCAACTGAGCCGAGACCTTGCCGTAATGGCGGCGTTTGTTGGGGAAGTGGTATCTGACCTCCAAGAGATGACGCTGGGGGCCGTTTCCGTTTTCATCGACGCTTTCTCCGTCGGCCAGCGGAATTGTCAGGCGCGGGCCGGCGCCGGTTTCGTCGCTATTGTCTTCATCGTCGGCGGTTTGGGAGGGCGCGACCCTCGCGGCCACTGGTTTTCCGTCGAGAGTCACCAGAATGTTGTCGCTATCGGCACCGGCGGGAACGGACAGTTCCAGCGTATCGCGATCGCTGGTTAAGCGGAACACGGCCCGATCTTGACGCTCGTCGGCCAGCATCAACGTTTGCACCCAGGCTCTTTCCACGATGGTACCCTTAGAGGATTTGTCGTCTTCGAGCGCGACCGAAAGTCCGGCCCGGTCCGTCGCCGCTCGACTTTCCAAGACCAAATCGGCAATCCCCCGCACTGCCTCGGCGCCGCCGGATGAGACGGGCGACCAATGATCGCCGGTATGTTTCACGTTCAACTCCGGGGCGGCCTTGACCGTCAAGGTGCCGCCGAGAAAGTTCCCTTTCGCGGGCATTACCAACGGAACATTCAGCCGGGCGGGCTTTGAAGTCGAAAGTTTGCCCAGGGGAAGTCGAAAGCCGACCGTGAGTTTGCTGTTGCCGATCGACGGCTGAGGCAAGGCAACTCGCATGCGGATATGGGTTCTGGTCGAGCGGTGTCCGTCGGTCTCGGTTTCGACCTTATCGCTAATTTCCACCGGCAGAACCGCCTGGCCCTCGTACTGGAAGGCAAGGTTATCCAATTCGACCAGAGCTCGCGGCACGTCGATCAATAGATTGTCGGCCGGCTCGTGCTGGACGGTATAGGAGAGAGTCTGTTTGACGTTTCCGCCGAAGAGGTCGATATTGACTTCGCCGGCAACCTTCACGTCGATCGCCTGGGGACGGACACGGAACTCGGCCGCGAATAGCGAATTACTCGCTTCGCCCCGATAGAACAGCGGTTCGCGTTGTCTTTGCGGAAGTTCCATGGGCGGGGCCACCTGTTGGCGAATCAATCCCTGAATGGCTTCCCGATCCGGAATCAACTCCAGGTTGTCGGCCGCCAATACCACGACGGCCGCGGGGCCCAACGAGTCGGCCTCGGGGCGCGGGAAAGGTACGGAGAACGAATTGGCATCCGACGGTGCGTCGTCGGAAGACTTGATCGGAAGCCGAGCGGAAATCTTCAACTCCAATTGGCCGGTCGACGGTTGCGAGAGCGGCAACAGCAGCATGTCATTCTCGTCGACTAGGACTCGATCAACGTCGACCAGATTGTCCGGCCCCACGTCCGTAAGTTCCCATTTCGGCAGGCCGACCTTTAGCTGAAAAGTCTTCGCCCCGCGAACCGTGTATTTGAGCGTGGCCCTCAACCGCAACTGGTCGGCGTCCGCCAACAGAAGATATTCCGGTTCCACGCTGACTCTGGTGATTCTCGGTTCGAGTCGGGCCGTGAGCGAATAGGGTTGCGAAAAGTAATCGAAGGCGGCCACCGCGTCTTCGTGCCGCAGTTCTTCGTTCATCTGTTCCGTCTGGCGGATGCCCGAGCCGGGACCCCACAATACGTGCCAATCGTCGGGAGCGACAACGGCGATTTGGCCCCATTGGCGGGCGGCGTCGATGACCTCGAAGCCGGACAGATCGATCCACTTCTTCGATTTTGATATGCTGTAAGGGCGATTGGCAACCAGGCGAATCTCCATCGCCTCGGTTAGTTTTTCGGCGCGGCGCACTTCGACGACGGTTTGCTCGGCACCGGTCGGGGCGTCGACGGGTTCACCCTGTTCGTTTGTCACGGTAATGGAATGCGCGCTGGAGGCGCTCGGCGCCAACTTGGCTTCGCGCGGAAGCCGCACCAGACAGCGGTCGAAGGCCGTGCCGTTGCTGTGTACCGACAGTTTGGCCTCGGTTTCGATACTGCGGCTGTCCATCCGCACCAGGACCAAGCCGGTGGCTTCCAGCACGGTGGCGACTTTGGCAACGGGCCCCTGGGCTTTGTGCCAGGTCATCTCGAAATCGGGGCTTAGGCCGTGGACCGTGAACTCGGTGGCGTTGCTGGTTCCCACCGGCGGCGAGAGTATCGCCCCCTCCGACACCCCGCCGGTTACGTTGGACAGCGGCACGGTAAGTTTCAGTTCCGAAGTAGTGGAGCGAGGCGCGTGCAACTTCAGCCGCGTGGTCTGGCCCATGGTCTTCAGGGGAACGAGCATCTTCAGCGAGAGCTTGTGCTCTCCGGCGGCTTCCCCTCGAAACCAGCAGAAATAGCCCTTTTTTCCGTTTTCATAATGCAGGAATAGTTCGCCCGGTCCTTCGTAGACCTGTTGCCGAAGCAGAGCACCCTCCATGCGCAGCGGCACGCGGACCCAACTCTTCTGGCGCGTCATAATCGTCAGATCGACGGTAAGCTCGACGTGATTGTCCGCGGCGGTGCCGGAGGCCGAGAGGCTCTTAATGCTGAACAGAGGCCGCGCGTCCTGGCGGCTGATCTGGTTCTTCAGCTTCCAAAGTTCGACGAAGTCCTTGTACGGGAAGTTAGGCACGGCTTGAAGCTGGCCGTCCTCGTCCCTGAGATAATATATCGAAGGTCGAACCTCCTCGATCGACTTCGGCGCGGACTGCTGCGCAGCGCTAAGGCAACACCCTAGCAACAGGTAACAGATCACCCACGAAACCGAACGAAACCCAATGCCTCTCAAGATTCCCCCTCCCCGCGGCCCGACACGAGATTTCGGCGGGCTTCGGTTACAGTTGCTCCTAATCCGGATAAACCGGAATCGCACGGGCCGGGTTCCGGACGTTTGCCGAGAAACCAATCTCCCGCGAAACTCAAAACTTAGCAATCCAAGCCGGCGTGGCTCATTGAGTGGCGAGCCAGAAAAGCGCCAGCCTTTAGTTTAGTTGCTAGGCGCGGATACACAAAGCACTAAAACTGGTCTTTTTTGTCTGCACAAATGGTAGGGGTTGTGTGGGGTAGAACAGTCCTTTCGGTATATCAATATAGCCCGACAGTGGTATCCAGTCTTCGGCTGAACCGCTGAGCGGCGGCGGCGTTTTGGTGACTGGAAATGAGTCGGCCTATGCATACCAACCCGAAGCGCAAGCGAGGAGTGAGGATGTTGATAACAGCGGGCGGCGTTGGCGTGCCATCCCCGCCCACCTCGCTTGCGCTTCGGGTTAGTATGAATGATCCAGGTCTAGCTTCGACGACGAAAGCCTAATCCCCCAAGCAGATCACCGAATCGTCGTCCATTGAAACGAATACCCGGCCCCCGGCGGCGATCATGCCGTCGAACACAGGGGAGGATTCCAGCTTCTGTTGGGCCAGCGATTCGCCGTTGCTTGCATCAACCGCCATGAGCATCGCTCCGCGTTTACCCTCGAAAGCGGCTTCCGCCTCGTCGGGATTCTCCAGGATCAGGTCCTTCGTTCTCAACTGCGGCGGCTCGGGGGGGCCGGCCAGCAGCAGGGTCTTGTCGGCCAGGACTAGAGCTCGGGCGAAAATCGGCACTTGTCGGCTCCAGGCGTTTTCATGCAGACTCGGCTCGCCGTAGCGGCGGTCGCGCTCGGTTACTTTCAGCCCCAGTGCTTGTCCCGACCGGGCGCCGCGAAGGTGCTGGTCTTTGCGGTAGCTGGGCAGCGGCTCCGAGGATTCCTTCTCGGCGGCGAACAGATGGTACTTCTCTCCGCCACGGGCTTGACCGGACATGCCGCCGGGATAGCGGTCGCGGCCGTAGCCGTAGACGAGTTTATCGCCCAGCGAGAGGATACGGCCGGAGGGGACCATGTTTCCCATGCGTGCCCAAATAGCCCAGCCGGATTCGTTTCTCGGCGGCATGCAGACCGGGTCGGAAGCGAAGAGCCAATACGAGCGATGCCACCAGTCGTCGTCGAGAAATCCCATGGGTGCGAACAGATGCGGCGGGCCGGTTTGCAGGTCGTCGCCGGTGTCGAAGTCGATCTTCAAGTGTCGCATGTAAACGGAATCGCCCGAGGCGGCCAACACGTCGTTCAACACGCCTCGCAAGTCGACGCCGCCCGGCGGTTGGTCGCCGGTCTTTGGATCAAGACTGTCGATCACGGTTTTCGAGAGCGATTTTCCAGTCAATGGATCTAGCCGATGCACGTGGATTCCACCGTCGACGTACGACGAACGGCCGGCCGCCGCGATTAGCACGCCGTCATGCACCAGCACGCTACCATGCACCGGCCAGGCCGATTCAAGTTGCCCTCGGACCGCGATCAGCCGTTCCTGGGGCGCGGCGCGAAGACGCCAAACCAACTCGCCGTCGGTCGCGCGAAGACAATATACCCAACCATCGGCCGAACCGAACAGCACCAGTCCACTGTAAATCGTGGGCGGGGAATCGACTCGACCGTCGGCCGTGTACGACCACAACGCCGAGCCGTCGGTCATACTTAGCGCGTGCACCGTATGGGCGTCAACCTCGGCAACGAAAACCTTGCCTTCGGCGGCAACCGGACTCGAAAGCCGACCTTCGAGTTCGGTCTTCCACTTTCGGGCCAACTTGTTAGGCACGGCGGCCGAGGTCCGCCCGCTTCGGCCGCCGTCGTGGCGGAACGTGGGCCAGTCGTCCGCGTTGGCGTCGTCGGCTTTCCGTTTCGCGACCTTTCCGTAAGCGGGGCCCTTCTCGAAACCGATTCGGTCTTTGCCCCGGCGCTCCGCTTGCGAGGAGGCGAACACCTGTAGGCCGCGAACCATGGTCTTGATGTTGCAGGCACACGAGTGGGGCGGCGCGTATAGCAACCCATTGGCGGGCAGGACACCGTACTGGCACGTGCCGCGCACCCAGTGGTTCGGGTTGATCTTACCCGATTCGAGGTCGATGAACTCGACGCCCGAGCGGCTGGCCATGATGAACCGGCTTGTCGCCTTGGGCCGGTAGCAGCGATGATGGGCCAGCGTGGCATAGTCCCAAGCCTTGGTCGTGTCGATCTTCTTCACAATCTCGCCGGTGCGGGCGTCCAGTGCCTCGCCGAAGTCCGCGCTACCCCGGGCACGAGTGTATCCACGCCACAGCAGGCCGTTGATGACGAACACGTCGGGCGGCGAACAAAATCCGGCCGTGCTGGAAGATTCCCAGAGCAGCTTGCCGTCGTCGACCGAAAAGGCCTTAACCTTCTGGAAATCGGCCACGTATACGATTCCCCCTTCGGCCATCAGCGTGGGGGCCGCCCACTGCCAGGCTTTGCTCCCCTTGCCGGCAATCTTTATCGCGTTGGCCGTTTTCCATTTCTCCTCGCCGGTTGCTGCGTCGAGGCAAATCAGATGCTCGTCGGTCTGATAGAGCAGATATTCATGACACATGGCCATCGGGATCAGAGCCTCCGGGCTCACTTCCTTGCGCCAAAGAGGTTTCCCTGTCCTGCAATCGAAGGCCACGATAGTCCGTTTTGCCGGCCGGCTCTCTCCGCGGCGCGTTTGAATAGACTCCTGGCTGTCGCCGGTCAGCACTATCAGACGGAGGCAGGCGTCGATTATCTGCTGGGTATTTTCCGTACCGCGGTAGGTCATCAAGGTTTTACCCGTCGCCGCGTCCAGGGCCGTAACCGGGGCGTCGATCCCCAGAGTAACGTACACGCGGTCGAAATCCGCCACCAAGCGGAACGGCAAGTCGGCCGGGCCAGAGCGAAAACCGCGCAAGTGGTCGGCCCAACTGTCGATCTCGCGCTTCCACAGCACCATGCCGTTGAAAGCGTCGCGAGCAACCAGCCGCCACGCGGGCCGCATGCGAATGTCGGCCTTCGAGCCCTCGTCGACTATGCTGAACAACCGGCCGGTGGCGGTGACCATCGCGCTGACGCTCGCCAGTTGTTCGTGGCTTCTGGCGTATTTGGGGTAGCCGATCCACTGCAAGTGCTTGGGCAGCCCGACCTTTGTGTCCAGGGCCACGGCATTGTTGTTCCGCCCACGCTACTCGTGGGTCTTCCCGTCGAGCTCCTCGGGCCATAAGTTGGTTATCAGCTACCACTTATCTCCCGACTTGACGCAAGCCAGTCCGGCCGGCCGC
>Ga0180432_10006088_pt1 | contig 15810 bp, 13 predicted proteins | sample SS_ome_10_FD_132414 | JGI IMG/M metagenome (GOLD analysis project Ga0180432, IMG submission 132414) | Hypersaline lake sediment archaeal communities from the Salton Sea, California, USA - SS_1_MS_2 metaG | ecosystem: Environmental > Aquatic > Non-marine Saline and Alkaline > Hypersaline >... | reverse complement strand
CACCGGTATATCTAAAGTTACGACAGACAAGGGATTTAAATCCCTTGTCTCAGGTGAAGCATGCTCGGTTGCCTTGTTTTGCAAGAAGCTCATCATGTATGAGTTTTTTATAAGATTGCCCTTCAACTTCTGGAAAAGAACGGTGGGATAGACCCCCCAACCATCCCCTTCCCTTTCCTTTTAAAGAGAACCGTTTAACATAATTCGCCGTGTATGTCAAACACTGTCGCGCTTTTTCCCAATTACTTCCCGGATAAACCGCACGGGATCGTCTTTGAATTAATGTCCCCGAAATTCCAAATTTTGCAACGGCTTTTATATGTGTGTACGGTGATGACATTTACACTCTCATAATGGGAAAACTTCAGGAAGCCTCTTTTGAGTCCGAACTTTCTGCGCGGATGAGGGCCGTTTCCCGGCGGCTTCCCCACCAGATTCCCGCCCGGCAACCGACAACACAACCGACTATGGCCGCGATGGTCTTGAGCACGCATGCCGAGGTCACCGATATCGCTTCCAACCCGGCGATGTAAAAGACCGCTGCCATCACGCCGCCCACCACCGCCATAACGCCAAAAGAAAGAATAATCGCAAGGATTACGACTAATACTGCATTCATGTCGCCGAATTTCGACCTGACAAAGGCATTTTCGGGAACGCGGCCCAGGTGCACATCCGGCCTGACCTGACCCTCCGACGTCACCCACATAAAGAAGAAAATGATACCTAAGACGATGCCGAAATCGCCGGCGACATACGTGGCTGGAATGAGACCGCCCGTCTTGGCGGCTTCGAAAGGAAATTGCTTGAGAGCTATTCCCAGGTTGATAGCCACCTGCAGGAGTATCAAAGGCCCGATATGCTCGAAGAAGAAATATCGAAAGAACGGCTCGGGCCGCTCGGGTTTGGGTTTCGAGAGTGCGGTTACGAACGATACCTGGTCACGGGGAAACGTGATCCCTATTAGAATGGCGGAGACGACATAGAGCGGCACGAAAGCCATGATGTCTATTTTTAGTCTGTTGAAAGGTTCGCTTCCCAAAAAAGGCACGGCAAAATATATCGCCGCCGCCGTCACGATAGCTGCGGGCAATGCCAACGGCCCGATCCGTCGCCAGGGGTTGATTACGGAGTCGGGTTCAATTGAGGCCTCATCGTCTCCCAGCACCCATCTTCCACGCAAAAAGTCCCGCCGCATGTTCACCAGTGCGCCATGACACTGGATAATTATAAAGCACGAGATAAAAACCAGCATAAACATCTTAACTGAAACCAGGTCTCCGGTACCGTCGCTGAAAAATTTAAAAACCACCATAGCCAGCATCGGCGTCACTATTAAGCAACCGATAAAATTGCCCACATATTGCACTATCACCCATTGTTTCCGGCCGGGTTTCGGCTTGTCCTTTTTGTCCTTCTCCTTCATGTTGCTTATCTCCACTTTATAAAAATTGCGATTTCCATGATTTTCGTCTGTTGCCGGAAAATAACTGTAGAATTCAAATTAAAAATCCTGCCAAGCATAGCACAACCTTGAAAGGAATTTCAAACATGGGCCGCTGTTGTATTTTTTATTAGAAAGGGGTAGTAATTAATGTCGTATAAAAAATGGCTGTTCCGGTTTGATTCGCCTGCTTAACTCTTATTCATGAGTCAGGTTAACAATTTAAGGAGATAAAATATGATAATCATTGGGGAAAAAATCAACGCGACCCGAAAAAGTATATCGGAAGCGATAAATAAACGCGACGCAGACGCTATAGCTGCGATAGCAAAAGCGCAGGATGAGGCCGGGGCGGACGTCATTGACGTAAATGCGGGTTCCGGCAAGGAGAACCTCTCTGAGGAAATTGAGGATATGCAGTGGCTTGTGGAAGTGGTGCAGAACGCCGGCGACAAGCCATTGGCGATTGATTCGGAAAATCCTGAAACAATGGCTGCCGGCCTCGAGGCGGTTACCGGCCCGATGCCCTGGATAAACTCGGTCAGCGCCGAGGCCGGGCGGCTTGAGGGAGTTCTTCCCCTGGTTAAAAAATATGGCAGCCCGGTAATTGCTCTATGCATGGACGACAGCGGCATTCCGGCCGATATTGACGGGAGAATTAAAGCGGCGGGCACGATTTTCGAAGCCGGGAAAAAGATGGGCATCGAACCGGAGCAATTCTATTTCGACCCGCTGGTAATGCCTATCGCTACCAACCAAAAGGCCGGAACCATTCTTCTGGAATCGATCAGACTGATTAAAGAGAAATTTCAGGAGGTGAAAACGGCTGTCGGTTTGAGCAACATAAGCTTCGGATTACCGGCCCGGGAAGTACTTAACTACAGTTTTCTGGTTTTATGTATGGGCGTCGGTTTGGACGCGGCGATACTCGATCCGACTAAAGAGGACTTAATGTTAGTGCTCAGGGCCGCCGACGCGCTTTTGGGCGCCGACAATTTTTGCGTTAATTATATCAAGCGATATCGAGGAAAAAAGGGTTGAACGGACGATGAACATTTGGAAAGAAAATTCCGATGTGGCGAGGAGAGAGCGCTGGAAGGCGCTCTGGGCAATGGAAGATTTGCCGCGCCCGCTATGGTTCATACCGGCCACCCCGGTACTGGCCGTTGCCGGCGCCTGGCTGAACAAGGGCCGTTCCGTCACGGGACTGTTTCTCGACCGCGACATCCAGTACTTCGAATCGATGAAGTTCAACAAGTTCTTCGAGAGGGCTCAGCGGTTTTGGTCCAAGGATGATTTTGTGCTTCACCTTCAGCCCCAGATGGGCGTGGGAGTTTTCGCTTCCGCTTTCGGTTGCGAGGCGAAGTTCCCGCACGATCAAATGCCGTGGGTGCATCCGATTATCAAAGCGGGCGATCCGCCCGAGAAGGTTTACGACATCGAGCCGCCCGACGTCCGCGGCGGTCTGCTGGGTGACATGCTCGATTTCGCCGAGTATTTCGACAAGAAGGCCGATTACAAATACCCGATCGCCATGACCGACCTCCAGGGCCCGATAGACACCGCTTACCTCGTCTGGGACTCGTGCGATTTTATGGTGGCCATGTACGAGAACCCCAAGGAAGTCCATCGCCTGATGCGTCTTTGCACCGACCTCATGATAGACTTCATCAAGGAGTTCCGTTCCAGGGTCAAGGAGATGGTGCCGGCCCATTTTCCACCGGTGTACCTTCCCGACGGGATGGGGATCACGTTGTCGGAGGACGCGTTGGCAGTGCTATCGAAGCCGCTGTACGAGGAGTTCAGCCTGCCCTACATCAACGAGATGTCCGAGGAGTTCGGCGGCGTTATCATCCACTCGTGCGGCAATTTCGAGCATCAGTTGGACGTTTTGCAAAAAGTGCATAATCTGCGCGCTATCAACTTCGGCGTATCCGAAACGAAGTTCGAGGCGGTTTGGGAAGCACTCGGCGGAAAGACGGTCATTGTCCCACACTGCTCGTCGGAAATGATCGTCGCCGACTTCAAGAACGCACTCGAGTGGGTCGAGCACGTGCTCAAGACCAAGACACACAACAAAGGGCTTGCTCTTATGGTCACGCCGGTAGTCGGCGACGTGCACGAGATGGGCCTGGATGTAGCCTTGGGAAAGAAGGTGAAAATAGACAAATGGGAGTTGCTGAAGTTCGGGCGAGATATGCGAAAGCTAATCGCGCGCTATTCATAAGATGGAAGACTGTAGGCTGAAGGAAGAAGGATCTACAACGTAAGGAGAGTGAGATGGAACAGTTAAAGGAAATGGTTATTAAGGGAAAAACGAAGGAGACCGCCGGAAAAGTCAAGGAACTGCTTGACAAAGATACGGATCCCGAAGCGATAATGAAAGAGGCCATGATCCCGGCCATGGACGAAGTGGGCGACCTCTTTGCGAAGGGCGATTATTATGTGCCCGAGATGCTGATGGCGGCCAAGGCCATGAATCTCGGCCTCGAAGTATTAAAGCCGATCCTCGCCCAATGTGATATCGAGCCGTTGGGCACTGTCGTTATCGGAACCGTCAAAGGCGACCTCCACGATATCGGCAAGAACCTTGCCGCGATAGCGCTCGAAGGAGCGGGTTTCGAGGTTGTCGATCTGGGTACCGACGTTTCGCCCGAGAAATTCATCGATGCCATAAAGGAACACGAACCGAAAGTGCTCGGTTTTTCGGCGTTGCTCTCGACCACCATGCGCTCCATGAAAGACACGGTCGAAGCAATCGACAAGGCCGGGATTCGCGACCGTGTCAAGATCATGATCGGCGGCGCGCCTGTCACTCAAAAGTTCGCTGACGAAATCGGCGTCGACTTCTACGCTTCGGATTCCACCTCGGGCAGAAATTTCGCCAGGGAAGTGGTGAGCGGCGAAGCGTAGACCGCGCCATGCCCAAAGGCGTGTTTTCATAATGACTGATACCCGTGAAAAAATGACCTCTCGCGAACGCGTGCTGGCTTGCCTTAAAGGTTTGCCGACAGACCGTGTTCCGGTAATGTACTGGCTTAACCCTCACGCGGCGGTGCGTCTTATGGCCGAATTCCAACCGGCAAACTCAAAAATATGGAATTTTGTCGGGCGGTGGTTGTGGAAAAAGTTTGCCGGCGGCGGCGAATTCGACGCAAAGGAAATATGGCGCGCCCTTCCACTGCTGTATACGCTTTACGCCAATAACGATTATGCGTTGGAACTCGGCGCCGACATGGCTCAGGTGCCGTTCGGCACGACGGAATATTGGGGCAAGCTTTATCGCGAAAACGGTAAAATCCGCGCAAAGGACGGGTTCGGAAGCATAAGGGGGATGGGGGGCATTTACCTGGAGGTCATCGAACCCGCCATTAAAAACATTGACGACCTTAAAAACTTCCGTTTCCCCGATGTTTCCAGTGACAGGAATTTTGACAGGATCCGAAAATACCGGCAAAAGCATCCCGACGTATGTATATTCACGGACAACTTCGGAGTTCAAGATTTACCTACCTCGCAGATGTTCGAGATGAGTCAAATGATGATTGCGCTTTACGAATACCCCGATGAAATCAAACAATTCCAGCAAAACTTCGCCGACTATATGATCGACATAGGCAGGCGCAGCATAAAAGCGGGCGCCGATATAATTTTCATGTACGATGACTACGGCTACACCAACCGGACTCTGATCTCGATGGACATGTGGAAAGAGTTCACTTACCCGCATCTGAAAAGGATGATCGAGGCGTTCCATGACGCGGGCGCGCCGGTTATGCTTCATTCGTGCGGATACCAGATGCCGTTCCTGGAATATTACGTCGAGGCCGAACTGGACGCGCTTCAGACGTTTCAACTCAAAGCCGGCAACGATTTCGAAAAAGCGTACGCCGAATTCGGCGACAAGTTCACATTTAACACAGGGATCGACATACAGCTTGGAGAGCAAATGACTCCGGAGGAATTGAGAGAAGATATTCTGAGATCGTATCGTATCGGCGGCCGCAACGGCAGGCATATAATCGGCATGAGCCACATGCTTCAATACACAATGCCCATCGAAAATATGCGTATGATTTTCAAAACGGTAAACGAAATACAGGCCGGTGTGCACGATAGTCGAGTAGATCGGTAATTCGCATTCAGGGAGGAAAGACGAATGGATGACAAAGCTCGACGCGAACCTGAAAAAAACCTTACTTTCGATGACGTGATCCGTGCCGATAACGCCGAGGAACGCGAGCGACTTATCGGGGACCTTATCTCCGTAATGAGTCTTGACGAGAAGATCGGGCAGATGTCCGGAAATTCTCCCCTGTGGAAGCAGATGATGATGTTGGTTCGCTACAACCTTTATACTTTCGACTCGGGCGGGAATAAGCGCCTTGGAATTCCACCGATTAAATTCACCGACGGACCGCGCGGCATAGCGCTGAATCGCTCGACGTGTTTCCCTGTTTCCACCGCGAGAGGCGCGGCATGGGATAGTGAACTCGAAAAGCGTGTGGGCGATGCGATAGGAATCGAGGCGAGAGATCAGGGCGCAAACTTTTTCGGAGGGGTGTGTATAAACCTGATAAGCCATCCTTCAGGCGGCCGCGCGCAGGAATGTTTCGGCGAAGACCCATATCACTCGGGAGTTATGGGTGTCGCCATGATCAACGGCCTGCAAAAACACGTGATGGCATGCGCAAAGCATTATGCTTGCAACAACATAGAAGAGTCCAGATTCTTCGTCGATGTCGGGATAGACGAACGTACGCTCAGGGAGATATATTTACCACATTTCAAAATGTGCGCCGACGCGGGCGCCGCTTCCTTTATGAGTGCTTATAATATTGTCAACGGCGATTATTGCGGCCATAACGGGCGCCTGTTAAGAAGTATCCTTAAAGAGGACTGGAAATTCGACGGTTTCGTAGTTTCGGATTTTGTGTTCGGGGTACGTGACGGTGAGGCGGCGGCCGACGGCGGACTTGATATTGAGATGCCGTTCGCATGGCGCTACGGGAGAAAGCTGAAAAGGCTGGTTAAGAGTGGCAAGGTTTCCGAAGAGACCATCGACGATGCCGTGAGGAGGATACTCAGGCAAAAAGCCAGGTTCTTCAAAGTGGGAGAACCCGCCGGTTACGGAGCCGAACAGGTTGCTAGTCCCGAGCACGCACGGCTTGCACTCGAAGTCGCCCAAAAAGGCATTGTGCTCCTGAAAAATGAAAACTCGGCGCTGCCGCTCGATATGAAAAATATCGGAACACTGGCGGTTATGGGAAAACTCGCAGATAAGGCCAATATCGGCGATAAGGGCAGCAGCCGAGTCAGGCCTCCTTATGTAATTACTCCCCTCAAAGGCATAAAAAACAGGGCCGGAAATTCCATAAAGGTCGTCTATTACTACGGCGGCGCCGACCTCGACGAAGCCGGACGTATCGCCGAAGAGGCCGATGCGGTGATAGTGGTAGCGGGAGTCACATGGAAGGACGAGGGCGAGTTTATACCCGTGATTAAACTCGGCGGCGACCGCACGAACCTTGATCTCCCCGGCGATCAGCAGGCACTGATAGCAGCCGTTGCCGGGAAAAACGAGCGGTGTATTGTAGTGCTGGAGGCGGCGGGTGCGATCACTATGGAAACGTGGCGGGACAAGGCCAGGGCGATACTGATGGCATGGTACCCCGGCATGGAAGGTGGGAATGCAATCGCGGATATATTGTTCGGTGACGTAAATCCAAGCGGGAAACTGCCGGTCGTATTCCCGAAATCGGCCGATCAGCTCCCCCCGTTCGACAACAAAGCCAAAAAGGTCGAATACGGCTATTACCATGGTTATCGATTATTTGACAAGAACAATGTCGAGCCGGCGTTCCCGTTCGGATTCGGTCTGTCATACACGGAATACAAATACGACAACCTCAGATTGAGCGACAAGAAAATAAAAAAAGACGGCAATGTCGAAGTAACGGTTGACGTGACTAACGCCGGAAAGGCTGCGGGTGAAGAGATCGTTCAACTTTACATAGGCTACAATGGCGCAAGCGTCGACCGCCCTGTAAAGGAGTTGAAAGGGTTTACTAAACTTTCCCTGAATCCGAATGAAACAAAAACGGCTTCAATCGAAATAAAAGCTGAAGATCTCGCTTATTATGATGCAAAATCAAACTCATGGATAGTTGAAGAGATAGAGTATATTGTTCATGTCGGTCCTTCGTCCGAACAAGAGACTTTACTAAGTGATGTATTCATTATCGAAGGATCATGATAAGTAAGTTACTGGAAATGTTTCGGCGAAAAATATTAACAGGAAGAGCCTCTTGCAAAAATAATGGTTTGCTCAACACCGGTATATCTAAAGTTACGACAGACAAGGGATTTAAATCCCTGCCTGCCGCAGGCAAGCCTTGTCTCAGGTGAAACATGCTCGGTTGCCTTGTTTTTGCAAGAAGCTCAGGAAAAAATTACAGGAGGGTGGATATGAATATTTTTGCGGATAAAATAGCCGTTATCACGGGCGCGGGATCCGGGATCGGCAAGGCGTTGGGGGAAGAACTGGCGCGGCGCGGGTCGCATGTGGTGATATCCGACGTAAATTCGGAACGGATCGAGAAAGTCGGCGAGGGTATAAAAAAAACCGGCGGAAAGGCAACGGCGCTGACACTCGACGTATCGGATTATGACGCGGCCAAAAAAATGATCGATGATGCAGTGGCCGAGCATGGCCGGTTGGATTACATCTTCAACAACGCCGGTATTGCGGTCGGTAGCGCGGCGCGGGACGTTTCCATTGACGACTGGAACAGCGTTCTCGCAGTAAACCTGCACGGTGTCGTTAACGGCGTTGCAGTGGCTTACCCTCTTATGCTAAAACAGGGCTCCGGGCATATCATCAACACCGCCTCCATTGAGGGCCTGGTCCCCTTTCCGATGACGGCTTCTTATGTAGCTACCAAGTATGGCGTAGTCGGGCTGTCGAATGCTCTTCGAATCGAGGGAGCGGATCATGGTGTCAAGGTCAGCGTGGTATGCCCCGGATACGTTAAAACGAGGATTTTTCATGATGCAAAATTGGTAAACGTCGACCGGGAGAAATTGATCGATAGACTCCCCGAGAAAGCGGGTGTTACCCCGGAAGAATGCGCGATCGAGATTTTGCGAGGAGTCGAGCGTAATAAAGCTTTTATCGTGGTTACGCGCTTCGCCAAAATAATGTGGCTGATTCACCGCCTCAGCCCGAACTTGATGATCTGGATGATGAAAAAATCGTTTAACAGGGCTCGAGAGGAGGGAATAGTGAATGAAAATCCTTAGGGGAAAAGTGGCGGCGATAACTGGCGCGGCGTCGGGCATCGGGAGGGAGTTGGCGACAAACTTTGCCAAAGAAGGATGCTCGGTGGCAATATCGGATATAGATAAAGAAGGCCTGGATGAAACGGCTGAGTTGACCTCGACCGAAGGTGTTAAAGTCAGCGCGCACATTGTCGATGTGGCCGACCGCGAGCAGGTGCATCAGTTTGCTGAAGATGTCGTCGAGCAACACGGCAAGGTTAATATCATTATCAACAACGCCGGAGTGGTTGTTGCCGACACTCTCGAGGATGTGACTTACGAGAATTTGGAATGGCTCTGGGGCATCAATTTCTGGGGCGTCGTTTACGGGTCGAAAGCTTTTCTGCCCTACATTAAACAACAACCCGAAGGCCATATAGTAAACATATCCAGCATCAACGGTTTTGTTGCGTGGCCCTATAACGGTCCTTATTGCGCGGCGAAATTCGCCGTAAAAGGTTTTACCGAATCGCTATTGCAGGAGATGAGAGGCACGACGGTAGGGGTTTCATGCGTTCACCCCGGTGGGATTAAAACCGATATCGCTCGAAACGCGCGTTTTATCAAATCGGGCCGGCCTGAAATCACACGAGACGAGGGGGCGGAGTTGTTTGAAAAAATATGTATAACCACCGCCGATAAAGCCGCCCGGACAATAATCGCCGGTATAAAGAAAAACAAAAGGCGCATTCTGGTCGGCCCCGATGCTTATGTGTTCGATGCACTGACAAGATTGATCCCCGTTACGCACACCAGATTGTGGGGATTTCTTTTGAGAAAAAGGGATTAGTCGTGATGACGGCGCAATTCGAGTTCGTTTTGAAAAATAACAGGGAGGGAAGAAAATGACGGAGCAAATCAAGGTCAGTCGAGAAGACGCGGTGGAGATAATCGCATTTTGCAACCCGCCGATGAATTTCATTTCCAATGTGATGTTGAAGGAGTTTTATGAAGAGCTTACCCGTGTGCGCGTGGACGATTCCGTCCGCGTGCTGGTTTTGACGGGCGGCATGGAGGACTCCTTCATCACCCATTATGACGTGGCGGAACTGGTGGAATACAGCAAGACGGCTCCGGGAGCGCCGGCGGCTTTGAACAATATTATATCGCGTTTGATTTACGGTTTTCTCAGCAGGGTTCACCGGCACGCATGGCTGGAGAATTTTGTGATTAAGGGTCTTGCCTCGAGAACGCCCGTCGAGCAGGGCATATTTTACTGGTCGCGCTGCATGGAAATACTCGATACCTATCCCAAGCCGATAATCGCCGCCATAAGCGGCATGAGCCTTGGAGGCGGATGCGAGATATCTCTCTGCTGCGATTTCCGATTCATGGCGCGTCATACGAAGGATCAATACCGCATCGGCCTTCCCGAAGTCCTCGTCGGAATCATACCCGGCGGTACAGGCACTCCGCTGCGCTTGCCCCGCATCGTCGGCGAAGCCAAGGCGCTCGAAATGCTGATGACCGGAAACCTTTATACCCCTGACGAAGCGGAGGCCATGGGCTTGATCCACAAAGCGCTCGACCCGGACGATCTCATGCCCCACGCCATGGAACTGGCTCAAAGGCTGTCCAGGGGCGCTCCGATTGCGCTGAGGTCGATAAGGGAAAACGTCCGTAAGGGCGCCCGACTAGCATGGCCGCAGGGGCGGGTCGTGGACTTGGCCGTCACCAACAGGGCGATGTTGTCGGATGACGCCATAAGGGGTATGAGCAGGTACGTGGAAGAGGTCGAGAAGTACGACGCCTTCGACCTCGATATGACGCTCGAAGCTACCGAGGACCTCCGCGCCGGCCGCGAGGTGGAATACAAGGGCAAGTAGTTCTATACCTAAATTGAGCGATTCTTTCATGCCGGAATGTATCCGCGCCCTTCGAGACGGCCGGCCGATTTCCTGAGGAATCCCGCCGAAAGCGGGATGTCTCGAAAGGTCGGCCGGCCTCCTCAGGGAATCGGGCAATATAAGCATGGTTATTTCTGATACACTGCACTAGCCTACCGGCCTGGTCATCTCGATATCTTCGAACCCTCTGATTCCTCTTGCATTTAAGTGAGCGAGAAAAGTCAGGGGCTCGCTGTGACCCATGTTCCATAGTTTTTTCTTGCCGAATCGTGGGAACTCGATCACGCGCTCCTCACTACAGGCCGGAACCATCACCCGCTTGCCCCCACGCCACCGCCCATCTCATCGGCTCCTCCTAAAACCATGACTTTCCTGACAAAACCCCCTTTCACTTTAAGGCGTTCACGCAGGCAAAATCAGTCGCACCGGCCCATACGAAGCTGTTCGATGCCAAGGAGCCTGAGAATTCGGGTTCCGGCCTTTGTCACACCGGCCGACGGTCGAATGGGTATTCCAAAAAGCCTGTAATCAATAAACTCTACATATAGGCCGGTTTCTTCCCTGGCGTCCATATAGGCCACATCCACGGTAAGCGGCCCCACTTTGGTCAGGGCGCGGACGGCGACCTCGATACCGGCTTCGTTCAATTCCTTGACTCGATCGTCAAGGCGGTGGTCCAGCAGCCCCACGTGGTGCAACGCAATACGACCGTCGGGCCGGAAGGCTTCGGAGTAGAAAGTCGAACCTCGCCCAGCCTCGAGCAGCTCGAGTTCGTATATGCGCAGAGACCCCATACCGAGCTTGCCGTGGAAGAATTTTTCCTCCCCGCGCTCTATCCAGGATGCCATGTCGTTCTCGGCGATGAAAAACGGGCCGATCCCCAACTTCTCGAGGCGGTGCGCGGTATCGACAACGCTCGGTACCGCCAGCCCCAACTGATGGATGCGTCCCAGGTTGAACCTGCTGCGAAACAAGGCAGGCAGGAGCTCTTCTTGTGAAGGAACCTTCCTACTAAAAAGCAACTCATCAATATCGAAGTTCATTATATCCTCCTTGAGGTTTTTTCCATCCATGCGGTCATATCGCCGGAACATCTCATAATTCGCTAGGCTACAGGTTTGGTCATCTCAATATCTTCGAACGCCTCGATTCCCATGGCTTTTATTCGGGTGAGAAACGTTCGAGGTTCGATGCTCGCCTCCGGGGCGTAAACTCCGCCTTCTTTTGTAAGAATTTGCTTCCGGGCCAGCATTTGCGCGCCTATTGATAAAGAAAGCCCGGTGTTTTCGCGCATCTGGCCGATGCCGCAAAGCATGCGATAAACTTCCTTGCCGTCTTTCTCGCCCCACACTTCAATGCGCACCGCGCCCCATTCCGGCTCTCCCCCAAACTTTCGCTCGATGAACGCGATGATTCGCGCCATGAAATCGGCGATACGCCTGTTATTGAGGAGTCCCCATTTGACGGGTTTGATAAAAATGCCGGCGCCGGGGCTGGTACCCGCGAAATAATTAACCTCCTTGATACCGGGTATAAAGCGGGAAATGGTCGCAGGCTCGCTGTGGCCCATGTTCCATGTCTTTAATTCACCGAATTTGGGGAATTTGACCATACGCTCTTCACTGAGAGCCTTGATCATTTTCCGCTTTCCATCGCGCCAGACAACCGTATCGCCGGTGATGATGTGCATCATGTGCTTGATATTCGCCGGTCCGCCGCCGCATTCCATCGGCAGAAAGACGGATATGTCCGCGCGGTTGGTTTTATCCATCTCCTGTGCTGCGTAGCGGACTGCTACATTTGTGAATCCCGGGCTGGCGCCCAGGCCGGTTATGACGGTGACGTCTTTCTTGTTAGCCTCTTCATGGAAGGCGTCAATGACCGACTCGGCGGCATCCCAATCGTCGCAGATGCTACAGTAGTCCACTCCCGCCTCGATGGCCGCGCGCACGAGTTTGGCTTCGAATTTGAAGAATGGCCCCAGCGCACTCGCCGCGACGTCGTAGCCGCGTATGGCCTCGACCAGTCCTGCGTGGTCGTTGGCATTTACCGACTTTACATCAACCTTTGCCCCTTTTCCCTCGAGTCTGCCGGCCATTTGGCGGGCAATTTCGACATTACGATCGGCGATTGTGACCTGCGTCACGCCTTCGCTCACCGCAAGGTCTTCCACGGCCCGGCTGCCCATATCGCCGGCGCCTCCAAGAACGATGACTTTCATGACGAAACCTCCTTCCAGCCTGCGGTTTCGTGTTTGCAGGCAAGATGCCTGCACCACAACTAATGCGCTTACTTAATAGTTCACAAAAACGGGCGAAGAGTAACCGACGGCGCCGCTCTTGAAATTCACCATAACCGCGTCGTTGGCGGTCGTTACGCGGGTGGGGGCCCATTCGGTTTCGATCTCATGGGCATCGAGATATACTTTTAAATAGCTCGCCCATGTCCGCCGGGATTCGGGGTCAAAAACCATGCGCGCCATGTGTGTGAAGGTCCCTTCAAAATTCGATCCCGTCCGCTTCTTTTCTCCCCCCATAGCGTTTCACCTTTCTTTTTTGGAGCCTTGCTTTGTAAGTGGTAAGTGCGTTAAATTATAACACCCGATGACCGGAAATTCACTTGTTAGAGGTTGTCGATAAACGGATAGATTTTTCATGCGCATTACCATCCGATTCGATCCGCTCTTCGACTATGCCGGAGGCAAGCTCGGAACAAGTTTTTTCTTTTACGCGAAAGAAAAACAAGTCCCTCTTGACGCTAATCGTATTTTTCCGTTAAATTCATCTCCTCAGTTATGAAAGGAGCATCGGTTGGCTATGAAGGAGTATGACAGGGAAAATGTACGTTGCGTAGGAATTTTCGGCGGAGGCGGTACCGGCAAGACCAGCCTCGCTGAGGCGATATTATTCGTTTCGGGAACCACCACCCGGCTCGGCTCCATAGACAAGGGCAACACCATTATGGATTTCGAGGAGGAGGAGATCAAGCGGCAAAGTTCGATCTCGACCGCTTTCGCCCACCTCGAATGGAACAAAGTGTTGATTCACCTTGTGGATTCACCCGGAGAAGCCAATTTTGTGTCCGACTCGTTCAACACCATCCATGCCGTAGATACGGCCATCTTTGCGGTGGACGCCGTTGACGGAGTGAAAGTGCAAACCGCAAAGCTCTGGGATGAAGCCGGCAAGCTGGGCATTGCCCGGATGATAGTGGTGACCACTCTGGATCGCGACCGGTCCGATTTTGAATCCGCCCTCGGAAGCATAAAGGACTTGCTCGAAATCGATGCCGTACCCGTGACGGTACCCATCACGGTGGGAGAAGGTTTTGTCGCCGTTGCCGACCTGCTCGGCAACCGCATGCTCACGTACGCGGGAGACGCTTCGGGCAAGTTCGAGGCCGGCGATCTTCCCGAAGAGTATGCTTCCCGGCGGGAAACGCTTGTCGAAAGGATTGTCGAAGCCGATGACGCGGTTATGGAAAAGTACCTCGAGGGAGAAAAAATCGGGGACGAGGAGCTTCTTGGCACGTTTCGCAAAGGCGTGATATCCGGCGTGCTGGTGCCGCTGTTCGCGATGAGCGGCCCGTCGAATGTGGGGATACATCCGCTGTTGGATGCCATAATATCAATCACTCCAAACCCGCTGGAACGAGCGCCGCTGAAAGCCGTGGACAAAACCGCCGGCGAGGATACCGATGTAATACCGAGCGCCGACGGACCGGTTTTGGCAAGAGTCGTCAAAACGGTTAAGGCTTTCGAAGGTATGCGGAGCGTATTTCGGGTCTATTCGGGTATCATCAGGCCCGACTCGACGGTGTACAACTCGACCGGCGAATCCAAGGAGCGTATCGGTCAGATCAGACTGCTTTCGGGCAAGGAAGGTGAAGCCGCTCCCTACGCCGGCCCCGGCGACATAGTGGCCGCCACCAAACTCAAGGAGACTAAAACCGGCGATATTTTCTGCTCGGACAAGAAACCCCTGACTTTGCCCGATCCGCCCAAGCCGGCGCCGGTAATAAATTTCGCGGTCGAGCCCAAAAGCAGGGCGGACGAAGAAAAAATCATGGGCGCACTCCAGGAAATGATTATGGAAGACCCTTCCCTGAACGTGCATCGCGACCAACAGACAGGAGAATTCTTGTTGGCAGGAATGGGTCAGGTGCATATCGAAAACGCCGTCGAAAAACTCAAACGGCGCTACAACGTCGAGGTTATTCTGAAAGAGCCGAAAGTGCCTTATCGCGAAACTATCACAAAATCGTCCAGGGCGGAAGGGAAACACAAGAAACAAACGGGCGGGCGAGGACAGTTCGCAGTTGCGTGGATCGAGCTTAATCCGAAACAGAGAGATGAAGGCTACGAGTTTATCGACAAAATTTTCGGCGGCGTCATCCCTCAGAATTTCCGGCCCGCCGTGAACAAGGGCGTACAGGAAGCTTCCCTGGACGGCGTTCTGGCAGGCTATCCGGTGGTGGATTTCTCATGCACCCTGTACGACGGCAAGACGCATCCCGTGGACAGTTCGGAAATAGCTTTTAAGGTCGCAGGTATAAAAGGATTCAAGGAAGCCGCCAAAGATGCGGGCCTGAAACTGCTCGAGCCGATTATGATAATCGAGGTCACTGTGCCGGACGAATGTATGGGCGACGCCATCGGCGACCTGAACAGCCGTCGGGGAAGAGTCATGGGCACTGACCAGAAGGGCGGAAACGCCATCGTGCGCGCCACCGTTCCCATGGCCGAGATATTGCGATATTCGCCCTCCCTGGACTCGATGACCAGCGGCAGAGGGTCGTTTACAGTCGAGTTCGATCATTACGAGGAAGTACCGGCTCATATAGCCGAAAAAATAATCGCAAGCTCAAAAAAGAAAGAAGACAAAGACGAAGATTGAGTTATAGCCTCGCCGCCGGCCCGATTCGTCCTAGGCCGCGTGGGTCCATACGGATCTGTAGGAAGCGTAATATCCCGCACAATAGGTTCGGCAAACTGCATCGAATGGCCGAGTTTTCGACAGTCCGACGAGACCGAAACGCCCCTACTTTTTCTTTAGAAAAAGAAAAAGTAGGCAAAAAGAAACCTGTTTGCCGCTTCGCTTACGCTCGCGGGGTCCTCGAAAATCGAGGCCGCCAGCGAAGCGAAACGGCCCGCACTGAGGCCGATAGGCCGAAGTGCAGTGTAGGGTGCAGGGACGAAGT